>JAEEGK010019580.1_pt1 | contig 14494 bp, 7 predicted proteins | sample 8958771 | NCBI WGS metagenome assembly JAEEGK01 (sample SAMN16246547, study PRJNA631951) | gut metagenome | biome: gut microbiome; feature: rumen; material: SC-attached | host: Bos | place: Iran: Karaj | collected 2018-10
TGAGAAGAAAATATATTACAATTCCAATTATTATAATTGAAATAATCACTCCTCCTATTATTAAAATAACTTTTAATTTTGATTTTTTTTTTTCTATAATTCCTTCCACAGATGAATTAACTTCTAAAGTTTGTTTAAATGTAAATATTTGATTTTTTTTTTTTTCAATGGCTGTAGGAATGTTTTTTTTAATTTGCTTAGTATTTTCATCTTTAATATCATTTCTTTTTTCATGACTTTGTGTTTGAGTTTCTGAAATTGTTTTTATTTCATCAATAGAGGAAACTATTGGGTTTTCGTTAATGTATTCTGGAATTGGCTTTTTTACATCATCAGAGGAAACTATTGTGTTTTCATTAATGTTTTGTGAAATTTCAACACTTTCAGATTCATCATTTATTTCAAAATATTTTATTTGTTTAATGCCATTTTCACTCCTTTCATGTTGTTCAATAGTATTTTGAATGATTGAATCTCCTTTATTATTATTTGGAGTTTCTTCAAAACTTCTGCAGTGTTCAGTGTGGTAGTGATTTTGTTTTAATGTTAACATTTAAAAAAATAACTTGGGAAAATTCTTAAATATAGTTTTTTTAGGCATTTATTAATTTTCAAATTGTCCCTAAAAATGAAAAATAATTTAAATTTATTGTAGAATTATTTTCACAATTTTCCCTATTAAAATTATTAAAAACAATAATTTAATAAATAATTGTAATATATCATAATAGAAAACATCATTATTAGAAATTATCAATACTCTTAACTATTTATTTTTAGATTTATACATTCTTTCATAAATAAAATATTCAACAAACACTACTATAATATTATAAAAATAAAACATTGATTTTATTTTCATTATTAATTAAATATAGAGCAATATAAGTATTTATGCTCAATCAAAAATTTAAGATTAATTTTTCTTTAGCAATAAATAAAAAAAAAATAATTTAAAAAAAATTAATAAATAAAAAAACCCAATTTAAATAAATGGAATCGGAACCAAATCCCCAAATAGATATAACATTAATAAAAATGATGTTAAAGTCAATTCAAGAAGGAGATATAAACTTAATAAAGCAAAATATTCAAAAATATAATTTAAATATGAAATTACTGATAGATACAGAAAATCATCAAAATGCATTTTTTTATACCGCCTTAATAAAGAATGATGAAGACGCATTAAATATATGTAAATATTTTAAAGAATTAGAAGTAGATCCTTTATTTAAAGACAAACATCAACAAACATGTTTATATTACACAGCTAGAGAAGGAAAATATTTAACATCAAAATATTTAATTGAAGAATGTAATATTCCAATAAATGATAAAGATATTTATGGTCAACATCCAATATATTATGCATGTAGAGAAGGACATTTAAATTTATGTGAATTATTAGTTGAAAAAGGAGCTGATGTTAATTTAGAAGATAAATATGGTCAAACTTGTGTTTTTTATGCTATTCGACAAGGACATTATGATATTGTTCATTATTTATTAAAACATGGGTTAAATGTTAATAAAATTGATAAAAAAAAACAAACTCCTGTTTCTTATGCTGAAAAAATAGGACAAAGTAAAATTATGGAATTATTATTAAATAACGGTGGAATTAAACCCGACAATAAATCAAAAAAAAAAAATGAAAATAAAAATAAAAAAAGTAATAAAAAAAGTCCCGAAGAAGAACAAATGAATAAACAAGAAATGATTGATTCTATTCAAAAGCCAAAAAAACATATTTTAGTAAAAATATTAGAATCAGGTGAAAAAATAGCATTAAATGATGAAGAAATAGAAGAATTTAAAAAAAAAAATCCAGAAGCAGCAAAATTATTATATAATAAAGAAGAATTAGAAAAAGAAAAAAAGAATGTAAATGAAGATTTATATTTACATGAAAATTGGGAAAAAAACGCAAAAAAATTAATAGGTTTATTATGGAAAGTAAAAGATGCAGATTTATTTTATAAACCTGTTGATCCTGTTGAATTAGGTTTACCTACATATTTTGAAATTGTTAAACATCCTATGGATTTTTCTACTATTAAAAGAAAATTAGCTAATTTCTCTTATACAAATTTTAATGAATTTTGTAAAGATATGAATTTAGTTTTTGATAATTGTTATTTATTTAATGGGAAAGATAGCTTAGTTGGAAATATGTGTACTAATGTTAAAAGTGAATATAATAAGTTTTATAATCAATTGGGAATGGATAAGTTTCTTTAAGAAAAAGATTTTCAATTTTTTTTATATTGTATTTTTAAAATATTTTTAAATTATTAAAAATATTTGTTTATTTTTATTTTCAAAAAAAAACTAATGTTGGCGAATATAATTGTCAAAAGATTCCCAAATCCTACTCCATAGACTTGAAAATTCTAAAAGAATATTAAAAATTTAAGAAATGAGACATTATAAAAAATAAAATATTTTATAAAAATAAAATTGATGAATTAATGGAAAATAAAAAACAATTAGAATATAAAAAATTAAAATATGATTATGCTTTAAAATAGGAACTTTTGAAGTTATTAATATAAGTATCATTCCTAAAAATAAAATGAATAGAGAATAATTAGGAAAAAGAAAAATGATAAAGAAAATTGAAAATAAAGTTAATAAAATCGTCTTAAATAATAATGAAAAGGAACTTAGTAAAAACAACTTGTAATATTGAAAAACAAATAAAATATAAATAAAATATAATTTTAAAGCAATAAAAAAATATAATAATATTTATTTTCCCTTAAATCTTTTAAAAAATTTGTAAATAAATAATATACAAACAATGAAAAAAAACTATTCTTCTCCTTCATCATCTTTTTTTTCTTCTTCTTGTTTGTTTTCATCATTAATAGAATCATTCATAATGTCTTCAACATTAGCTTCTTTAGGTAAATCATCTTCATTAGCACCTTCAGGAGAATAATATTTAACAATTTCAGAAGGATAATAAGAGTTAATAGTATTAATTAAATGAATTAAAATAGAATTTAAATGACTTTTTTTAACCATTTCCCCAAATCTAATTTCTTCCAATTTTTGTAATCCTCCATTTTGAACAAAATCTTTTAATTCATGATTATTAGTTTTTAAATATTTAACATATTGATTTAAAATATGTTTTAAAATATTGTCTGGAGCAACATAAAGTAAAGGTTCTAAAGCACTTAAATTAGCACAATTATCAATAATTTTCTTCATACTTTGTTTACTTTTTTCTTTTAAATAATCTGTGCTTTTGACATCTTTATAATAATAAAGCATTAAGGATAAAACATTACTATTAGAAACTTCTTTAGAATGTTTAATACTATGTCTCCCAATATGACCAAGAGCATAACAAGCAGCAGCTTTTAATTGAGGTGAAACTTCATTTTGTAAAGCATCAGCAAGTTGACTTATTGCTTTAGCTTCAATTACTTTCCATGCTAAATCTTTTTTAAATGATGATATAAATCCCAATGCTAAAATACCATATAAACGAGGATCTCCTTTTATATTTGTTATATAATCTACTAATATTCCTGCTCCTCCATTGTCAGTTATTATTGTTGCATTTGATGGACTCTTATTCACTATTTCACATACACAATATGCTGCGTTTTTCTTTACTATATCATCTGGGTCTTTTAAACAGTTTAATAATTTTTGAGGATTTGTTATCTTTGCTATTACATGTGTTGCTAAATCTACACTATGACGAGATATATTTCCAAGTAATTGACATATATTTCTTTTTAATTGAGTATCATTATAACTTAAAAAAAAGATTATTGTGTCTAAACCATTTTCAGCTACAGGTTGAGCTAATTGTTCACTATGTGAAGATATATAACCTAAAGTTAATGCTGCTGCTCTCTTAAGTAAAATATCTGGTTCTTGAAGACATAAAATTAAACTATCAACTGCATTTGCTTTAATAACTGCATGTGCTAATTCAGGACTATGTTTAGCAATGAAACCTAAAGCCCAAGCAGCAGCTTCTTTAACATCAGTATCAAATTCATCAAGACATTGAACTAAAGGTTCCAATGCTCCATTTTTAACAACTTCTTCAGCAAGTTTTTCATTGTGTTTTGCTACTGATTTAAATACATAACATGCTACTTTTTTAAAGAAACGATTTGGTTTTAATAAGGAAAATATCAATTGAGGAATTATATTATTTTCTACTACACTTATTGCTAACTCTTCACTAAAATTAGCTAGACGTCCTATAGCTAATGCTGCACTCTGTTGGATAGAGGGGACACTGTCTAAGAGGAGGGGACGTAGAAGACCCATAACTCCTGCTGCATTCAATGCCTCAATGTTTGATGGCTTTGATGCCAGATCTGCTATTGTTTGCACAAAGGTTATTCGTGCTTTTTGATATTCTTCAAATGGTTTTAATAAAGCTCTTGTCATTTTTATTTTTATTTATTTTTTTTATGTATTATTAGGGAGTTATAGTTTATTTTTTTATTTTTTTGGAAAATATATTTTTTTTATTAGGGTTTATTTAATATTTTTTATTTATATATACAATTAAATTTTTTAAAAACAAAAATAACAACCTTTTAAATAAAACTAAAAAAAAATGTAGAATAATACCAAACACAATAATCACATTAAGAAAAATAATTATTTTTAATCCAAGAATCCAATTCGATAAAATCAGGTCTTTTCTTTTCTTTAATTTGTAACATAAACAAAACTAAATTGGTAAAATTTTTAGAATATCTTCCTCTTAAATATTTTTCCACAATTATTCTTTGCTCATCTTGATCAGAAATTTCTCTAATATCATATAAACTTTGATAAGTTAAAGTAGCTGCAAATAAAATACAATAACCTAAACTAAAAACATCATTTTTAAAAGCATTATATTTTGTATTTTCTAAAGGAGAATTTCTATAAGCTTTAAATAATATAGGACTCATATATAATTCAGTTCCTCTTACAGTTTGTTTGTTTGTATCATTATTATAATCTTCATTTTCAATAAATCCATTTTTAAATAATTCAAATCTTTTTTTTTCTTTTGTTTTTGCTTCTCCAAAATCTGCTATTTTATAAATATTATTATTAAAACATAAAATATTTTGAGGCTTTATATCTCTGTGACTTATTCCTTTTCCTTGTAAATAAGAAAATGTTTCTATTAAATTTATTAATATTGATATTAATTCTTTTTCTGAATAATATAGTTTCTTCTTTGATCTTTGCCTTATTTCCTTTTCCCAATCTAAATTTGCTAATTCCATTAAAACATACATTACATATGTTAATTTATCTAATTTCTTACTTTGAATACCTAAAATTTTTACTATATTTAATGAATGATTTTCATTATGTAAATTTATTAATAATTCATATTCTTTTTTCTTTTCTTTTAATTCATTCATTGATGAAGCTGAAATTTTTTTCATTGCAAATTTTAAATGAGTAATAGGATGTTCAACTAAATATATTTTACCAAAAGTTCCTTCTCCTATTAATTTTAATATATTATAATCATCTGAATCAAATTCATTTCTTATATAATTTTTATTTGATTCTGTATATATTGGAATTAAATTTTTTTTTTCTTCGTAACTTCCTAAATTTGTAGAATCAGAATTTTGACCTTCTGAATTTGTATTTAATTTCATTTCATTTTTTTCTGTTTTTATAATTTCTTTTTCTTCTAATTTTGTACTTAAATCTATTTTCAAAGGATTATTACTTTTACCATATTTACTAATAAATTTATTATTTTTATTTAATCTTTGTGTCTCTGAAAAATTATTTAAATTTAATTTTGTTCCACTATTATTATTCATTGATAATTTTGGTTTGTTATTATATCTAAATGAATTTTTCCCATTTTTAATATTCATAAATTCAAATAATATATTATGCATTTTTTTTGTTTCTGTAGGAGAAAAATAATTTTTAAAATCAATTTCACTACTTCTTTTCATAATTTTATTATTATTACAATTAATATTATTTTCATCTTGATTATAAATACAATTATTATTTTTATCTTCATTAATATTTTTCTTATATAAAAGACTTAAACTTAAATTAGTAGAAGTTCTCTTTACTTTATTACCATCTGAATTATCTCTTTCTTTTCTTTTTTTACTTAAATCACCTAAACTTCTCAAAATATTTTTTTGTCGACATGAAGATTTACTTAATCTCATTTCTTTAGTTTTAAAATTTTTATTACAAAGAGGACAAATCCATTCAAAATTATCATAATTATATATTCCAAAACATTCACTACAAACTATTACTTTTTTACCTTCATAATCACCATCAAATAATATTCCTCCATCAAAATGTTTAAATTTTTTCATTTTTAATATATCACAATTACATTCTTTATTCATTATTATTTTTGGTAAACTAAAAATTTGTTTTATTAAAGAATGAATAATACATATTGATTTTAATTTATTTTTATCAAAATCAATATGAATTTTAGCTTCGCATTTGAAATTTTTATTACAAATATCACAACAATAAAATAATTTAGAAACATCAAATATTTTTTTACAACATTCACAAATTAATTGAGTAATATAATTTTTATTTGATGATATATCAGTATATAATTGATTATGACAAATTTTACATTTAATTAAATTTTCTTTACTTTTTTCACAATGTAATTTTAAGAAACAAACAGGAAATAAATTTTCTAAATTTTTATTTTCAATTTTTCTTATTTTTGAATAATAATTAATATTATGTTCCCAACAATACATTTTAATTTGAAAACTTTTATAAACTTGTTCACAAGCTAAACAATAAACATTATTATTAAAATATATTAAAGCATTTCCACATGAATGAAGAGCTTCTTTACAACTTTGGCAATGAATATAATATTTTGGTTTTTCTAAAAAAGGTAAATTTTCTTTTTTCATTTTCTTTAAAACATTTAAAAAATTTTGACATTGATTTTTATCGTTTAAATACATTTTTATAAAAATACTCTGAACTTTTTTCATTAAAACATCTGAGTAATTTTTCTTGTTGATTTTTATCATTAATGAAACTTGCTTTTGTAAATTTGATATAAATTCATCTTGAGATATATGAAGAATATTTGAATATAAATCATTATATTGTTCTTGGAAAATTTGAGACAATTCTAATTCATAAATAGAAATATCTGCGATTTGGAATTTTAGAGAAGAATTCATATTTAATTTTGATTTTAAATTAATTTTCAACTTTTTAAATAATCAATTTTTCTTTTAATTAAAAATAATTAACAATTTAATATAAAAATAAAAAAAAATAATTATAAAAAAAATTTATAAAAAATAATAATGGGTAATTGTCAAGGATTAGAGAATAGAAGAGGAAAAATATTATTATTAGCTGAAAAATATCCAAGATATCATGGAGGAAAAGTAGATTTAAAAACAATAGAAAATAATGAAAATGAATTATGGGAACATTATCAAAAATTTCTTCAATATAAACAAGCAATAAAAAAATCAGATCCAGTATTATATAATTATTTTTTTAGCCCAGAATATAATGACGAAGATGGTGAAATTAGTGATAATGAATTTAGTTTTTCAAATGATCAAGATGAAACTAGTCAATCTGAAAATAAAAATAAATCTGATTTAAATTTAAATAAAAGTCAAGATAAGATAAAAAAGGATAAAGAAGAAAATCAAACAAATAAATTTAGATTAAAAAATAAAAAGAAAAAAAATAAAATGGTTTTAAATGAATTAAAAAGAGAAGATGTTGAAAGATTTTATTTTTTTTTTAATAAAGCAAATTATAATTCATTAATAGCACAAAATGTAAAAAGTAATTTTCCTTTATTTTGTAAAGAAAGATTTCCTAAATATAAAAAACAATTAGATATTTCTCCTTTAGAAGAATTATCTTTAACTTCAAGTGAACTTTATTTAGATGATAATCCTAATTATTGGAATTATTTAAAAAATTTAAAAAAATTAGATTTAAGCTTTGATAAAATAAATAATTTACCTGAACATATTGGTTTATTAAAGAATTTAAAAAGTATTAGTTTAAGAAAAAATGAATTAAATTCTTTGCCTCAAAATTTTATTAATTTAAAAAATTTAGAAGAAATTGATTTAAGTGAAAATCATTTTACCAATTTACCAAATGATATTTTCACTCCTAAATTAAAATTATTAAATTTAATTGGAAATTACTTTGAAACTTTTTCTGTTGAAAATACTGATTGTGGTTTAGAAAGATTATTTTTAGCTCAAAATAAATTTAAAGTAATTCCAGTAGAATTAAATCAATTAAAAAGATTAAAATATGTAAATTTAGATGAAAATTTAATAAATGAAATACCACATAATTTAGATGATAAAATAAAACTAGATTTAATAATGTCATTATATAAAAATAAAGGAATAAATCAAATAAAAGAATTTAAAAAAGTTTCAAATATAAAAAATATTATGGAAGATGATATGATTAAAAAAGAACTTTGGTCTAAATTAATAAGTAAACAAAATAAACAAGAAATGTCAGATAAAAATGTAAAAGATAATTTTCAAAGAATAATAAATCAAAAATTATTATTTGATATAACTAATAAATATAAAATAAAAAATGCTCATTCAGAAATAGAAAAAGAAAATAATTTAATAGTATCAAAATTAGAAAAATTTCTTAAAGATAATTATTCTTTTAGTAATGATGAAAAGGAAAAAATATTTCAACTACAATTATATGCAGAATTTGTAAATTTAATCGAAGAGAAAATAAAAACAGGAAAAGAAGACCAAATAAATAAAGTAGAAGATAATGATTTAAGAGAAAGATTAAAAGATTATTATTTAACATATTTAAAAAAAAAAGAATATGAAGATACTGGAAAAATAAATATTAATGATTTTAATAATGAAATTGAAGCAGATTATTTTCATGAATATGTTTTAAATGAAGAATCAAATCTTATGAAAAGAACTTCTATTTTAAATAAACTTAGTTCAATGTCAATTGAACCTTTTTTGTTTATGGATAAAAATATAAAACAAAAAAATAAAATAAGAGATGATAATTCTAATTTAATTTTTTTAAAAGAATTAAATAATAATATTTGTTCTTCAAAAGTTAATTTATATTTACAATATTTAAGTAAAATTGATTCTACAATAAAAGATTTAATTATTAATTTATGGGTTACTAGAGATACAAATTCTTTTATTTTACTTTTAACTGAATTTAAATTATTTATTGAACAACTTATTAATTATTATATTCAAGTTGGAAGTAATTCTTCTGTTGTTAATTATGAAGTTGTTAGAAATCAAGATAAAAATGTTGTTATTCATAAAATCTTTTATAATAATAATTGCTTAAAAATTTTATATAGAATAGGATTAAATGAAAAAAGAAAAATCATTTATAATGAAATTGAACAAGATTATTTCGATTTTAATATTAATCCTTCAATGAATAAAAAACATAAATTATTTGAAAATTGGTTACAAAGATTTATCACCTTATTAAAACAAAATAAATACGATGCAATGGATTTAAATCTTTAAAAAAATTAAATATTCTTTTATATTATTTTTTTTTTAAATTAAAAAAAATAAAATAAATGGAAAATACAATAAATGAAGAATTAAAAAATCCAATATCATCAATTGATCAATATAAATTAGGTGAAAAATTAGGAGAAGGAACTTTTGGAACAGTATATTTAGCAACACATAAATTAACAAAAGGAAAAGTAGCAATAAAAATAATAGAAAAGAAAAAATTAAGAAAAGAAATAGATAAAATTCGTTTAGAAAGAGAAATAACAATATTAAAGAAACTTCATCATTCAAATATAATAAATTTATATTCAACAATAGAAACAAATTCTCAAATATATTTAATTCAAGAATATGCATCAGGTAAAGAATTATTTGATTATATCATTCAAAAGAAAAAGTTATGTGAAAAAGAAACATTAAAATATTTTCAGCAAATAATAAGTGGAATAGAATATATACATAAATTAGGAATATGTCATAGAGATTTAAAACCAGAAAATATAATATTAACTTTAAATAATGAAATAAAAATAATTGATTTTGGTTTAAGTAATTTTTATAATAAAAATCAATTATTAAAAAGTGTTTGTGGTTCTCCTTGTTATGCAGCTCCAGAAATTTTAAAAGGAAATATTTATTCTGGTTTAAAAATTGATATTTGGAGTTGTGGTATTATATTATATATGATGATTACTGGAAATTTACCTTTTAATGATAATAATCAAATTTCTTTATATAAACAAATTATTCATGGTAAATATTATATTCCTTCTTTTGTTCCTAAAAAATTATCTGATTTAATTAAAAATATTTTAGTCACTAATCCTAAGAAAAGATTTAATTTAAATGATATTAAAGAACATTCTTGGTTTAAAAATGATAATATGAAAAATAATTTTCATTTTGGTATTAATTTAAATGAAATTATTATTCCTATTGATGAAGATATTATTGAAATAATGAATGAAATGAATTTTAATAAACAAGAAGTAAGAGAAAATATTTTAAGAGATGAACATAATAATATTTGTACTACTTATTATTTATTATTAAATAAAAAAATTAAAAGAGGAAAAAGTTCTATTAGTGATTTGAAAAGTTTAGAATTTGAAAATTATATTATTGATAAAAATAATTTTATGGAAAAATATAATTATAATATTGAAACAGTTATTAAAATGAGATCTTATAGTAAAGGAATTTTAAACGAAATTCCTTTTAGAAATTATATTAATAACGATTATAAAAAATTAGATGATAATAGCACTGAAAATAATTATGATATGAATGATAAAGAAATAAAAATAATACATCAAAAAAGTGAAAGTAATATTATAAATAAAAGAAATGAATTTGAAAATGATAAAAAAAATAAGAGTAAATCTTTAAGAATGAATACTTTATCTCATTCTGCTCATAAAAAAATAAATCCTATTTTTTATAAAAAATTTATTACAGAATTATCAATTCCAAAAATAAAAGAAAAACAAAATAATAAAGCTTTTATTAAAAAATGTAAGCCTATTTTTATCCAAAATATTAATCTTAATTCTTTAGGTAAAGAAAGAACTTTATCTATAAAAAAAATTGAAAAAAAAAAAATATTTAGTCCTTTAAAAGAGGAGATAAATAAACAAAAATCTCAATTTAATATTTTGAAAAATAATTTAAATCATGAAAATAATAATGAAAAAGCTTTAATAAAATATAATATTAAAAAGAAAACAGAAAAAAGAAATCATAAAAAAAATATAAAATCATATTCTGTTGAAAAAAGTAATAATTCAATAAAAAATTCTTTTATAAATTCTTTTGAAAAAGAAAAAAATAAAAATAGAAGTTTTGAAAGAAATGAAAAATATAAAAAAGACATTAAATCATATTTTTCGATTAAAAAACAAAATAATATAAAAAAAGATAAAAAGATTAAAAAAGAGATTTTAAATATTTTTCATAACAATTTATCAAATTTAATTTCTCAAAAACATAGTCAATCAGTAAAAGAATTAAAATCTTCAAAACAAAATTTAAACAATTCAATTAATTATATTAAAAAAAAATCATCTCAAATTTCAAAAGAAAAAAAGGAAAAAACAAAAAAATTAAATAAACAAAAAGAAGAAAAATTAAATATTAAATCAATTAAATTAATAAAGAATAAATTACCTGAAAATGATTTATTAAATTCAAAACAAAAATTAAAAATTAACACAGAAAAAAATGAAGAGTCAAAAAAAAATATAATATCAAATCAACCTTTAAATATTAATCAAAAACAAATTTATAATAAATTTACTCTTCAAAAAAATAATGAAAGTGATTTAAAAAATCCTTTAATTCCATTTAATTTGTTAAATTTATACTTTAAATCTAAAAATCAAATAAAAGAAAAATTAATTCATATTTTAAATTCAAATAAAATTAAATTTAGAATTGATAAGAAAAATCAATTCAAATTTATTTGTGAAAAAAAATTAATAAATGAATTTGAAATTAATATAGTTCATACTTATTTACCTGAAATTTCAATTGTAAAATTTAAACTTTTAAAAGGAGTAATGACTCAATATAATGAAATTATAGAAAAAATTTGTATAAAATTAAATAAATAAAATTGTATAAAAATTGTTTTTTTGGGTAAATTTAAAAATAATTTATTTAAAAAGAAAATATATTTATAAATAGAAATAAATTATTTAATTGATTTTAATTTATCTTCTAACTTTATTATATTATAACTTTGTTTATTTTTCAAGTAATAATAATAAAATTTAGCTAATTTATCATTTAATCTTTTTTTCAAAAGATTAAAATGATTATTAATATTATCATTTATTATTGTTAAATATAATTAAATTTTATAATTTCGTTGGAAATTAATTAAAATAATTTTTTAATTTTGATTAATTGAAATTTCTAAAAAATTCATTAAAAACCTTTGATTAAATTAATATAAAATTCTTTTTTTTAAAGTATATCTTTTAAAATATAAAAAAATAAAAGATAAAAAAATGAAAATCACAATTGAAGCAAATAAAGAATCATCAACACCAATTCAAAAATTAAAACATCAACCAATAAAAAATTTTCTATCATTTACTCCAACAATTGCTTTTGATAATCATCCTTCAGCAAGAGGATTAAAGAAAGAAGAAGAAGAAAATAAATCAACAAATTTAAATATAAATTTTACAGAAAAAAAAAATAAAAATTTAAAAATTACTTTAGATACTGTTGAATCTGAGATATATAACGATGAAATTTTTTATATTAAAAATAATAATATTAATAATAATAATTGTCTTTCAATTAATTATGAACCGATGAAAAAACAAAATAATTTTACAAAAGAAGAAGAAGAATTTGATAAAGATATTACTCATTTAATTCAAAAAAGAGAAAATTCAGAAATAATAATAAATAAATTCCAAAAATTTGCTAATTGTAAATTATGAAAACATTAAATTAAAAAAAAGAAAAATTTAAAAAATATTGTATAGATATAAATATTATTATAAAACTAAAATGTCAGTAGTGTAAAAAGTAGTATCTTGTTTAACAATAAATAATAAATATTTATATAATACTATTTAATGAGTTTAAATATGATATAAATATGAAATAATATAGTATAAACAATCAAACTTTTTAAAAAAAGAAAAAAAATCAATTAAATAAAAAAAAATATGTTAATAAACATAAATTAAAATAACAACAATAAAAATAATCAACTATAGTAAATCAAATTTATGTATAAGTGATTAATTAATTCTGTGATAAAAATAAATGAAAGAAAGATGAAAATAAAATTAGAATGTAAAAGAGAATTAGGAAATTTTAAATATTTTCAAATTTTCAAATGTTAAAGAAGATTAAAAACTGGATAAACAGATTAAAAGAAGAAGAAAAGATATATGTGTTAATAAATTAAAAAGAATTCATAAAATAATTTCTTAAAAGAAAATATTGAACAATTAAATGAAGTTCTTCATAAATTTTTTACTTAAAAAAGTTAATTTTAGAAAAATATTTGAATTTTATAATAAAAAAACTATATCAATATTTTCATATATTTAAATAATATATTTTATTTTTCAATATCATAAATACTTTTTTCTATTCCTTGTTTAATTCCTCCTTCATGTTCATAATTTTGATTTTTTGAATTATTTGAATTATTATTTCCTTGATTATTATAATTTTTCTTTTGATAATTACCATAATAATTATTATTATTATATCCTTTTCCTCTTTTTCCTCTTCCTCTAAAATTACCATAATAATTATTATTATATCCTTTATTATTATTATATTTTCCTCTATTATTATTATAATTTTTATATCCTCCTCTTCCTCTATGATGATTATTATTATAATATTTATTATTTCCTTTATCATTTTTCTCTTGTTCATTTAAATTAAAAGTATCTTTATTTTTTTGATTATAATTTTTAGATTCATTTCTTGCTTCAGGATGAGTCATAGAAGTTAAATTATCAAAAAAAGATTCATTTTTATCATAAGCTTTTTGTGTGTTTTCTTTATTTTGTGGAATTTTATTTTCTGGTATAGCATTTATATTATGCTTTTCTTCAGATTTCATTTCAAAATGAACTAATTTTATTTCTTTTATATCTGATTTATTTATTTCTAATTTATCTTTTGTTACTTCTTTTCCATCTATTTCTTGTTTAACATTTTCAAGAATCATTTTTAAATTTATTTTATCTACATTAATTAATGTTCCACGTACTTTTTCCCCATTATTTAATTCTACAATTACTTGTTTTTCCTCAGTTTTAATCATTTTTTATAATCAATTAATCAAAAAGTATTTATAATAAAAATATTAATACTTTCAATTCAAAAATAAAAAATAAATAATAAATAATAAACAAAGAAACATGGGGATTGGGGATTGGGGATTGGGGATTGGGGAT
>JAEEGK010019583.1_pt1 | contig 14493 bp, 15 predicted proteins | sample 8958771 | NCBI WGS metagenome assembly JAEEGK01 (sample SAMN16246547, study PRJNA631951) | gut metagenome | biome: gut microbiome; feature: rumen; material: SC-attached | host: Bos | place: Iran: Karaj | collected 2018-10
TGCACAGTCGGTAACATCTATGAAGGCACAGACTGAATTGGTAAGTCGTACATTTAAGAGTATGACTCCTTCTGTTGTGGCAGAAATGATTAAGAGGGGAGATAATCCTCTTGATATGACAATGAACGACCTGAAGGCAAAGGCTGAATCAATTAAGGCCGAAATGGGAAGCACTTCTGATGAGGAAAGCTTTGCAAAATTCCTTTGGAAGGCTGAGCATAATGCTGATATTAATGAAGAGGAGCGAAATGCCTATGTAGGTGTTTATAGACTTCTGCATCAAGTGGAAAAGTCCGACGGAGCAGCCATAGGTGCGTTGATAAGTCAGGGTTCTGAGGTAACACTTAGGAATCTTATGACAGCTGTACGCTCCAGCAAGCATACTGGAAAGGAATACGAAATCAATGATAAGTTTGGATCTCTTGATGAAATGGTTGTAAGAGATTTGTCCATAACTGAGCAGATTGAAAAGGTATTCCTAACCAACAGATGTCGTGATGCTAAGGAAGCTATGACTCCAGCTAAGATGCATATTCTTGGAGAGGATAATATCCTTAATATGAATCCGGATCAGTTTGCTGCAGCCATGGAGACAGATGTAAAAACAGAACAGCTTCAGGAGAGTGCATACAATAATTATGTAACTAATCAGCTGAAGGAAGCTATGAATCTGAATGAAGAGATTGAATCTGTTCTTCAGCAGTTTAATATTCCTACAACAGCAAATATGATTTCAGCAGTGCAGGCGCTGATGCAAAACAGCAACACTGTTGTGAAGGACTTGTATGGAAGAGCGGCAAAACAGCAGGATATGACAATCGAAGATTTGATAGATTTGGCATACAGCAGATTTTCAGATGCTTGTCATACACCAGAGGATATGGCTGATGCTGAGGAAGCCTTAGGCACTCTTGCAGAAAATGTAATGAAGACCATGGTGGAAATGGAAGATGTGCGAACGGTAGACCTTGATGGAATGAAGCTGGTGATTCAGCAGTCAAAGGCTATTCAGGAAATGGCAACAAGTGGCGAAACATATCACATTCCTATTATGGTTGCAGACGAAGCTGGAAATATGAATCTAAGAATCGTAAGAGGAGATGGGGAATCAGGTCTTATAAAGATGGCTCTTTATTTAGAGTCCACAGGAACAATTGGAACTACCTTCCATTATGAAGCAGGGGAAGTAAGGGCCAATGTGGAATGTGAGACCTCAGAAATGCGAGAAAGATTTGAAAGCAAGGCAGAAATGATTTCTCAGATTATGGAAGAAACCACAGGATTTAGTTTCAGTTTTTCATTTACCCGTGAGGTTGGAATAAGTGTAAATGATATTTACAACTGGCAAATGGGTAATTTCAAACCAGTAGAAAACCGTGATAATAAAGCACAGACAGAGGCTCTTTATAACATAGCTAGAGGATATTTAAACGTTATAGGAGAAATGTTCTGATAAATGTTCGGTTAATTTTTAATGGTTTGAACCGATAATAAAAATGTAAAGGAAGGGATGCTCTTTATAACTTTAATACACCGCACGGATGCTAGACTTTTGATACGGCTTTAGGAGGCGACTATGAGAATCAACAATAACATGTCAGCGGTGATTACTAATAACAAACTTCTCGGTACCGAAGGTTCCCTTTCAGATGTAATGGAAAAGTTAAGCTCTGGTTTTAACATTAATCATGCGTCAGATAACCCATCTGGCATAGCTATTGCTGCCAAAATGCAGGCGCAAATCGATGGTTTAGACCAGGCATCTACAAACGGTTCCGACGGAATTTCAGTACTTCAGACAGCAGAAGGTGCTCTCAACGAAGTAACAGGCATGATTCAAAGAATGAGAGAGCTTGCTGTTCAGGCTGCAAACGGAACAAACTCCGATGATGAAAAAGAAGCAATCCAAAAAGAAATCAACTCATTATTAGAAGAAATAGATAGAGTTGCAGATACAACAGAATTTAACAGTATAAATTTGTTAAATGGTTCTTTGGATACTCGAATTTATGCAGACCACTGCACAAGAATGCAGTCATCTAACAAAGTTCCTGCCGGAATTTATCAGTTAGACATTGTAAAGGCAGCGACTCAGGGCACAGCATCGACAACTGCAAGCACAGGTGGAAATATTACTGAAACTGTAACCAACGATTATTTGAATGAAACTACAGTAACAGCAATTACAGTTCCAGACAATTCAAATTTCAAGGACTATATCGACGGAACCAACTGGACAGTAACAAAGAATGGTACACAGACAGCCAGTGGTAGCGGACTTGGAATTTCAGGTACCATCACAATCAATGGGTACGGAATTCAGCTTATGCAGGGTGCCAGCGGAGAGTCTGTTTACGGACAGCTCAGAGATGCATGCGAAAAGGCTGGAGTTATTATTTCAAATCCAAACGAGTTGCTTGAAATCAGATCAGAAAAATTTGGTGCCAAGGCAAACTTAAAGGTTGAATTATCAAGTGTAGAATTTGCCAAGGCATTAGGATTCTCTGAAAGCGATTTTACAGCAGGTGAGAATGGACCAGTCATTGAAAAAGTAGGTACTGACGCAAAAGTTAATCTTTACAAAGATGACCAAGATACCGTTCCTTCATTGTTTGGAAAACAGGCTACAGTAAACTACGATGGTAACCACATTACAGTAAAAGATACAAAGGGCTTTGAGTTATCATTTTATGCTGAAGCAGGATTTGATCAGCAATCAGATACAGCAACAACAAACAAAGGAAGAATCACTTTCAATGTAACAGATATAGGCTCTATGTCGTTACAGGTAGGTGCAAATAAGGGACAATCCATTGACGTTAGAATTGCTGCAGTAACAACAGAGTTTATGTATATAGACAAGGTTAATGTAACAAAAATGGATGGACCAGAGGATGCAATGGATGCTCTTGGTACTGCCCTTAACTATGTAACAGCTGTGCGTTCTCAGTTAGGTGCATATGAGAACAGACTTGATCACACAACAAAATCTTTGGACGCAACAGAAGAAAACATGACATCGGCTATTTCAAGAATAGAAGATACTGATATGGCAACAACTATGGTTGAATATACAAAGCTCAACGTATTAGAGCAGGCAGGTGTATCAGCACTTGCACAGGCTAACGAGCTGCCACAGTTGGCATTACAGCTTCTTCAGTAATCCAGGTATTATTTAGCCTTAATAGGAGTAATAGTAATATGAACAAAGATAAGATTTCAGCTTTTACCTTAAGAATAGCGTCAAGTAATGGAAGCGGACTTATATCTATCCTTTACGACATTTACGAAGAATACGAGACAGATGCGCTAGATAATTTTAAGGCTGGCCAAGTGGATGAAGCAATCAAGGCTCTTCAAAAATGTGCTCAGGTTGTAAACCACCTCCAGAAGGATTTAAATTTTGAATACAAGGTAAGTAGAGATCTGTACGCACTGTACGATTATGTACAGCGAAATGTTTCCAAATCCATATATAAGGCAAATGGCGAAGGATTACTAGAAGCAAAAAGAGTAATGGATGAACTGGGTGACGCATTCTCGCAGATAGCAAAGGAGGATACTTCCGCACCGATAATGCAAAACACCCAACACGTAATGGCAGGCATTACTTATGGCAAAGCCTCATTAAATGAAAGTCTCATGGGAAATGATGTGAGCAGAGGCTTTTGGGCATAAAATTTAAAATTGAACATTGCAAAAGAGATTCCTTTAGTGAGGAATCTCTTTTTTTAATACTCATTATTTATCATAACGGAAAAATCTACCGATTAAAGTAAATTTTGTTGTAAATAAGTTACAACAACAGAGGAAAAATACAAATCCTCGTTATATATAACGCTGAAAATAAAAAATTTAAAAAAGTGCTCAAAAAAATATAGCAAAGTATGCTATTCAAATTCCAGGGATCCATCTTTATAATGCTGTCGAAACGGAGGTGAAAAAAACGAAGACGATTTTGATCTGGAGTATTTTGCTGGTAGCTTCTATTTTTGACGCCAGGTATTACAAAATTCCAAATCAACTGATTGCCCTAGGGTTTCTATCAGGAATAGTGATAAACCTTATAGAATTCCAGGCAGTAGGAATTGTTTATTTCATTATTAAAGCAAGTTGGCCTTTTGTTCTCCTGCTTCTGCTGAGATTGTGCAGGAAGACAATTGGAATGGGAGACGTCAAACTGTTTTCTGTATTATCAACAATGCTAGATACAGAATCGATGGTTTTCTTGATGACTTCCTCGGTGGTGCTTGCTGGCATCATCATAGTGTTGCGATGTATATATGAAAGACAATTCGTAAAGAGACAGCTCCATTATTCTTTTTACATTACGGCTGCGTTTTTTTTGCTGCAGTTTAGAACATAGATGATGGAGGATGACTAAAATGAATAATTTACAGATAGCGTTATGTGATCAATGTGAAGATTACATAATCAAACTTGCTTCATACCTAATGGAAAAAGCAAATGCAAGCTTTCATATATTCACAAGTACAGAAGGATTTTTTACAGATGAGAATAATTATGACATTGCATTGCTCTCAGAGGAATTTGCAGATGTAGGGAATTTCAAACCAAAAGGAATGATAAAGCATAAGTACTATTTGACTGAAGACCAGGAAGATAAGACTGAGGACGGCATATATAAATATCAGTCTGTAGATAATATCTTTGACCAGATAAAAGAGCTTAAATCAACCTATGCTAAGACAAAGTCTAATGATGGCATGTCTAAATTGGTAGGGGTGTATTCTCCTGCTGCTCATGAATTGCAGCTGCCATTTTCAATGGCGTTAACGCAAATCTATGGAACTAATAAAAAAGTTCTATTCTTGGATCTTGAAGAGATTTCTATACTGCCAAATCTTATTGGTAGTTCTTGTGAAAGGAATCTTATGGATTATCTATATGAACTTAGCACAGGACAGGAAGAAATAGATTTATCAAAATACGTTAAATCTTATTTAGGCTTTGATTATATTGAACCATTTATTAATCCTACGGAAATAGGCGAAATAGATGAAGAAACCTGGAGTAGATTTTTTGATGTGCTTTCTACTGCGGGTTATGACATCGTAGTTGTCTTATTCGGAAGAGCAATAAACGGATTTAACAAATATATTCAAAGATTGGATAAGCTCTTTGTTCTGGGCAAACCTGGTGATTATTTTAGAAAGTCTCAAGAGCTTTTTCTAGATTATATGGAAAGATCAAACACAGATATTGAACTTCACAATGTATTACTTCCAATGTCTGCAGGAAATCTTTCTGATGGAGCTTATCAATTAGAAGAGCTTTTGCAAGGGAACTTAGGCGTATTTGTGCGTAAGCTTCTACAAGAAAATATGGTTGAAAATTATGGATAATTTAGAAGAAGAGATTCGCATGGAAGTGATGAATCAAATAGATTTATCCTATGATGTGACAGATGAAGAAATACTTCAGATAATAAAAAACAGCATAATAACTCATTCTAAAACCAAGCCAATTTCACTTATTGAAAGGCAGCGGATAGAAAGCCATGTTTTTAATTCGTTGAGAAAACTGGATGTTTTAGAAGATTTATTAGCAGATGAGGAAATAACCGAGATAATGATCAACGGTCCAGACAGGATTTTTATAGAAAAATCCGGCCAGGTAATCCAATCAAAGGAAAGATTTTCCTCAGAAGAGAAACTAAACGATATAATCCAAAATATCGTGGCAAGCAGCAATAAAATAGTTAACGAATCAAATCCTATTGTAGATACAAGACTGTCGGATGGTTCACGAGTAAACATCGTATTAAAGCCGGCGGCGGTAGATCATAGTATCCTCTCTATTAGAAAATTCCCAAAAGAACAAATGACAATGGATAAATTAGAGTCGTATGGCTCTATCTCACAAGAGCAGATTGAGTTTTTACGAAAGCTGGTTAAGGCCGGATACAACATTTTTGTATCCGGAGGGACGGGCAGCGGAAAGACATCTTTTCTAAATGCTCTTGGAGAGTTTATTCCAGAGGATGAAAGAGTGATAACAATAGAGGATTCGGCAGAACTACAGCTTAAAAAAGTAGATAATCTTGTGCGTCTTGAAGCTAGAAATGCAAATCTTGAAGGCAAAAATGAAATAACAATCCGGGATTTGCTAAAGTCCAGTCTTAGAATGCGACCAGATAGAATTATTGTAGGAGAATGCCGTGGTGCCGAGGCACTTGAGATGCTTCAGGCATTTAACACTGGGCACGACGGGAGCTGTTCTACAGGACACAGTAATTCCTGCAAGGATATGCTATCTCGTTTAGAGACAATGGTTTTGATGGGAGCTGAAATTCCTCTGCCGGCTATAAGACAGCAGATTGCATCTGGAATAGATATAATTGTTCAACTTGGTCGTTTAAGAGATAAGAGCAGGAAGCTTTTGGAAATTGCAGAAGTGGAAGGAATTGAAAATAACGAGATAAAGTTGAACTGCTTATACCGTTTTAAAGAAATAAGTGAAACTGGTGGAAGGATTGTAGGTCAATGGGAAAAAGTAGGAAAACTAATTCATACAGAAAAGCTTTTGGCAAGTGGAATTTCTTTGGAGACATAAGTAGGCAAGATTACAAATTTTTACTTCAGGGTCTGGGTATTTCACTGATAATTGCATATCTATTCTACAACTCCATCTTTGGAATAATGGTAGGAATCATAGTTGTTCCTTTTTGGTTAAAACTGAAAAGGAATGAAATAGAAGAGGAGCGGCTAGCGAAGCTTTCAACAGAGTTCAAAGAATACATGAACCTTATAGTATCAGGACTACAGGCTGGGTATTCACTTGAGCGCGCTATAAAGCAAGCGGAGAATGAACTAAAGCAATTGTATTCAAAAGATTCTATTCTATTACCTCACGTCCATGTTATGAATCAAAAAATAGCCATGAACATGCAGTTGGAGAGGGCTTTTAATGAGTTTGCTGAAAGTACAGGATTAGAGGAAGCTACAAGCCTTGCTGAAATAATATCTTTTGCGAAAAGAAGCGGAGGAGATTATGGAAGACATATAAGGGAAACTGCTTTAAAGATAGAGGATAATCTGTCGGTTAAACAGGAGATAGAAACTATTACAACAGAAAAGCGTCTAGAGCTAAAGGTTATGTGTGTTATGCCAATGGGAATAATTGCATATATTTCTTTAACATCGAAAGGGTTCATCTCACCTTTATACAATAATTTAACCGGAGCAATTTTAATGACAATATGTTTATTAATTTACGGAGGATTAATATTGTTAGGCCGAAAAATAATTAATATCAAGGTCTGAAAAGGAGAAATGTAATTTTGGAGATAACAAAGAAACAATTAATAGAAATACTGATTGTAATAGCCCTTTTGGGAGTTGGATTACTAGTGTCTGACTACATAAAGACAAGAGTTAAATTCGATGGAACTATCGAAAGACAACAAGCAGGTAAAGGTGATATATCAAAGGACTTAGAATTGGAATTTTTAGATGAGAAACAGAGGCTAAAGGTTGATATACAAGAGCAAAGACTATCTAAAAAGCAATTAAAAAAGACGTTTGATGCAGCGATAAGAGAAATTAATGAAACCTATCTTGGAAAAAATAAAGCGGCAGATAATGTGTCTTATGACTTGATTCTTAAGGATAGCTATGCAAATGGCTTAATAACTGCAGAGTGGAAGTTTGATCCATATGGATATTTTCAAGCAGATGGAAAGATTCATAGTGAGGAAATTCCAGAGGAGGGTGTAGTTGTTGGAATAACAGCAATATTAAGGTATGACCAGGAGGAACGAATTCATACGTTTTCAGTGTTGGCTGTACCTAAAAGTATGAAAACTCTCGAGGGGCAGATGGAAGCCATAGCAAGAGAAGTTGAAAACGTAGATGAAAATACCAGAGACAGTAAGGTCTTAAAGCTGCCTAAGCAGGTAGGGAACATGTCCATAGTCTGGAAAGAAAAAATGAATTATAGAGGACTGCAGGTAATTCTCCTAGGAATAGTCACTGTTGTGGGTATCCAGATAGGAAAGATGCGAGACAAAAAGCTTGAAAAGGAACGAATCAAAAAAGAAAAGGAGCAGGATTATCCTCTGATAGTCAGTGAACTTTCGATTTTGATGGGAGCAGGAATGAGCTTTAGAAAAGCCATTGAGAGAATGGTTATGTCATATAGAAAAGGTGTCATGGAAAAAGGGAAAAAAACACGTGCAGGCTTCGAAGATATTGTGATGACATATAGGAAAATGTCAGATGGATTAAGCGAATTGCAGGCATTAGAAGAATTGGGGAAAAATAGTGAGAGCCGAGAATATAGAAAGCTATCTATGTTGCTTGTGCAAAATCTTAGAAAGGGTTCAAGAGACTTGCTTGATTGCTTGGAAAAAGAAGAGAAATATGCTTTTGAATTAAGAAAGCAAAATGCTATTAGGGCAGGTGAACAGGCCTCAACCAAGCTATTAATTCCAATGGCGGGAATGCTTTTTATAGTAATAGTAATCCTGGTAGTGCCAGTAATGTTACAAATAAAAATGTAGAAAGAGGAATGAATCATGAAATTATTATTAATAAAAAATAAGTTAAAAGAATTGCTATTAGAAGAGGACGGAATCGGTACTGTAGAGATGATTTTAATTTTGGTTGTGTTAATCGGTATTGTTTTAATTTTTAAGGATCAGATGACAGCGCTTGTTGAAGGAATATTTAAGACAATCAAGTCAAAGGCTGGACAGGTATAGTGGCCAAAGGTTCTTTGTCAGTATTCTTTTCAATGATAATAGCCATGGTTATGACTTTAATTTTAACCATGGCAGAATGCGTCAGATTGTATGAGTTACATTCTTTTGCACAGGAATACACTGACATGGCGGTGGAAAGCGCTTTTTCTGAATATAATCCATATTTATGGTCAAACTACAAAATATTAGCAATCGATTTAGGATATGGAACAGAGGCAATTGGTTCTGGAATTCTAGAATCAAAGACAATTGATTATTGCAAGTGCAATGCAAGCGTGGATAGCGGGTTTAATTATGCAAGACTAAATGCGCAAGGATGTAATGCCAAGTATGCGTTACTAACTGATCAAAAAGGTCAGGGAGTAGTAATGCTTGGAAAAAAGGCTGCATTAGATGGGATGGCAAGTCAGGTAATTGATGGTATTCAAGGACAGATAGATGAAATTAACAATATTGAAAAGGTTGATGTTGAAAAGAAAGCTGATTCTGGGAAAAGCACCTTGGAAAAAGCCAAAAAAGAACAAGAAGATAAAAAGCACAAGGCAGCAACGGATTATGACCCGGAAACGAATCCCGCAGATTATGAGGATCCGGGTTCGGTGGAAGACAATCCTCTTGATGCTTTTAGTAGTATTAGAGAATCTTTTTCTAGAGGTATATTGGGAACAGTTACAGATGAAGAAGGAATATCTGATGCTGCAGTAAATCTAGATAATCTACCATCACATAGAATGCTTAATCAAGGGACGCTTTCTGTTTCAAATGGAGGAGATATTGTTGAAAAAGCGTTATTTATCGATTATCTAATGACAAATTACAGTTATTATGGCAAGGATTTAAAGCATGATGGCATGAAATATGAGGTGGAATATATGATTGCTGGTAAGGAATCCGATGTGCAAAGTTTGGCTACTGTAGTAGGTGAGATTTTACTTATGAGAGAAGCGTCAAATTTTGCCACCATAATGCAAAATGAAAGTATGAAAGCCGAGGCAATGGCTATAGCAGAAGTACTAGCTGGTTTTACAATGAATCCTGCAATTATAGAGGCGGTCAAATATGCCATTATTGCGGCCTGGGCATATGTTGAAAGCACACTAGATGTCCGCCTTTTGTTAAGTGGAGGAAAAGTCCCATTAATAAAAAATCTTGACCAATGGACATCTGATGTATGGCATTTGTCAGCTGTTGGAAGCATTAATTTTAAGGCGAAAGAAGTGAAAAATGGTGTCAGCTACAAACAATATTTGATTAGTTTTTTAGCATTAAATAGTAATGATACATTGGCCATGAGAGCCTGTGATGTAATGGAAAATGCGCTGATGCAGACTGAAGATTATAAAAATGTTCGACTGGACAATATGATATTTGCAGCAGAGTTTTCTATGGATTATACAGGAGAGGAAATGTTTTTATCTATGCTGACTCCACAGGAAGAAAGTGGATACAGTTTAACCAAAACAAAGTATATATCTTATTAAAATCTAAGAAGGAGGTGTAAATGGGTGTCTCTAAATTTCAAAATATCATCCCCAAAAAGTCTTATTGCACGAGACGAAAAGTTTAATTATTTCTATTTATTTCATATCAATAAAAATTCAATAATTGCCAAAACTCACATTCAGCCTGTTCAGGTAGAGACACCTATTTATGCCTCCTTCAAAAAAGCAAGCTACACCATAGAAGCAGCTATAGTTATGCCGATTTTTATAACAATCATGGTTTTTGGAATGTTTATGTTTAGATTGTTGCAGGTACAAGCTGGAGTGCAACAATCCATAAATATTGCAAGTAGAACTATGGCTGTAACCCTAGGCAGTGTGGCAAATGAAGGAGAATCAGATAAGGATGTTGAGGTAAATCCTGATGAATCCACAGTTTCTGGTGAATTATCTGAAGCGGCACTTTTGGCGTCAACAATTGCTCTTTGCGGAGTGGAAATAGCAAAAAATGATGTACCAATATCTTTTGTGGACGGAGGGCCAGTAGGCTTTGATTTTTTTAATACTTCGGTGGAAGGGAATTACATAGATATAAAAGTAGATTATGTAATGACTTTTCCGGTTGGATTAATAGGCGATTTTTCATTTGATGTGAACCAAAGAGCTAGATGTAGGAAATGGGTAGGCTATGATAAAGCAGAGAACACTACAGATAGTAGATTTGTATATATTACGGAACATGGTGAGGCGTACCATAACAATTTCTATTGCACATACCTAAATCCTTCAGTTCACAGGCTGCCTAAAAAGGATTTAAAATCCGCAAGAAATAAAGGTGGAGCCATTTACTATAAATGTGAAAAATGTGGAAAAAAAGGGGTTGGAGGATTTGTTTTTATTACAGATTATGGCACAGCCTACCATACCGATATTAATTGCACCAACATAAAGCATAATATCAGCAAGGTTCCTTATGAAGAGGTTAAAGATACAAAGCGACCTTGTAGTAAATGTGCGGCAGGAGAAGTTCATTGAGCAAGAGCTAGATAAAGATAAAATGTATTAATTCATATTTATGAATGAAACAGAGTATTTATATTTTTAAGGAGAAACATGGAAATACTAGGTCTACTATGCATGTTTACAACTGCAGCTATAGAGGATTATAAAACTAGAACAATAGATGTTAGAAAAGCCCTGCTATTTGCTGTTGCAGGTGTGGCTATAAGTCTTTTCAAAGGCCAATATTCTATGCTCAGTTTATTAGGTGGCGTATCTATAGGAATAGTTTTTTATTTAGTGAGTATAGTCAGCAAGGAAAAGATAGGAAAAGGTGACGCAGTAATCATAGGCGTAACTGGATTATATTTGGGATTCGTAAATACGATAATTTTAATTTGGATTAGTTCTATTATTGCGTTAATTGCCGGACTAATTGTAATTAAAAATTATAAGTTTCAAGATGATGTAGAGCTACCCTTTGTACCATTCATGCTTTTAGGATATGTTTTGATGCTTTCAATAGGGACTATTAGGGGAGTATTAAAATGAGATTAAAAGCAAGTTATACAGTTGAAGGTGCAATAATTATTAGTATTTGTCTAATATTTTTTGGAATAGCAATTTGTCTGGCATATGACATATTTAGAGAGACTCTTGATTATGTAAGTTATAGTCAAGAATCATTTGATGCAGTAAAAGCGTATAGATTAAAGGAAGGATTAGTTGGTATTTATCATGCCATAGTGGATTAATATTATGGAATTTACGTATAAGAGAAAACACAATGAAAGCTATATGGTGGCTGAGCTGGAGACAGATTACGATTCTTATGAAACAAGAATGATTCAGGACAATAACATTAATGGAATATTGGATATAAACAAAATGAGCCTAAATGGTGTAACCCAATATAACTATAATATTAGCCGTAAAATTAATTTAGAAGATTATATGTCATCTATAGATATTGATCTTGAGGTAATGCAGAAAGTTATTTTAGGTATGCAATTATGCTTAGATGAGATTGCCAGATATCTGATAGATGAAAGACATATTTGCATCGATAAGGATACAGTGTTTATCGAAAAAAGCGGGGATAGTATAAAGATAAATCTTTGCTATTATCCTATAGATAATGGAAGTGTGCAGGAACAGTTTCGAAAGCTTATGGAGTATTTTTTAACGATAGTTCCGGCATCTGACAGGACTCTTACAAAGCTTGTTTATCAGGCCTATGACCAATGCCTAAAAAAGGATTATACATTAAATGAAATATTAGAATTATTCCAATCAATTGAGCTGGAAAAAACAGATATATATGTGGAACGAGTTGATTTAGATGAAGAAGAGGAAGATCTTTTTGAAGAGAGAGTTTTAGAAAGATCTTCAGATATTTGCACCGAGGATTATTTGGCTAACTATTATGAAGACGATAGAAAGACCAGCTTTATGGAGCATATTTTAAGTGTGACAAAAAGATTTGGTAAAAATAAAAAAGAGGAAAACCGTAAATACGAATTAGAATCAGAAGATTTTTGTGTTGAACCATCATACGAAATAGATGAAAAGACGATTCTTCTTTCAGATGCCAAACCGGCAGGTAAGTTAATTTTTGATGGTAGAGGCGGGGAAGATGATTTCATTATTAACAAAGAAATTTTTAGAGTTGGATCAGGTCAAAACAATGACATGGTACTCCACGCAAATACCGTAAGCAATTCGCATGCAAAAATAGTGAAGGAGGATAGTCATTATTATCTCATGGATTTAAACAGCCTAAATGGTACCACAGTAAATGGAGAGTCACTCTGCTATAAGCAAAGATATAAACTAAAGCCTATGGATAAAATAGCTTTCGCAACGGAAAGATATATTTTTATGTAGATTATACAATATCATTCATGTTAACATTGTATAGGTAATGTGTTACAATGTTAATATAGAGGTGATGAAGTATGACTAAGACAATTACAGTTAGAGTTGATAATGATACAAAAGAAAAAGCAAATAAAATTTTTAGAGAGGTTGGAATTGATATGTCTACAGCAGTTAATATTTTTTTAAGACAGGTAATACGGAATAATGGTCTACCTTTTATGGTAACAGCAGATGTTCCCAATAAAGAAACTGTAAAGGCTATTCAAGCGGCTAATGATAATGAAATGGCTTCTTTTTCATCAATTGAAGAATTGATGGAGGATCTTAATGATTAAAGAGATTAAACGTACATCTCAGTTTAAGAAAGATTATAAAAGAGCTATAAAACAGGGGTGTGATGAGAAAGATTTTAAAGAAGTTTTATTATTTCTAATAAATCAAGAGTCTTTACCAGAAAAATATTGTGATCATAAATTGGCGGACACCAATGTATATAAAAATGTACGAGAATGTCATATAAATCCAGATTGGCTTCTTATATACAGAATAAACAATCAGGAGTTGATTCTTGAACTAATCCGAACAGGTTCGCATAGTAAGTTATTTTAATACAAGATTCTCCACTTTATGGATAGTGATACATTCATTAGAGATGGGATTTATAATTAATAGTTGAGAAGAAAAATGATTCAATACAATAGCACAATTACCTCAGAAGAATACATGGAGCTTAGAAGGAAAGTTGGATGGTGTGAGTTCCCGCTTGAGGAAGCTCAGGCTGGGATAGATAATTCTTATATGGTTTTATGTGCCAGAGACGAGGGCAAAGCAATTGGCGTAATGCGTCTTTTGTGGGATGGCGGATATATAGCTTTTCTTTCGGACGTAATAGTGGACCCAAAATATCAGGGGCAGGGTATTGGAGCTGCACTTGTAAGGGGAGCAATCGAAAGAATAAAGAAGGATATGAAGCCTGGATATAAAGTTAAATTCAACCTAATGTCGGCAAAGGGCAAGGAAGGATTTTATGAGAAGTTTGGATTTAAAGAGCGTCCAAATGATGAATGTGGCGCAGGAATGGATCAATGGATAATCAGTTAGAGGCTACCCTAAGCAAGGGTAGCTTTTATATTTCTTAAAATTTAATTAAAAGACCGGAATAGAAGTGTAATCCATTGTTTAGCAGGCCGATTTCTGTTAAAATAAATGAAGTTTGTGGGACTTTTTGACAGATAAAAGGTCTCTAGATTAGGAGATTTAATATAATGAGTGTTATTGACAAGATTTTTGGTACACATTCACAGCGTGAGCTTAAGCGTATAGCTCCAATTGTGGATAAGATTGAATCATATAGAGAGGCAATGGGAGCTCTCTCTGATGAGGAGCTCAAGGGTAAGACTGTAGAGTTCAAGGATAGACTGGCAAATGGTGAGACATTAGATGATT
>JAEEGK010019585.1_pt1 | contig 14492 bp, 10 predicted proteins | sample 8958771 | NCBI WGS metagenome assembly JAEEGK01 (sample SAMN16246547, study PRJNA631951) | gut metagenome | biome: gut microbiome; feature: rumen; material: SC-attached | host: Bos | place: Iran: Karaj | collected 2018-10
ATAATATATTCACACTCAATTTAAGGTTAAAGAATATCATTCAAATCATCTTTTTCAATATTTTTGACAGCCATAGCGAACATGCTTAATTTCCATTTATCTAATTCTCTAACAGTTTTATATGCTTGTACTTCTTTTTTAAATCCATCAGCATCATAAGGTTCAGTAATGCATTTAATAACAGCTTTCAAAAATTTATAATCTCTAGTTTCATCAAAGGTAGGATCTTCCAACAAAAATTTTTTCAAATTAACTTCAGCAGTGACTTCGTCTTTTTTCGCCACATAACATATAACATTTTTAAAGAACATATCTTTCGCAGAGCTTTTTAACAAAGGCACAGTTAAATATTGCATTCCTAGTTTTTCATATATTTTGGGAGCTTCAGTGAACATATCTTTATGTTTAGAAATGCACATTAAATCAGCCACTTTTAATAAACATTGTTGTGTGGAACTTTTTGTGTTCTGACTTTCCATGCCGTAATATTCCGCGGCTTTTTTATATTTATCTATCGCATTTGGGTAGTCGAAATTTTCTTCGAATTCACCTGCGATTCTTTGTGCTATTTTTCCTGCTTGCATATATTTACCTTGTTTCACACAACTTTCCAAGGACTTATCTAAATTTTTATTTGAACGTACTTTATCCACAAAAGAAAAACAATGGGCTGCATTTTGATATTGTGTATAAGCTGCTGTCCCACCTGATTGCTCTTCTAATTGGGCGATTTCTTCGAAGGTTTCACCGGCTCTTTTCCAATTTTTAGCAGTTTTATATAAATTTGCAGCGTTCGATAATAATTCTATTGCCTCCTCTTGACGGGATTCTTTTGAAGAAAACATTTTACCGAAAAAACCTGGGGCTAATTTACTATGAGCTTTACGAACTAATTCGTCTGGATTTTCTGACATTTTTAATAAATTAATATAATTTAATATTTAAATAAATATATATTTATATTGTTTTTCTTAATATTGCAGCACTTAAATTTCTTTTATTTTGATTATATGAATTTGTAGAAATATCTGAAAATTTTGATTTAGAAAATAAAAATTTATCTTTTATTGAATCTTTTTTATTTTTAAATTTAAATCCATTATTATTTGTTTTATAATAATATGAATAAAAAATATTATTAAAATTAGTTTTAATTTTATTTTTTTTAGATAAGTAATTTCCAAAAATATTAATACTTGATTTATGTTTTTTTTTTAATTTTATTCCACAATATTTTATTTCTTTCATTAAATTCATTTTAAATTTTTGAAAAGTCACAAAATTTAAATTTGGGTTATTATAATTAAAAGTTTTATTTAAATCATGACTATTTGAACGTGTAAAAAGATTATTATTTTCATTTAAAAAAAATTTCTTTTGATAAACAGGTTTAACTTCATTAAATTTATTATAAAATTTAATATTATCTTTTGCTAAATTTATGAAATATTCACATTTATTATAATAATATTTTTTATTATCAAACACTGGACAATATTTTGGAATATTTTTATTTTTATTGTATGGACCAGGATGATAATGAATTGAATCTAAATTATTAAATAATTTTAAATTATCATTCTGAATTTTTAACTTTTTAAAATCGTTTTTGATATTATAACTTTTATTTAATTTTCTATATTTTAAATAATCTGTATTTTTATTATTTATATTCGATTTAATTTGAATAAGTTTTTCTAAATGATTTTGATGAATTTTAAATCGATTATTATGATTTAAAATTTTATTTGAAAATAAATAATTCCACATTAAAATTTAAATTTATAATAAAAATATTAAATTATATAATATAAAAATTTATTTTAAAATAATATTTATTCTTTATATAAATAAGAAAAAATAATACTTTTAATTTCATAATCTTCTAAAAATTTTTTAATAATATCTTTTTTATCTTTTGCTGTTAATTTATTTTCTAATTTTTTATTTTTATAATTATTAAATTGACTCATAGTAATTGCATTATTTAATGAAATTTTACTTAAATCATTTATACTATTATTAAAAAACACTTCTTCATTTGTTACTTTATCACTCATTTGATTGACTTGAATTATTTGATATTGTTTAATAATATTTTTGAAATTTTCAATGACTGGATTTTTAAAATTATTTAAATTTTTATATGTATTATATTTTTCTTTAAATATTTTTTCTTGATTATTTAATTTTTGTTTAATCATTTCTTCATTTTTATTAAAATATTTTTCTATTTTTTTTAACACATTTTTATTTTGATAATTTTTTTCAGATGTTTTAATAATACTTGAATTATTATTTTGATTTTCAAAATTATTATCACTAACATTTAAACTACTACTTTTTTCATTTAGAAAATCTTGTAATTCTTTTAATTTATTTTTTAAAAATAATTGATATTCAAGACTATTTTTAATTTCTTGATTTAAAAATTTATTTTCTTCTTTTAATTTATTATATTTATGTTCATATTCATATAATAATTTATTATTTTTTTGTAAATCTTTATCTGTGTCATAAACTAAATTTTTTTTATCTGTAAAATCTTTTTGTAACTTTTTTAATAAATCTTCTCTAGTTGAATTTTTTAATGCATCAACTAATTTAAAACGAATTTTATTTAATTCTTCTTCAATAGCTGCTTTATTTGAATTTAAAACTGAACTATATTCTTCAAAAGAACGTTGTTTTTTTCTATCACATAATTTTCCTAATACTTCAATATTTGAATTGATCTCTCTAATTTTTGAAACAATTTGATCTTTATTTGAAATAAAATCTTCAACATATAAATTTTCTTCTAATTTATTTGTTTCTTTTGAAGTATGATCAAATATATTTTTTTGTCCTTTTAAATTTGAATATTTTGAATTTTTTAATCTTATCATTTTTCTGGTTGTTATAATTTATTAATTATTTATTTAATTATATAAATAGGAATATATTTATTGTAATGTTTAAATATATTATATTTAATTTTAAACTTTCTAAACGTTTGTTTGTAATAGTTTTTCAAATTACTTTATTATTTATTATTTTTATAATAAATAAATATATAGAATTAGAAAATCAAGAAAATGATCGGTTTATAGATTATTTTTCATTTTCTTTTAATCAAAATTTTTTTATATTAGCATTTTTATATTATTTTTATCTTAAACACCCAAAAAAAATTTCAATAAATAATATAAAACAAATTGAAAATAAAAATCGATCAAGTATAGTTTATTACAAACAAAAAGGAATATTAATTGTAAAAGATATAGTTAAAAAAAGAAGAGAAACAATCCAAAATAGTAAGTGTAAAATAATTATTTTGGTTATTATTATTTTTATAATAGAAAATTTTATAAGAATTATAGAATCATTATATTTAAAAAATAATAAATCTTATAGTTTTGAATCACTAACATTATTAATGATTTTATTATTAAGTTTATTTTTAAGACTTCAAATTTATAATCATCATTTATTAGTAATTATTGTATCATTATTATTAACAATATTTGAAATTATATTACAAAGTTTAAATTCAGAAGAAATAATTTCTTTAATAATATTTCATTTATTTTTAGGTGTTAAATTATTATTGGATAATTATGTAATGGAAAAATATTTAGTTCATCCTTTATTATTATTTGGTTTAATAGGAATGTTTGATTTTATTTTAAATGTTTTAATATTTATTATAATAGTTGGATTTTTTAATAATGAATTTAATAATATAAAAACTTATTTTAATGATAATAATTATAAAATATTTATTCATGTTATATTTGTATTTTTTTTGAGATTAAATGATATTTATATTATTTATTTTTATAATCCAATTTATGAAGTTTTTCCTTATTTTGTGATGCAAATTATTGTAATGTATTCTGATATTAAAAAAAATGTAATAATAACTATTTTATTTTCAATTTTTACTATTTTTAATTTATTAATAGCGCTTGAAATAATAATTTTAAAATTTTGTGGGTTTGATAAAAATACCAAAATTGAAATTGCAAAAAGAGCAACTATTTTAGAAATTCCAGATGATAATGTTCTTACTCCAAATTAAATTACTATTATTTATTAAGGTTAATATGAAATTAAATATTTATTTAAATATCTTTTTAATAAAATTAAATTATTTAATTAATTCAGAGTAAAAAATTTTAACTAAAATTATATTATAGGTTAATTAATATAATTTTAAAACAAAAATGGAATCAACAGAAAATGAAATAATTGAAAATGATTTAATAATGTTTATTCAATTTTATTTTGCTATTGCAAAAGAAAATCTCGAAAATTTATTTGATAATAAAAATCCAGATAAAATTTTAGAAATAAATTCAAGTTTAAATTTTTGGCAAAATTTTGCACTTAATTTTAAAGACCCATCTTTTATTCAAATTTTATTAATGAAAAATAATGAAAAAATAGAATATTCAAATAAAATTTTAAGTGATATTATTAATTTATTTATAAATTTTTTAGAAAAAAATTTTTCTGATATTGAAAATTCCCATAAAATAACTAATCAAAAAATTGATAATTTATTTGAATTAATAATTAGAATTTCAGAAATTTTAGATAATATTCAAGAATCTTATTTAAATTTATTAATAAAAAAAGATTATAAAATTTATTTAAAAAAATTTTCAGATATTTATCAAATTGATATTAATATATTAAAAAATGTTTTTTATGAAAAAATAGGTTATTCTTATTTAGATTTCAATGGAAATTTTTTATGGGCAGATGAATATAGTAAAGAAGTTCTTTTTGAAGAAAAAGATATAACAAAAATAAATTTATTTGAAATTATGAGTAAATTTAGTAAATATGTTCTTAAAAAAAAATATGGAGATAAATTTTTTGATTTTAAAGATGAAAATAATAGAATAAGAGTTTTCACATATACAATTGAAAAAAAATTTGAAAGTAAAGAAAAAATATTAGATAATTTTTTTGAAGTTTTGAATAGCAATAAAACTCTTGTTAGTAGAGCAAGTGCAGTTCTTTTACAAAATTATGGAGACAATGGGACAAATCCTTGTATTTTATTAGAAACAAAATATAGTATTTTAAGGCAAAATTATGACTATTTTTTATGGAAAAAATATATAAATTAGCATCTTATGTAAATAAAAATATTTATTATTTAATTAATTAATTCATATTTTTTATTATTATATATTAATATTAAGAAAAAAAACTTTAACATTTAATTAATAATAATATTTATAAAATAAAAATAAATAATTATTTATTAATTATTTATATTAAATAAAATATCTAAATTTATTTTAAAAATGAAATTTAATATTTCATGCCCTGAAACTGGGGCAAACAAAATGGTAGAGCTCCAAAACGAAGAAAAATTAAGTGAACTTATAGATAAAAAAATAGGAGATGAAATAGACGGAAAAATAATTTCAGAAACCTTTGAAGGATATACGTTTAAAATAGTAGGAGGATTTGACAAAGATGGATTTGCTATGAAAAATGGTGTCCTCACCCAAGCCAAAAAAAGAATATTACTTACAAAAGGATGTAGTATGTTTAGATTTAGAAAAGGATATCATAGATCTGGTATAAGAAAAAGAAAGTTAGTAAGAGGATGCATTGTAAGTAATGATATTAAAATTCTTCATTTAAAAGTTATTAAAAAAGGAGCAAATCCTATTCCTGGTTTAACTGAAGAAGGAAAAGAAATACCTAAAAGATTAGGACCAAAAAGAGCTAGAAGAATATTAAAACAATTAGGTTTAACTGAAGTTTATAATGAAAAAAAAAAGAATAAAGAACAAAGAAAAAATATTAGATATATGATTACTAAATTTGCTCCTAAAAGAGAGGTTACAACTAAAAATGGAAAAGTATATGTTAAAAAAGCTAAAATTCAAAGATTAATTACTCCTGAAAGATTAAGAAGAAAGAGAGTATTAAAAGCTATTAAAAAAGAAAGAAGAGAACAAACTGAAAAAGAAAAGAAGAATTATGAAAATTTATTAAAAACACTTCATGGAACTAAATCAAAAAAAGAAAAAAAGAAAAAAGATAATTAAAAAATTATTATTTAAATAGTTTTGGAGAACTTAATATAATATAATAAATTTAAAGATAAACATTAAAATAATTTATTTAATATTTTTTTAAATTATTTTTTTATTAATATATTTTTATATAATAAATATATAAAAATTTAATTTAAAAATTTTTTACATATATTTAAATATTATAATTATTGTTTATAAAATTAGTTCATTATTTAATTATTCTAAAATATTTTGTATATTAAAAATTAAATTTCAAATATCAAAAGATTATTTTATTAAATATTATTAATTCAAATTAATCATATTTAAATAAAAAATATTAATAAATTTAATTTAAAAAATAAATTTAATTTTAATAAAAATAATATTATGTCTCATTCTTTTAATATAAATAGAAATTTATTTAATAATAAAAATAATAATAATAACAAAAATCATTTTAACTTAACAAATAAAAATTTAAATAATAAAACAATAATTACCACAAAAAATAAAAATAATTTAAAATTAGATGACATAAGTTTTAATGCATCTAAAGAACAAGAAATTATAGCAACAACTCCTGGTTTAATGGAAAATTCTTTAATAAATGGAATTAAAAATATGGAATCAATTTTTAAAGAAAAATATTCAGAAAGAGAAGATTTAAATTCAAGTCAAACAATGACAACAACACAAAGTGATTGTAATTTAAATAATATTTCTTTAGATATTGATAATATAAATAATAAAACAATATATGAAGAAAACAACAATAGATTTAAAAATATATTTAAAAAAATATTTTTTGGTTTGATAATTTTTTTTATATTTTGTGCAATATTTTTATTAGGTGGTTTTTTTACATATAAATTATATATAAAAAAATGAAATAAATTTAAACATATTATTTATATATTTTTTCTTTATTATTATAAATATAAACTTTTATTTTTGTTTATTATAAAAATAAAATGAAAAAAAATTAACAAATTTATTTATCTGTTTTATTTTTAAAACTATAATAATTATTTAAAATATCATCTTCCATTGAATTTTTAAATGTTGCAATATTTTTATTAGAATAATTTATTTTATTAAATTTTAATTTTTTATTTCTTTGATAATCATTAAAACTAATTGTTTTATTTATATTTATTTCACCATTATTAAATTCTCTTTTTGTTGATGTTGTAGATTCTTTATATAGCATACTATTTTCTTTATTATTATTTAATTTGTTTCTAATTTCAATTTTAGGAATATTTTCATATTGTGTTTGAGGGTTATATATTTTTATTGGAATATAAGAAAGTTTTTGACTATTTGTACTTTTTTCAGAAATTGTATATAAATAATTTGAATGTACTGAATATAAACTACAATTATCTAAAACATTATCATTTTCTTTACTTAATAATTTATCTTCATAAACATAATCTGAAATTGTGTCATTTGGACCTAATTTATTATAATTTTTAATATTTTTTAAAGTATTACTATCAATAGTTTTTCGTATTTGATTATTTAAATGATTTTTATATATTTTAATTATTTTGTTAACACAATTTTTTTTATATATTTCTAATATTTTTTTATTTATACTTTCATTATCAACATTTATTGTAAAATTTACTGGAATTACATTACTAAATGTATTATTACTTATATTATTATTTAAATTATTTGATAAACTTGTTTCATTGTTGTAATTTGGACAAATATTTGGACAATTACATAATTTATTTCCCATAAAATTATATTAATTTTTATTTAATGAATATAAATAAATTATCATTTAAAATTAATTTTCTATTAATAAATTATTCTATTATTTTTATATTTAAATTAAATTATTAATATTATAATTATATAAATGATTATTTATATTTTTATTTTTAATTATAATAAATGATTTGTATTAATTTCATTATTAATAATTAATTATTATTATTATTTATTGTGTATTATCAATAATATTGTTATTAATTAGATTATTATTATTATCATTATTATTATCAATATTATCATTATTATCATCTTCTTTATTATCTTTCAATGATTCATCTATAAAATCTTTTAAATCATCTTCTTCATTTCCGAAATTTTGATTTTTATCAACAATAAAATCATCTTTATTAAATTGTTCAATTTGTGCTATAATCATTTCCATTAGAGCCAAATTTTGGCCGTATTTTTTTTTTGCCAAATCTGTGTTTAAATATAAATAACCATAATAGAAATTACTATAAAATCTTTTCGGCGAAGATTTTAATATTACATATAAAAGCATATTAATAGAATCATCAATTCCTAATTCATTTTTACCTGTATTAAATGAAATTGTATTTTCGATAATATTTTTTGCTTTTTCGAACATAATAATTTTTGTTAATGGCGAATGACATTCATCTATTAAATTAAAATATTGAATTGCAGTTTGAAATAATTTATCATTTTCTTTTTCTTTGAAATTGTAATTATTTAATAAATTTTTTGGTTGAAAATTTTTTATTCTTTCGCATTTTTTCCAAATTTTAAAATCTTTTTTTGGAATAATTTTTGGGTAAAGTTTATTATATAATTTTAATAAAATAAAATCTTCTAAATCAATAATAATTTCTGAAATTTCATCTTTATGAAATAATTTTAATAATTGAAAATTTTTTATGTTTTTTTTAATATTTTCGATATAATTTTTAAATGTTGAATTTAATTCAATTTTTTCTTGGAAAATTAAAATATCATTTTCTTTAAATTTAATATTATTAATATTAGGAAAATTTTCAATAAAATCTTCAATTTTTGAATGTTTTTCATTATTTTCGAAATTAATTTGAATGTTTTTGATATTTTCATTTTCTTTGTTTATTAAAATTTCGAATGGTAAATTAATTTGTTCATATAAAATTTCAACACAAAGAAAATTTCGATATTGTTTTAATTGATTTAAATTAATTGTTATTTTCATATTTAATTTTTCTAATTCTTTTTTATTCAAAAAGAAATTTTTTAAAATGTCAATTTTTGAATTCAATTCATTTTTATAATTTTCAATTTCTGTGATTAATTCATTAAAAATTTTATTATAATTTTCTTCATTTGAATTTTTATTTAAATTGTTAAAAATTAAATAAAACGAAACTAAATTTTTTTCTAAAAATTCTGAATTTTTATTATAATTTAATTCAAATTTAATGTTGTTAAAAATTAAAGAAAAAATATTTTCAATTAAATTGTTATTATCATTCAACGATGAAATAATTTTAGGAAAATCATTTAATTCTCGAGCATATTTTAAAATATTAAAAATACAATTTTTAATGTCTTTTTCTTTGTTTTTAGTTAAAAAATTTTCATCTTCTAATTTTTTAATTTCATTGAAAAATTCTGGTAAATAATCAATTTTTGTAAAATAATAATATTTTATTGTTAAATTATTATAATCTTCTTTATATAAATTTTCATAATCTGAAATTTTTATTTTTTCTATTAAATTTGAAATTTCAGGAAAATTTTTAGAATAATAATCAAAATTTTCTTTTAAAATGTTTAAAATCATTGTTAAATCATTGAAATTAAAACATAAACTTTCGTATTTAATATTTTCTAATGGAGTATCATCTTTTAATTTAACATCAAATTCTTTAATATTTAATTTAATTTCATTATTAATTTCTTTTTGAATTTTTTTTGAAAAATTAATAAGCGATTTTATATTAAAAATAAAATCAAAAATTTTTGGCATAGTTTTTAATAAAAAATTATTAAAAATCAAAAAATCATTTTCATTATTATTTTCTTTATTAAATTCAAATAATTTTCCAGTGAATAATTTTTCTAAAATTTTATTTATAATTTTTAAATTATATTTTGTATTTTTTGATAAAATAAAAGTTGAAATTAATCCATTAAAATCAGGATTATTAATAATAAAATTAATAATATTTTTAAAAAATAAAGAAACTAAAAACATAATTTTTTCATATTCATTAATAATTTTATTTTCAATTTTTATTTCTAATATTAAATCTAATATTTTACATATGCATTTTAAGTTGTAAGGAATTGAATTAATATTGATAATAATTTTATCTATTAAATTATTTATAAATTCTGTTATTACTTTATAATTTGATAATAATAAATTTAAATAATTTTTATAATAATTTTCATCTTTTTTTTCTTTAATTTCGTTTAAATTTTTTATAAAATGTTCATTACTAAAAGTTTCAAAATTTAAAAATTTTATTCTATTTATTTGAATTTGAATATAATTTTGATTTATTTTATTAATTTTATCATCAAATTTTGAACATTTTTGTTCTAAATTTTTATTTAAATAATCTAAATTAACATTTTCATTTAAAATATTCAAAAATTCTTCTTCAATATTTTTATTATCATTATTATCATTAAAAATAATATTTTCATTAAAATCATTAATAATAAATTTATTTTCATATTTTTCTAAAATATTAAAATTTTCTTTCAACAAAGAATTTAAATAACTTCTAATGTCTTCTTTTTTTATAATATTATTTATAACATAAAATAAAAAAGAATCATTTAAATAATTTTCATATAAAAATTCATAATTATTTTTATTAAGATTTTCTTTAATTAAAATTGAATTTATGTGTTTTTCTAATAACATAAAAAAAACAATCATAAAATCTTCTTGATAAAACGAACTATTAAAAACATTTTCATAAAAAAAATGAACTAAAAAATAAGAAAAATCTTCAAAATAATTTTTATTTATTTTTTCAATTAAATTTAAAATTAATTTTTTGTTATTTTTTAATATAAAAAACATTTTATAAATTTCATTTTGATTTTTAATTTTTTCTTTATTTAATTTATATTTAAATTTCATTGATAAATTTTTATTTTTTGAAAAATCATAAATTTCTTTTATTTTTAATTTATTTTGATAATATTGAAAACAAAGATTATCAAAATCATTTAAAAAATTATTAATATTTGAAGTAAAATTATTTTTAATAGAAATTATTTTTTTTAATTCTTTTTGAAAATAAACAATTTTTTCTATTAAATTTTTATTTAATAATTTTTCAATTTTATTTTCTTTAATTTTATTTTTATTTTCTTTCTTTTTTTCAAAAAATTTAATATTATCAAACATTAAAATAAATATTAAAATTAATTAAAAAAAAATATTAATTTAAAAGAAAAAAAATTTAATTTTTATTTTTATTTTTTTTATTATTATACAAATTTAATGTTAATCTTCCTTTTGGTTTATCATAATTATTTAAAATAATATTATTTATCAAATCGTTTTTATTTAATAAATAAAAAGGAATAATAAAATTTTTGCTATTAAAAAAATCTTTTTCTATTTCTAATTTATTAATTTCGTTTTTCGAATTATAAAAATTATAATTCGAATTGTAATAATTATGATTAAAAATGTTGTTTTTATCTAAAGAATTTTTTTTTGAATTTTCAAAACTTTTTAGTGAATTGTTTAAACTATTTTCTAATGAATTTTTGTTGTTTTTATTGTAAAATGATGAAAAAAAATTTTGATTTGAATTTTCGAAATTTTTTTCTATTGGAATGTTATTTATGTAATTTTTTTGACTATTGCTTATGTTTATGTTATTTTCTTTTTCGCTGCTTGTGTTGTTTGAAGTTTCATCGAAAATAATTTGAAATTCTTTTAAATCTAATAATTTGTGCTTGAATGTTTTGTTTTTGTTTGAAAGATTAATGAAGTTTTTATTATCATTATTATTATAATTATTATTATTATTAATATTATAATTATTATTATTATTATTATTATTATTATTATAATCATTATTATAATCATTATTATAATTATTATTATTAAAACTATTATTATTAAGACTATTATTATTATAATTATAATTATTATTATTATTATTATAATTATAATTATTATTATTATTTCCTGATTCATAAAATAATAAATTATTATTATTATTATTAATATTATTATTTTGATTATTATAATTATTACTTAAATTAGAAATATTATTAATTTGATTTAAAGTATCAAATGTACTACTAAATTTACTATTATTAACAATTTGATTATTATATTTATTTAAATTCATATTATTATAATTACAATTATTATAATTATTATTATAATTATTATTTTTATTATTATTAGGATTTGTATGAAAATGTTTAGAAAAATAATTATTATTATTATAAATATTATTATTATTATTAAAATTATTTCCCATAGAAATATAATTCATATTTTTATTAATAAAATTACATTTCGCTGATTTTGCTGTATTGAAACCAGAATTAACACTATTATTATTAATATTATTATTATTATTTAAATTTAATTTATTTTTATAATTATTAACATTAGTATTATTTCTTTTATTATAAAGAGAATTTTGATTATAATATTTTTGTTTATTTTCATGAATTTGAACATAAGATTTTTTTGAACTTTGAATATAATCAATATACAAATTATTATTATTATTATTATTAATATAATTTAAATCACTTAATTTATATTTACTAAAAGATTTTGATTTTTTCATTGTTTTTTTTTTCTTTTTATTATTATTATTATTATTATAATTAATAAAATTTAAATTAGTTTTTTCATCAAAATCAGATTCGTAATTTAAATTATTATAATCATTTTTTGTAATGATTGGACTATTAACTTTAATGATTTTTTTTGTTTTTGGACTATTTTGTTTTGTATTATTATTGCTATTAGATTTTTTTTGAAGTTCAATTTTTTGAATTACACTAAACATACTAAGAACTTCTAATAAAATATTATTTGTATCGTTTGCGATTTTGTATTTATTTTCTGATTTTTCGAGTTTTTTTTTTAAATCATGAATTTTTTTTTCGTTTATTAAATTATTATTATTAATTTCTTCGTTTTTATTTGAATTTTTTATTGAATTTACTTGAATCATTTCTTCGTTTGTTTCTTTTAAACTTTTTATTGAATAACTTGAAGAATCGACCATTAAAATTTTATTGTTTCTGTTAATCATTGATTGATTTATTTCTTTTGAATTTCTGGATGAATCTAAATTATTAATGTTTAAATTTTCATTATTTTTTGATAAAGAATTGTTAATATCAATTTCGTTGTTATTGTTATTATTATTGTTATTTGATTCGCTGTTGTAAATTTTGTTCATTATTATTTCGTTTTCAAATTCGTCTTCGTCTTTGTTTTCTTCGTTGCTGATGTTAATTCTTTTTGATGGAGGATCATTGTTTAAATTTGGAGGAGAATTTGTTTTTTCTTTGGTGATTTCAGTGTTAATTTCGTTTATTTTTTCGATATTATTATTATTATTATTATTGTTTATTTCATTATTAAATTCGTTATTATTATTATTAATATTTGTATTATTTTTATCATTTTCAATTTTGTTGTTTGTTTTATCTTCTATTTCGTTTTTATTATTATTATTTTCATTTATATTATTGTTGTTTTGAGTATTATTTTCTTCATTAATTATTTTATTAATATTTTCTTCATCAATTTTATTATTATTATTATCTTTTTCTGAAAAAAAATTATTTTCATTTAAATTATTAAAATCTTCATTATTTTTATTATTAATATTATTATTAATATTATTAATTTCATTATCATTGTTAATTTCATTACTATTATTATTTAAATTTTCATTATTATTATTAAATTCTTCTTTAATTTTATTAAAATCAATATTATTATTATTGTTATTAAATTCTTCTTTAATTTTATTAAAATCATTATTATTATTATTATTAAATTCTTCTTTAATTTTATTAAAATCATTATTATTATAAATTTTATTATAATCAATAATATCTTCTTCTTCATTTAAATCGACTTCCAAAGGATTAATAAATTTTTTCTCAAAACTTTCATTTAATTTTCGATTAATTTTATTAAATTCATCATTTAAATCAAAATCTTCTTTTGTAAAAATTCCACAAATTTTTCTATTTTTTTTTTCATTAAATTCGTTTTTAAAAAGATTAATTTCATTAATACTTTTAATTAAATTAATTTCATTATTTAATTCTTCAACGTTTTTATTAATTAATTTAAAATTATAATTTTTATTAAAATTTTCAGGTTCAATTTTTTTTAATAATTGTTTATTTTCAATTGTTTCATCTTCACCAAAAGAAAATTTATCTAAACTTTCAATTAAAATATTAATTTGTTCATTTATTCCATTGTTTAATGAATTAAATGTAATTCCAGGAAAAATGTTTAATTCCCATTCGTTTTTAGACATTTTTATTTAATTTAAATTTTAAATATTTTATTTATAATTTTTTAATAAAATTTTTATAAAATTTTTATAATAATTTATTTAAATTTAATTATAATTCTTATTTATAATATTAATTAAAAATTATTTATTTTTATATTGGGGATTGGGGATTGGGGATTGGGGATTGGGGATTGGG
>JAEEGK010019586.1_pt1 | contig 14492 bp, 9 predicted proteins | sample 8958771 | NCBI WGS metagenome assembly JAEEGK01 (sample SAMN16246547, study PRJNA631951) | gut metagenome | biome: gut microbiome; feature: rumen; material: SC-attached | host: Bos | place: Iran: Karaj | collected 2018-10
CATAAACAACAAAAAAAAAAAAAAAAAAAAAAAAAAAAAAAAAAAAAATTAAAATAAAAATCTCTAATATATAAAAAAAAAAAAATGAAATCCCAAACAGAACAAAACTCAAACGACATTTTAGCAAACTTCGACTTTAGTGAAATAGAAGAGAAAGATCCATCATTATCAGAAGGTCACAAATTACTATATGATCGTGAAGTCCCATTTGAGCTTCGTTTAGAAGATTCAAACGGACCTCAAGAAGTAGCATCATTTGAAGCAATTCGTTGTAAAATTTTATTAGGAGGAGATGAAAATTCTCCATCACAAATTCGTATAGAACTTTCATGTGAAAATGATTTATTTTTCCATTTTACAAGTGATGTTGATGAAGAAACATTTAAAGTAATGCAAGATAATCAAAAATTATGTGTTCAATTTAATGAATATAGTAATTTAACAAAAAGATTATTAAATAATTGTATTAATGAACCACAAAGTTATATTGCTGTTTTTATTATGCAAAAAGAAGGAACTGCAAGATTAGATTTTATTCAAAATATTGAATATAAATTTATTGAATTATTAAGTATTGATTTTGTTAATTCACCTGATGATACTGTAAGGAAACAAATTGCTTATAGATATAATGCTTTGAGAAGTAAGTTGGAATTAATGCAAAATAGAATTCAGACTATTAGTAATATTGTTAAGTTGAAAAATCCTAGTTTGTTGTTACAAATTCAAAAAGCTCCTTCTAAGTTGAATAGTAGTACTATGAGGAATAATACTTCTAGTATGAAATAAATGAAGTTTTTTTTGTTTTTATGATTTTTTTTTTAATGGGTTTTTTTTAGGATTTTTTTTTAGATTTATTTAAATAAAATATTTTATTTTTTTTAAAAATGGATTTGTTTTTTTTTTTGAATTTTTTTAAAATGAAATTTAAATTTTTTTTTTTTGACTTTTTTTTTTGTTTATATTTTTTTATGAATATTCTATTAAATTATATTTAATAAAAATAATATTATTTATAAAACCAAATAATCAACTGAAAAAAAATTATTAAAATATATATTCATAATTTAATAATATAAAAAATAATATATTATATAAAATTTTGATTATCATCATTTAAATAAGAGTCAAATTTTGATTTAATAGCATAATCATTAAATCCAATACTTTTTAAATAATCAATATAATTATCTTTAACAGTATTAACATAATCATTTATAGCAGCTTCATCATTTAATAACATTTTAATACATTGATATAATTCAACAATTAATTCTTCAATCATATCACTATTAATATTAAAATTTCCATTTTCTTCACTATAATATAAATTAACTAAAGTTTGAATATCTTCAATTTGAGATGAATAAGAAATCATTCTTTGTTCTAATTCTTCAATTAAATCCAATAAGAAATCATCAGGAATAGTTAAATTAATGTCTTCTTGTTGTTCTATTATTCTAAAATTATTTTTTTGTTTATCTAAGGAGAATTCTAATTTTTTCATTTCATTATGTAAATTACTTAATAATAATTTTATTTTTGATAATTTAGAATCTATAACTTTACTAAATTTAACTGCGTTTATTCCTTCATTTCTTACAATTTTGAAATTTTCTTCTAATTTTTTTATTATATTTTCAGCATGTTGAATTTGAATTGAATTATTAATTAAATCTAACTGAATTTTTTGAGTTATTTTTTTATAAAAATCATCTAATGTATTTAATTTTGCAAATCTTAAATTATTTGATGATGGTATTGTTAAAACTGGTTTAACTGAAGTCATTATAACTTGTTGTCTCATATTATTCAAATTATTATTTAGTAAATTATTATTATTATTAACTGTTCCAAATAATCCTATATTATTTGTATTTGGAATTTGAGAATTATTTCCAAAAGTTAACATTGAATTATTATTTTTATTATTCATATTATTATTTCCAAATAAGGAAGAAGTATTAGTATTATTTCCAAATAAGGAAGTTGTATTATTATTATTTCCAAATAAAGAAGTAGTATTATTATTATTTCCAAATAAAGAAGTTGTAGGGTTTTGATTTTGATTTTGGTTTCCAAAAATTGATGTTGTATTTGTAGTTACTGTTGTAGTATTTGCATTATTGAAAAGAGATGACATTTGTATGATTAATTTAAATTTAATATAGTATTTATAATAAATAATTAAATAAATAGATGAATAATTTTATTTATTTAAAATTTTTCAAATTTAAAGATGGATAATTATTTAGAAAAGGAATTTTCGATAGGAGATATTATGAATTTAACTATATTAAGAAATGACTTTGAATCACTTGGTTCAGTTATTGAAATGAAATTAACTCAATTAACTCAAACTAATCATATTATAATAATGTCATTTTATAATGAAGAAAATATTCAAATTCATCAAAAGAATTTATTATTATTATGTAATAGTGAAAATGTTTTATTTGATAATATATTAATTTTAAGTAATTTAAGAAATAAAAAAAAAGAAGATGATTATAAATTAAAGTTTTTAAATAAAGAAATGACATATATGAAATTATATATTGAAGCATTTAATTCTAATTCAAAAAAAAAGGATAATTATACTTTTACTCAAATATTTAATTTAAAATATTTAAAAATATTAACAACAGATGAAAAAAATGAATTAAATTTAATAAATCAAAATTTAAATTTTACAAATAATAATATAGTAAAGAATAAAGATGTAAGTAATAATAATTTAAATTTAATATTAAGTGAATTAGATAATATAAATCAAACACTTGTTTCAGAAAAAGCAAAAATTGATAAAGAAAAAATTGATATGAAAAATAAAGAAATTTATCTTAATCATCAAAAAGAACAAATCAATAAAATGATAATAAGTTTTAAAGAAGAAATAATGTTATTTGGAGATAAATGTTATGGTGAATGCGTAAATGAAGTAAATGAAAAAATATTACAAATTACTAAAAAAATCAATAATGTTGAAAATAATGTTATGAATAAATATAGAATAATTAAAGATAAATTAAATAATAATTTAAATAATTCAAATTTAAGTAATTTAAATAGTGTAAATAATAATAAAGATAAATTAGCTAATTTAGAAATTAAAATAAAATTTTTAGAAGATTCAATTTTAACTTTAAAAAATAAAATAAGTGAAAAAGATGATAAAATAAAAAATTATTCAATAAATGAAGATAAAAATAACAAATTAATAAAAAAATTAAAAGATGATATTGTATTATTAAATTCTCAAATAAAAGAAAAAAATAAAAATCAAATTAAAAATACCACAAATGACTCAATACAATTACCAATAATGAAAACACAAAATAAAATAAAAAAGAGTTTAATATCTTTTGATATAGGAAAAATACAAATTGAAAACTTTAACAAAATTTTTGTTAAAACAATATTATTAAAAAAGGAAAATTTAAGTGAAAAAGAAAAACAAATATTATCTTTATTATTAATGCATTTATCATCAAATCCAATTGAATTATTTAATAAATATCAATATGCACATATTATAATATTAATAAAATTAATAAAAATATATAAAAATAAATCTTTATTAAGCAGTTTATCAAATTATCTTTCTGATTATTATGATAAATTCAATGAATATAAAACTAATATAAATATTTTTTTAAATAATAATAAAAATATGATTATTGATTTTGAACCAATTATTTTATTAAATTTAAATAAAAGTAAAAATCTTTCTGAAATTATTTCTAATAAATGCTGTTCTTTTGATTCTTTTATTATGAAAAATATTAATAATAAAAAATTAAATGAAAAACATGAAGGTTTAATGGATAAATTTATATCAATTTCTAATTCAATTCTTTGTATTTTATTTTCAAGAAATTTACAAGATATTATTGATCAAATAAAAAATATATCTGAAAGATTTATTTATACTAAAAATATTTCTTGTATTAATTTCTTAATTAAAAATAAATATATTAATTTTTATTTAAATATTATTTCCAAAACTCAATTTTCTAATGAAAATTTAATAGAAATTTTTATTGATACTTGTTTAATTATTTTATCTATTTGTGATGATAGTGTAAAAAAAAATATTAATTTATTAAATAAAAATGAAATTATTAATAATATTTTTCAATCAAATAGAATTTTAGACTATATAAAAAAGAATTTAAATGCTTATATTAATTTTCAAAATGATATTTCATATAATAAAGCTTTTACAAGTGATTCAGAAAATGAGAAATTAACAACTTCTTTTATGAAAAATTTAATATTTATTTCTTCTTTTTGTAATGTTGATAAAAATATTCAAGAAATAATTAAAAATACTTTTAAAAGAGAAATTGATGATTTAAATAAAATAATTAAAAAAAGTAAAAATACACTTTTAAATAAAAACTTAAATATATTAACAGATTTATATATATAAATATTAAAAATAAAAAAATTCCAATTTTGAAATAAACAGTAAAAATTATTGATTTTATTAATTAAAGATTTTATATAAAAAAAAAAACTAAAAAATTTATGTTTTAAAGATAAAAGTAATATAAATAAAAAATAAAAATCATTTTTAACAAATAAAAAACCTATTTATAAAAATCAATATATATCATTATTTAATATATTTACTTATATTAATATTAATATAAGGATTAATCAAATTTTTAGAAATTCTAATATCTTCATTTATTTTAGAAATAATAACTCTAACATCAGGAATATTAAATTCAACAATTTCTTTTAAAACTTTTTTCAAATCTCTAAATTGAGTATCATTAATATCAGAAGTCCAAGTTTTAATAAAAATTCCGTTATTAGGTTGCATTTTAAAATTTTCTCTCAAATTATCAATAATAATAGTTTTACTTAAATCTCTTCCAATTTTACTTAAATCTTTATAAACATTACAACCAATAATTGAAGTATGTTGTCTATATAATCTATATTTAATAATATCTCCATTAATATCTAATTGATTTAAAATATTATCAGCATAGTCTTTTGTTCCTGCTGTAAATGTTATTATTTCATATAATTCATTTAATTCATTTAAAAAATCAAAACAATAAGGTCTTACAAAAAACATTCCGTTAATATGAGTAAAGAAAAAATGAATTAAAGTTTCATCCATATCTAAAACTAAAGTATATTTATATTTTGAGTCAATTGGAGGAAGATAAGGAGGTATATTATTAATTGAATTAATTAACATTTGTCTTGTTAATAATTTATTTCTGTTTACTTCTAATTCTCCAAATAAAAGAGTATTTAAAATTATATTTGAATATTGCTTTAAAGTTTTTCTCTCTGTTGATATTATTAATTGATTTAATGAATCACCATATGGTTTGATTAAGGAATATTTTAAATTTAAAGTTGAATAATATTTTAAACTATTTGAACTTTTGTCTATATTTTTATTTATCATTGATAATAATTCACTATTTTTATAACCTTTACTTATTTTATTTTCTATATATAATTTATTAAATCTATCATTGAAATCTGCTCTTAAATTTGTTTTTATCATATCTGGATAATTTATATTTAATTCTTCATGAATAAATAATTCAAATAAATTTAATAATGGATTAGTTAATTCTTTTATTATTTTATGAAAATGATTTTTTATCATTGAACTTATTTCATATAAACCTAATTGACTTAATGTTACTAATAAGGAAGAAAAAATTAACATTTGAACTTTAATACATTTATGAAATAAATTATTCATATATGGAAATAAAAAGAAATTATCATTTACAATTGGAGTATTATTACAATAAATTGTAGAAATGATATTAAAATAATTATTAATTAATTTAGATAATCTAAATATAGTTTCATTAGTAATAACAACATTTAATTTTCTTCTAAAAACATTATTTCTATTTCCTCCAAGTATATTATCAATTGCAATTTCAATATCCATATGATTTTGTATTAATTTTAAAAATAAAATAAAAGTATTTGGTTCATTAGAAAAATCTCTAAGAAAATTAACAGAATTGTCAACAGAAGATAAATTATTATTTTTATTAATTATATTATTATTCATTTTTCTATTTGTAATATTTTGATTACTATTACTATTAACTAAATTTCTAGAAATATCATTAGAAATAGAATTAAAATTATCTGGAATTGAAATTGGTAAAGTTGAATTTGCAGAATCACCTTTATTAAAAGTACTATTTACTTTAATATTACCTTTTAATTTAATTTTTTTTCTATTTGAATTAATGTTATTATTATTATTATTAACAGGGAAATTTTGATTATTATTATTTTGATAAATATGAATATTAATATTAGTAATATTATTAATTTGAGGAAGAATATTATTATTATTGTTATTATTATTATTATTTAATAACATAATTTGTGTTCTATCTCTTCTTAAAGGTTTTTTATCTTTTATAATATTACTTCCTAAAGAAGAAAATAAATTTCCTTCATTTAAACTATTATTCATTTTTTTAATTTGACTATGAGTAGTTTTTTTAAAATTTGAGTTTAAAGAAGGTAAAGAAACGGGTGATCTATAAGAAGGAGAATAATGTTTTGGATAATCAATTGTTATGTTATTTTTATTGTTTATATTTTTTAAATATGGATTATTTTTACTGTATAAATCAATTATTTCTTGGACACTTTGATTTAAATTTTTTTCTGAATCATTAAATGGTTTTGAAAATAATTTTTGAGGTTCATAATCTTGAGACATTTTTATTTTAATTGTTTTTTATTTTATTTTTATTATATTTTTTTTATTAAAAGATGTTTTTTTTTTTATTAATATTTACTTTTTTTTATTTAAATATTAATAAATTTTTTTATAAATATATAATTATATTTTTATAAAATTGTTATTTAGTTTTTATTTTGGTTAAAGATAAACTTTAATCAATTATTTAAAAACTAAAATTTATTATAAGCATTGACCTATGATCAAAAAAAATAATATTTTAATGACCTACACATAATGCTATCCAAATTTTTTATATTAAAAATAATGTTTAATACTAATATTTGATCCAATAATCAAAATTCCTAATTATTGGTGTCCCGTATTAAAAAAAAGTAATTTAGCATTCTTGTCCAAACCAATAGTAAATAATTGTTAATATTGATTCTACTAGAATGCAAAATTTGTTTTTTTTGTTTATATTTTATATATTTGTAAAATAAATATAAAAGAATTCAGGTCTTTGCAATTATTAATCATGAATTTTTTTTCATGAAATTACCCAATTTTGTCATCATTTTATTTAAATATTTTTTATTTAAGATATTTAAATATTAAAATTATTCTTTAATTTTTTTTATTGATTGAAATATATTTAAAATAAAAATAATGAAAATGAATCTGAATTAAATAATAAAATGTTTTAATAAAAAAATAATTTTAAAAAAAAAATAAAATTATTTTCCTTCAACTTCTTTCATAATAGAAATAAATTTCTTTTGATCAAAATCTTTTCCTATTTTAGAAATTAAATTTTGAATTTCTTCATCACTAATATCAAAACCTAAATCTTTAATTGCATTAAATAAAGAATCTTTATCCTTAAAATTATTTAAATAATTTTCTCCCCAATTATTATAATTTTTAGTATAATTTTCTTTAATAACATTTTTTACAGAATCAACAAATTTTTCAAAAGAAACACCATTTAAATTATTTTCTTTATTATTTAAATCTTTTAATGCTTCATAATAAATTGGGGTTTTTTTTTTAAAATTTTCATTTTTTTCTGCAAATAATAAAATTAAAGAAGGTTTTATTTTTCCTTCATTATTTATATCTAAATTATTAAAATCATTTTTCATTTCTAATATTTCATCTTCAGTAAAATTTGGTCTTTTTACTTTTTTTATTAAAGAAGGAACTTCATTTTCTTTTATTTCAAAACTATTAACTTCATTTTTTTCTGTTTTAATTTGTTTTTTTCCTTTTATTGGTACTGTTCTTGTTATTCTTTCATTTTTTTCTTCTTCTTTTTTTTCTTTTTTATAAGTATGCATTTTTTTTAAATGTAAAAAAATAAATTTTTAAATTTTTATTTATTTAAATTACATTAATATATTATAGTAATATAATAATATTCTTATTTTATTTTGCTTTAGATGAAAAATATTAATTTTGTGAAAAATATATTATTTAATTTTAAAAATTTTATTCTTTTGTATTATTATCTTTTATTAATTTATCAATTAATGCTTGTTCTTCTTTTGTAAAACTGTCATATGAAATTGGTTTATTTAAATTTTGGTTTTGTTTTATTTTTTCTAAATTTTTTTTATAAATTTGATATTTTTTAATATTATATTTTTTATTAGGGAAAAATTTCTTTTGTTTATTATCATTATTCTTTAAGAATTTCATATTCATAAAAATAAGAACAAAAATAGAAATAATAATTAAAATAGTTGAAGTAATTTTTGAATATTTTTTATATCTAACACTAATTTCATTTAAATTTGAATCTATTTCAAATAATAAATTAATATTTTCAATTATATTTTTAATCAATAATTTAAATTGTTTAATTTCTTCATTATAAATTTCATAATTAAATAGTATTTTAAACATAGTTTCAATTGCTTTAATATCAAAAATACATTTATTTTTAAATATAGAATCATCAATTAAAATATAAGAAATAATATCTTGTATTTTTTCCATTATTACCATTGTTTCATATTTAATTTGGTTTTTTAAATATAAAATATCTTTTTCTACATTAATAATACATTCTTCACAAAAATCTGAAATTAATTCTTTATCAATTTTATTATAATTAAATAAAGGTATTTTATCATTATTTAATTGTAAATACGTTTTAATTAAAAGTGATTGAAAATAAAATAAATTGTTTATTTTTTCATAAGAAAAAGTTAATTTTTCTTGTAGAAAATTTACATTATTAAATTGTTTATTATTATATAACATTATTTGAATATAACTTTTATATCCAGAAAAAATTTTATATAAAAAATTCATTGATTGTTTATTTTGAAAATTATTTTCATTAAAAATAATTTTCCAATAAATACTGTCATTATTATCAATTAAAAAGTTTTCATTTTCAAAAAATAAATTTTTATTCATTTTATGATCGACAAAACTGTTTTCGCATAAAATATAAATAGGACATTTCTCTATTTTTTTAAAAAATAAACATTTATCCTCATTTATATCAGAAATATTAAATTTAATATCATTAATATTTTTTTTTAATTCATTTGAAATGAATTTTAAATTTTTAAAGCCACATAAAATTTGTTCATTAAAAGAATAGCCAGATTTATCAAATTTAGGAAATAAAGAATTTAAATTTGCTTTTGAATTTAATTTATCCATTATATAACCATATATTCTAATTATTATTATTATTAATCCAAAATTTAAAAGTGTGGCTTTCTTTAAAAAAGAATTAATCATTTTTTTAAATGACTCATATTATAATATTATATAAATAAAGCATTAAATATTTAAATATAAAAAAAAAATATTAAAAACAAAAAAATAAAAATATAAACAATCCAAATCAAAAAAAAACATTTTTAAAAAAAAATGTCATCATCAGAACAACCAAAAAAAGAAGAAAAAAAAGTTGAAAAAAAAGAAAAATCTTATAAAAAATACACAGTAGATTTCAGTTCTCCAGTAGATAATAAATTATTAAGTCTTGAGGCAGCTTCGAAATATTTAAATTCAAATATAAAAGTAAATGGATTAAAAGGAAAATTAGGAGACTCAATTAAAATAAGTACAACAGATTCAAAGTCAAAAAATACTTTAGTTATTCAAGTTGATTCTCAAATGAAATTTTCTAAAAGGTATATTAGATATTTAGTTAAGAAATTTTTAAAAAGAGAAGGTATTGTTAAATATCTCACAGTTGCTTCTAGTGCTCCTAATGCTTATGCAGTTAAAGTTTTGAGGAAAAATGAGGCTTAAATATTATTAATATATTAGTTAATAATAGATTCCTCATTTAATTATATTTTTTTTTACTTTTTTTTAAAGTTTTTTTTTCATTTTTTTCTTTTTTAGTTTTTTTTATTGTATTTTTGAGGCTTAAAAAAGTTAGTTTTTTTTTCTTTTTATTTTTTTTTTGAGTTTTTGAGTTTTTTTTTGTATTTTTTAAGTAAAATTTTTATTTTTTTGAGTCTTAAAAAGTTTTTTTTGATTTCTAGTTTTAGGATATGAATTTTTTTATTTTTTTTAATTTGAATAATTATTTTTTTTAAAAATAATAATAAATAAAAATTAAAAATTATAATAATAAAAGTTTAAAATATTTTAAAATTAAATAATAAAAAAAAATTCCAATATATAAAAAATTTAAAATAATAAAAATAAAATAAAATTAAATAAAAAAAAAATTTGAAATAAAAAAAAAAGAAATAACATGGGAATAATATGTTGTACTGAAAATCATCATTCAACAAACAATATATTAAAAGTAAATAATGATAAAATAGAAAACTCAATAAATAATAGTCCAAAATCAAATCAATTAAATCAAAATACAATTCATAGTTCAATGATAAATAAAATAACATTACAAAAAAAAATATTTTCAAAAAATTCAGATTCAAGAGTGAATAGAGGAGGAACAACAGGAAATAATGTGAATTTTTTCCTTCAAAAAAAAATAAAAGTAAAAAATGAAAGAATTGATAAAAGAAGAAAAACTTCTTCAATTTCAATGCATAGTTCTTTTAAAAATCAATTTAATATTCAAAAAAAAACACCTGATAATACATATGATTATTATACTTCAAGTTCAAGAGAAAAAATGTATCAACTTCCTCCAAATAAAACTATATTAAAATATGATGATGAAGAAAAATATAAAGATATTGAAAATGAAGAAGAAATTGAACTTGAAAAAGAAAATGATACTGAAAATGACAGTGAAGTCAATACTAAAAAAGAAAAATATAAAAATTCAAAAAATTCAACAATGGATAAAAATTTTAGAAAAAATTCTACTAAAGATAAAAATAATAAACATAAATTAATAAAAGAAATTGATAGAGATTTAAGTGAAAAACAAAAAAAACTTTTAATTGAGATTTTAACATATAATGAAATAATAGATTCTGAAATGCCAGAAAGTTTTATAAATATGATTTTAAATTCAATAAGTTATAGAAGATTAAAAGATAACGTTATTTTTTTTGATCAAAATAAAAAAGAAGACATATTTTATATAATAGAAAAAGGAAGATTAGAATATGGAATTGATAATGAAATATATCAATTAAGTAAATTAAATGGAATTGGAACTCAGGCTTTATTAAAATATAAAAATAAAACTTGTTATATTAAAACAATTGGAAGAACTTATTTATTTGTTTTACCTCTTGGAAATTATAGAAAAATGGTTGGTGAACTTGAAAGAAAAAGAAATGAAGAAAAATATGATTATTTAAAAAAACATTTTCTTTTTAGTAATATTGAAGAAAGTAAATTAAGAAATTTAGTATCTTTATCTAAAAAAATTTTTATTAATGAAAAAACTATTTTATTAGAAGAAGATTCTTTAAGTAATAAAATTTATTATATTATCTCAGGATGTGTTAATGTTATTAAAAATAATATTATTATTAAAACAATAAATGAAGAAAATATTTTTGGAGAAATTTGTTTATTTAATCAAATTGAGTCTTATTATCAATATTCTGCAGAAATGAATTCAATATTAATTGAAATTTCATATATTGATTTTTTTTCTTGTTTACAAAATGATAATTTAAAAAATATAATGGAAAAATTATTTGAACATGCAATAAAAAATGATGATTTTTTATCTTATATTTCAAAAGATCAAATAATAAAAGATATTTTTCCTTTATTTGAATTAAAATTTTATTTTAATGATACAATATTAAATAAAAATCAAAAAAAATTAATTTTACCAATTTCAGGAACAATAATAAAAAGTAAACATTTAGCAAAAGATATTTCATTTGTTTCAGATCAAATTGGTTTAACAACTTATAAAAAAGACTTTTTAGTAAATGGAGTTTTTAATACTGATTCAGTAACAATTGATGTTGATATAATGTATTATTTAATTGGTGATGAAACAATTGTTTTAGAATGTGATTGGGAAATTTTATTACCTAAATTAATAACAAATAATATATTTAAATTATATCAAATTAATCCTTTAGATTTAATTCAAACTTTAAAAAAAATATCTTTATATAAATATTTAAGTGATTTTAAAATATTTAGAATAATAAATTCAATTAGTGAAAAAAAATTTCGACCTAATCAAATTATATTAAAAGATGGACCAAAATCAAATATTTTTTATTATATTTATTCAGGAGATATTAAAATAAATATTAATGGAGTAGATTTTAAAACATTAACAAAAGGAAAATGTTTTGGTGATATATCATCAGAAAATAAAACATTTAGCCAAATCACAAGTTTTATAAGTAGTTCAAATTCAATTTTATTTTCAATAGATAAAGATACATATGAAGAAATAGTAAATAAAAGTGATTTTTTTTTAAATTTAAGAAAAATGATAAATTTAAACGATGCAAATATTACTTTAGAATCATTATATTTTTTAAATGAAATAGGAAGAGGAAGTTATGGAAATGTATATTTAGTACATAATAAAAAGAAATTATTTGCATTAAAAACAGCAGAAATTAATCAAATTTCATTAAATAAAGATAAAGTTCATTATTATTTAAATGAAAAAATTATTATGCAACAAGTACAACATCCTTTTATTGTTCATTTAAATAATACTTTTAAAACAAGAGATTATATATTTTTTATTATGGAATATGTAAATGGTATAAATATGAGAGAATATTTAAATAATAGAAATAAAAAACAAATTCGTAATTTAGAAGAAGTGAAATTTTATAGTGCAATATTATTTAATGTCTTACATTATTTAACTCAAAGAAAAATAATACATAGAGATATAAAACCAGATAATTTAATAATAAATACAAATGGTTATATTAAATTAATTGATTTTGGAGTAGCAAAATATTTAATGAAAGATTATACTAATACTGTTATTGGGACTCCACATTATATGAGTCCAGAAGTAATTTTAGGAAAACCTTATTCTTTTTCTGTTGATTATTGGAGTACTGGAATTGTACTTTATGAAATATTTTATGGAAGAGTTCCTTTTGGTTATGATATTAATGATATTAATGATATTTATAAAGATATTATTGAAAATAATTTAATTTTACCTTCTGATCAAAAAAATGAAAGTTTTAATAATTTACTTAGTTTACTTTTAAATAAAAATTCTTCAAATAGAATTTCTAGTTTTAGTAATATTAAAAATCATAGTTTTTTTAAAAATTTTAGTTTTGATAAATTGTTAGATTTTCAATATAAAAGTTTTTATAAACCTAAATCTAATTTTGATATTAGTGAAGAGGAATTGTTAAAAAATTGTAATGTTTCTTTATTAAATTTTATGAGAAATCATATTTTTCAAAGTTTTAGTGATATTGATGAGAATTTTTTGAAAGAAAGTTTAATAAATGAATTAAGCGATTTTTAATTATATGTTTATTTATGTATAATGTTTTTGAAATATTTTTTTATATTATCAGAAATAATAATATATAATTTGTATAATTAATTATAAAATTATATAATATAATAAATATATTTGATTATTATTTATATAAATTTATTTTGACAAAAATTTGATAAGAAAAAAATAAAAGATTTAACTATTTAATATGATAATATAATAATAAGAAAATAATATTTGTAATAATTACATTATTGAATTTTAGAAAATAAAAAAATTAAACTAAGGAATAATTGACTGACTTATTGAAATATCTTCTGCTTGATTGCCAATATTAGTAGGAGTACTAAAGTCATTTGTATTCCATATAATTGCCCCTCTTAAATTCAAATTTTTTAATCTAGGATTTTCTTCAATTATATCATTATTACTATAATCATCATTATAATCGGTAAAATTATTTTCTAAATTATTATCTTTTTTTTCTATTTTTTTTTCTTCATTTTTTGATTCTTCTTTTTTCTCTTTTTTCTCTTTTTCTTTTTTTGATATTTTTGATAATAAATTTGTAAAAATTGGGTTTTCTGGCTTTATTTTTTTTCTAGCAGATGTAGGAGAATAATCAATTGAAGTATTTGTACCTGTACATTTGTTTAATTCCTTTTGGAGATGTTTTAATATGTTATATTTTCCTAATTCATAGGCATCATTTGGTTTAGATATAAATTCTCTTTTGAATGCATCTGCTGTATTTTTTAAATTCATTTCTTCTAAATGTCGAGAAAACGTGAATACATTTTTTTCTAGCATTTATATAAATATAAATTTAATTTAAAGAATATTAATAAAAAATAAAATTAAATTCAATTTTTTAAATAAAAATTAATGTTTTTAATTTTAAATTTTTAAAAGATTGGGGATTGGGGATTG
>JAEEGK010019587.1_pt1 | contig 14491 bp, 13 predicted proteins | sample 8958771 | NCBI WGS metagenome assembly JAEEGK01 (sample SAMN16246547, study PRJNA631951) | gut metagenome | biome: gut microbiome; feature: rumen; material: SC-attached | host: Bos | place: Iran: Karaj | collected 2018-10
TGATTTCAATACTTCAACTATTTTATCATCACCCTGACTGCCAGAACCGTCAACATTATCAATAACTATCGAGCTGTCAGAAATTAAAGCAGCAATCAGAGGAAAGGCAACTCCTTCCCAGTCAGAAGGAACTGCGCGGTCAAAGGCCTTAAAAGGTGCAGGATTTCCTTCTGCATCCACGAGTCCCTGCACGCTTATCTCCTTAAAATCCGGAGAAATCTGAACCGGCACTCCAAGGCTTTCCAGCCAGAGTTTTGTCATTGTAAGATATGGAGTTTCCTTAGGATTTGTAAGCTCCATTTTCAGAGTGCCATTGAGGCGGGATGCTGCCATCATAAAGCCTGAAATATACTGAGAAAGAGCCCCCTCTGTTACAAGCTTTTTATTTACATCAATCGGTCCGCAGAAAGTAAAAGGTGGAGTTGTTCCGGCAGAGCCGTCCGGGCCGACATTAAGGCTGCGGCCTTGTGCTCCAAACTGGCAGAGGGCATCAATAAGATGATTTACAGGGCGGCGGCAGATAGATTCATCGCCGGTAAAAGTACACTGTCCCGGTAAAGTAGAAAGCACCGGGCACAAAAAGTACATAAGGGAACCTGAGTTTCCAACATCAATCTGGGCCTCAGGCAAATGCAGATTTTTGCCGGCTCCGCGTACGGTCCACACAGAGTCATCTCCAAAATCAACTTCTGCACCAACTTTGCGGACAGCAGCGGCGGTGGAAAGACAATCATTACTTGGAAGAGGATTTGAAATATGAGAAGTACCATCTGCCATTGCGGCTAGAATCAAGGCACGGATTGTATGACTTTTTGAACCTGGAACAGTGATATGTCCCGAGAGCACAGACTTTTTTGCTACAGCTTTCATACGCTTATTTTACATTATTTTAATGTCTATTTTCAATCAGTACTTTTTCTGCTAAAATAATACTATGACAAAGAGAGCTGTAATTCACGTTGAAAACACAGAAAATCTCGTGGAGTTTGCCGAATTTCTTGCAGCCGAAGGCTGGATTATTCTTTCAGCAAACAAGACAGAAGAAATCCTGAGAAAGCAGAAAATTCCCGTAACAAAGGAAAGTGCACTGTCAGAAAACAATATGTTTATGGCAGACACTTCCAAGCTTGTAAGACGGGTTATGATGACCAAGTATCATGATGAAGATGAAACTTATATTTCTCATCCGGATGATGAGGATAACAACATCTTTATTGTCTGCATGAATCTTCTTCCTTCAATCAACACTTCTATTCTTTCAAAACAGTTCGACAATCAGCTTTGTCCAAAAAACTTCTTTGTTTCTACAGTTCTCCGCAATGCCTTCCGAAATTATGAAAATCTTTTGATTCTTACAGATCCGGAAGATTACAAAGAAGCAATGATACAGATACGCACTGGAAATATTTCCAAAGACTTCAGAATCTATCTTGCTGCTAAGGCACTGAATATGGTTTCTGCCTATGACGCAGGTCTTTCTGCTTCTATTCTGCAAAGCCCGAAATTCAATGAACCTTTCATGAATTATATGATGCTGCCATTCAAGCGCGAGCTTCAGCTTCACTGCGGAATGAACGCACAGCAGTCGGCATATCTTTATAAATCTCCTGCAGAAGAAGGCTCTGTCGGAAACTTCCTTAAATATCAGGGAAAAGATTTAACCTATACTCTGGTAAATGACATCTCTTATGCCTGGCGCCAGATTAATTCACTCTTTGCCCTCCTCAAAGACCAGCTGACTGTAAAGAGTATAAACAGCGACGGTTATGAATTTACCACACAGTTTACGCCACTTACTGGAACAGTTTTTTCTCTGGCTGTAAAATTCGGAACAATTCTTGGGGCCTCTCATGCAACAAATGTTCTTGAATCATTCAAGTCTACCTTCACCTATGATTCAGTAACAACTACAGACACAGTTTTTGCCTGCTCAGCCGTAATAAATGGTGAAGCGGCAGAAGAAATTGTGAAAGGAAACTTTGCCGCAATTGTAGCGCCAAGCTTTACAACAGATGCAAAACAGATTCTTTCACAAAATAAAAAAACAAAGCTGGTTCCTTCTTCAAAGGTTACAAACATCTCTGTAGAAGGCCATTATATAAATGGCGGGCTTCTTATTCAGACAAAGGACAATACTCTCTTTAATCAATGGAAGGTTAAGACAAAGAACAGACCTTCACAGGTTCAAACTGATGAGCTTGTTTTTGGAATGCTGCTTGCCATGGGAGCCCGCTCTTACTCTGCTGTTCTTCTTAAACAGAATTCTATCTGCGGGATTTCTCAGGGCTGCACTTCTGAAAAGCGTGCAATTGATGGTGTCTGGTTTGAAGCTCTTAAGCACACCGAACGTGCTAACGGACATACAGACGAAGGCTTTGGTCTGCGCCATGATCTGGATACCAGCAATCTTGGAGAGATTCTTGTTTGCGATGGTGCCATTCCATTCTGCGATTCCACAAAAAAACTGCTGGAAAGCGGTGTAAAGGCAATTCTTCAGACAGGCGGAACTTCTTCCGATGATGAGTTTATAGATTATTGTAACGAGCACGGTGTTGTTATGGTTTTCACTGGCATGACACACCTTTCATTCTAAAGGTAAATATCGAGGTTTATATGCTTTTCTATCTTGGTCAATTTCTTCAGCAGTATTGGGGGCCAGCCCGACTCCTTACATCTTATGCAGTGCTTATTACACTCGCATTGTATCTTGGCTTTATTCTTTCTTATAAGCTGATTCCAAAATTCTACAATGTTCTTCCACACGACCGGGGGCGCGAATTCACCTTAAAGGATAACGCAGAGGCTGCAAAGGGAAAGCCAACCGGAGCCGGTGTAGTTTTCATTACAATTTTTGTTATCCTCTGTTTTTTGATTTGTCCTATGAACTGGACCCGCGCATCAATTATAATCATCACCTGGCTTACAATGCTCACAGGCTATCTTGATGACAGAAGCACAACAAGCTGGGGAGAATATCTCAAGGGTGCCCTTGATCTGATTATAAGCGTTGCAACTTCCTTTATTCTTTACTTCTCATTTAAGCAGATTTCTCCGGATGGAATCGTACGCTTCTGGCTTCCTTTCCTGGCAAATGAAGTTGCAGTAAACCCTATTATTTATATTGTAATCAGCACAATTATGCTTTGGGCTTCCATCAACACTACAAACTGTACTGATGGTGTAGACGGTCTTTCTTCTACCCTCGTTCTTCTTGCCCTGCTTACTCTTGGTATTCTTTTCTACTTTGTTCTTGGTCACAAGGATATTGCAGCCTATCTTTTGATTCAGCATTTACCTGCCGGTGCAAACTGGGCCGTTCTGCTTATGGCTATGGCTGGAGTTGTAATGGGCTACCTGTGGCACAATGCCTTCCCAAGCCACTGTCTTATGGGTGATGCCGGAAGCCGCGCTCTGGGTTATTTTATTGGAGTTGGTGTAATGATCAGCGGAAACCCATTTATCATTCTGGCCACTTCATCAATCATTATGATTAACGGCGGTATGGGCCTTCTCAAGGTATTCCTTCTCCGTTTCTTCAAAATCAAGATTTTCGAAAACATCAGATTCCCTCTGCACGACCACATGAGAAAGAACCGCGGCTGGTCTCCAACACAGGTACTTCTCAAGTTCATGATTCTTCAGTTGTTGATTACTTGTGCGATTATTGGAATCTTCCTGAAAGTCCGCTAATCCCCGAAAGAAGCCAAAGGAATATAAGGCTTTCTTGATAATCTGATTAAAAGCCGGACTTCAAATTTTTTTTTGAACGTAACGACGTGAAAATAAAAAGGGGCTCAGACAAACTCATTCCTCGTTTGGCTGGGCCCCTTTTTATTTTCTAAGCCGCTACTTAGTTCGCAAAGAACTCTATCAAAGTCTCCGCGTCTTTAATCAGATTATCAATAATGCAGTATTCATTCGGCTGATGTGCCTGGTCATCCAGGGTGCTCCATACAACCGCATCAATACCTTCGCGGCGCAATTCTGCACCAACTGTACCACCACCAATGCCAATAAACTTAGCATCAATGTTGTGAACCTTTTTGATAGCAGCAGCCAGTTTCTGAGCTACCGGCGCACTTACAGGTGTTGCAGGGCTTTCTGACTTCTGTGGAGTTGTGTATTCAATCTTTACTCCGTATTCAGCTTCTACCTCGCGGCAGCACTTGTCTACCTGAGAGAGAACGTCAGCAAGCTTGTAACAAGGAAGAATGCGGCAGTCCATGCAGAAGGTATCTTCTCCAGGAATTATATTGATGCTGTCTACATTCTTTTCGCGCTTTGTAGGCTGGAAAGTAGAATAGTCCGGCTCGAAAAGCGGGTCATGCTTATCGAAAACTTTTTCAAGTCCGTTCAGTTTCATAGAAAGTGCACAGGCAGCAAGACAGGCATTTGCGCCGCTGTCAGGGCGGCTTCCGTGAGTCTGCTTACCCATTACGTGAACTCGCAGCCACAAAAGATTTTTTTCTGCAATTTCAATTGTGCGGCCTTCGCTGTCTCCTCCATCAGGAATCAATACAAGGTCGTTCTTACGGAACAAATCTGTATTATGAATGAGCCAGATTGCTCCATATGCACTGCCGTTTTCCTCATCAGCTACAAAAAGCAGCTTTACTGTATGGGCAGGTTTTATACCATTCTTAAGATAATAAAGGCCGGCAAAGGCTGCAGAACAAAGGCCCTGCTGATTATCTTCTACACCGCGCCCGTAAATGCGGCCGTCTTTTTCAACGACTGTCCATGGATCTGTAAGCCACAGCTTTGGGTCGCCTACAGGAACTACGTCCATGTGAGCCATTACCCATACACGCTGAGAATCGTCTGTACCAGGAATTGTTACAACAAGGCTTGGACGAACACCGGCACTTACACGACTGTCTGGAGCTTCAAAACGCTCGATTGTACAGCCACCCTCAGCAAAGCCGTTTTTACGAAGCCAGTCTTCAAGGGCAGCAGCCTTCTTTGCTTCTCCGTCTCCACCACCCTCAGGAGCAATGGCAGGAATAGAAGTAAGAAGGGTTTCGAGCGCAACAATTTCACGCTCGCAGTTTCTTAAGAACTCTTTTGCATTCATTATTTGTATACTTCCCAGGTTGTTTTTACGAGTGTATCAACATCAGAATATTTTGGTTCCCAGCCGAGAAGTTCCTTTGCACGCTTAGAAGTTGCATACAAACATGCAGGGTCACCAGGACGGCGCTCTACATCTTCAGAAGGAATTGCCTTACCTGTAATTCTGCGTGAAGCATCAATAATTTCTTTTACAGTTGTTCCCTTTTCTGTTCCAAGGTTTACTGTAAGGCTCTTGTCGTTCTTTGTAATATAGTCGAGTGCCATTACATGTGCACGTGCCAAATCAGTTACGTGTACATAGTCGCGGATACAAGTACCATCGCGTGTATCATAATCAGTTCCAAAAACCTTCATACCGTCTTTCATGCCGGCAGCAACCTCCATTACACGTGGAAGAAGGTTCTGAGGATTCTGCTCGAGTCCGCGGATTTCTCCATCTGGATCATAACCGGCAGCATTGAAATAACGGAGAGCTGCAAAGCGCATTCCCTTAAGCTGATCGTACCAGTTCATAAAGCGTTCAATTTCAAGCTTTGTAAAACCGTAGTAGTTTTCCGGATTCTTTGGATGGTCTTCATCAATTGGAAGATATTCTGGAGAACCGAATACTGCAGCTGATGAACTGAAAATCATTTTCTTACAGTCATATTTTACTGCGGCATTCATAATATTAATTGTACCTGTAATATTATTGATACTGTATTTTTCCGGAAGAATCATAGATTCTCCGGCAGCCTTAAATGCGGCAAGGTGTACAAAAGCATCAAAGCCCTGTGCAAAAGCGGCTTCAATATCGCGTTCAATTAAGATGTTGCCGTAAATAAAGCCGTTCTGTGGAAAAAGATTGCAGCGCAAACCGCTTGAAAGATTATCGAATACAGTAACCTCGTGGTCTGCCTTCATCATTTCTTTTACAACGTGGCTTCCGATATATCCGGCACCACCAATAACTAATACTTTCATATAACTTACTCCTCTTTATTATCTATTAATAAAACCGCTGCTGCATAATAAGGATACGAATTATTATTAGCAGAAGCTTCTTTTTCTCCAAGTAAAGCCCAGCTGGAATCATACAATTCAAACAATTCAGCCTTTTCAGACAGCTTTTGCCACAGGCTTTTATTTGCCTGATCGCTGTTTATTCCCTGTGCTGTAACAATTTCTATTGTATGATTTTCTGGAACTGCGATTTTACTGCGGACTTCGTCTAAATTACCTTTATAAGCCGCTTCAAACCATACCGGTAACGGCTGACCAAAGCCCTTATATTTCCAGTCTTTAAAAAGTAACTTTTTATTGCTTTGTTTTTTTTCTATATTGATATCGCTTGTGCCTGCCAGTGTAGTTGCACAGGAAGCAAGCAGCATGATAAAAAGCAGAGGTAAAATCAGGTAAAATCTTTTTTTCATCTCTCATATTTTATCAGATTCAGGACTTAATGTTAAGGTATGGTACGGCAGGTCTTGAATCATAAACTGATTTTGAGGTAAACTTGTTGAACTATGAAAAAATTAATTAAAATTGCAGCACTTATTACAATCGCATTGACATTTTTCTCATGCAAAACACTTAAAGAAATCCCAGAAGATAAAACTTCTGCTCAGATAATTCAGATGGGTCAGAATTATGTAGGAATTGGTGATTATAAATCAGCTGAATTCTGCTACAACACTGTAATTGAACGCTATGGTTCAGACTCTTTAATTTATGTTGAAGGAAAATATGAGCTTGGCCGTGTTTATCTTGCACAGCGCAAATATGATAAGGCTTATTCTGTTTTTACTGAGCTTCTAGACATTTATGACAGCAGCTACGGAATGATGCTTCCTGGTGCTTATAAAAAGCTCTGCAACATCAGCATCAGCCAGATTCCTGAAATCAAGCTTCAGGAAATCAAGGCTAAAAACACAACAGCTGCCGAGTAAGTTAATTAGCCGGCAGAAGAATCGAGTGAATCTTGATTTTTCTGCTGTCGGCAATTTTCATTACAAAATCTTTTGAATACTTTCCACTTCCGCGTGGTGTCGGATGTGGCTCTGCATCACCAATCAAAATAATCTTCTTTTGAGCAGTATTTCTCCAGGCATAAAACTCGCAGGCTGCATACATTGCTTCATAAACTGCTTCCGGAATATCTCCGCCCTCTTTTCCATAAATACGGATAGAATTAAGATTTTTCGAAAAGCTTGTAAAATTAGAGGTGAAAGGGAACACTCTTACCGGTAAATCCATATATTTAAATGTATCACCATAATCACGGTAGAAAAGAAGTCCTACACGGGTACCCGGAGTTTCGCCAAAGAGCTCTGCAAGCAGAGGCTGCATATCTGTCTTAAGCTTATCAATATCATTTTTCATGCTGCCGGTAGCATCAATTGCAAATACAAGATCAAGATTATTCTTATCTTCAATATCTGCCAGAAGGCCGCGAATATCTTCTATAATTGTTTCAGGCCCCTTTGAATAGATGATATCATCAGACATTTCCTTAAATCTTTCACTTGCAACCGGATTATAGTCGTCTGTAAGCACAGTTTCAGGCTCTTCAACAGGCTCCGGTTCTTCTACAGGCTCTGGTTCCGGCACAGGAGCTGGCTTTGGAGCCGGCTTTTTAACAACACGCTTTGTTACCTTAAGGTCAAACATAAAAGGGCTGTCCACATAGTCTCCGGTATAGTCCGCATAAGGCTTTTCGAACGAGCGGATATTTATGAAAGTTCCCTTTCCTATGGTTATTTCTCCGTGACGGGACCATTCATAACCGTAAACTATTGTTTCAGGAATATAAATGTGAAAGGCTTCTACTTCTCCGCCAGCTTTTCCGCTGAAAACCCTTGTTTTTTCGGGAGTTGAGTCTACAAGACTGTATTTTGCTCCTTCAGATTCAAGCTTTTTACCATCCAGAAAGCGGATTTCGTCTCCATTTACCTTATTATACTCTTTTGCACGGTAGGCATAGCTGTCGCTTTTACCTTCCGGGTCTTTTGTTGTCTCTGTAAGAAGTATGGAATTAATATTTGCAGTCTTTTTTACGTAAAGATGATAGCCACCGTTTTTAGAATCAGGGATAAGACGAACATTGCTGGCCATAATACGCAGCTGCTGCTGTTTTGGAGTATATAATGCGGTTTGAGAACCTTCCGATTCCCCTGTAGTCTGTGCAAAAGCCATGGCTGTCACGGCAAACAAAATAGTCATCAATATAAATATTTTTTTCTGCATAAGTATATTATCGGGTAGACAAATCAAAAAATTGATTTATAATAGAATAAATAAGGTTTAGTATTTATTAAACGCTTAAGTATTAGTTAAAAAGTTACTGCTTTCAAGCGACCAGACAAAATGAGCACTCAAGAATTTGAACAGGTAGATATAAATTCCTTTCTCGATCATACAGCCGAAGACCCGAGTGCTGCCGACAATAATGGTGCATTTACCGACCGGCAGAACGACCTTATAAATCAGCTGCTCGAATATACAAAAGAAAACGATAAGGAACATTATCAGACCTTTATGAACCGCATAATGGACCTCAATTCCATTGATTCTTCGGTTTCTAAGTTCCCGTCGCTTCTGGAACGCTCCGAGCTTGCAGGTGGTACCCGTACCCGCACTACCCTTATTGAGTCTTTAATTAAGCACCAGGATAACGGAGACCGTACACTTCGTCTTCCTTCTAAGGCTGTACTCGGAAAAAGCCTTCTCATTGCCAAGGCTCACACACTTTCTAATTTTGCAAAATACACAGCTCACCTTGGAAAAGACTATGAAAAGCTTTCCAAAGCCTTTGATACAGAAACAATTCTTTCTATGTTCTCTCTTCTTGTAGAGGATGTATACCTTAATTTGATTTCTGATACTACCCAGCCAATGGAATTCCGCCGTGAATGGGCACTTTCTTTGCTCCTCCTTTGGGAGCACTGGAATGATGAAACCAGTGAAAACGTAGCGCCTATTCTTCAGTCTGTATGGACCGCACGCCGTAAGCTTGCCCCTGCCTTTGGTACAATGATGGGTACAAGTGAGCTTCTGCTTATTTCCATGCAGATGGATGACCAGTGGATCAGCTTTATTAAACAGAAGATGGGAGACGACGGAGTTTCCCAGGCAATGGAAGAGTTTTTGTTTGGTATTTCAACTGAACAGATTCAGACTCTTCGCCAGATACTTAAAACAAAAGGAATCCCAGCAATTGGGCGTGATGAAGTTTCAAAGTTCCTCGGAGAGCATGTTAAAGCCGATGCCGGTCTGGACTACCGTGACTTCTACTCAATGTATACAATCCGCCGCGATAACGCACGTTCGCGAGCCCGCCTGCATCTGGAAGGCCCTAAAAAGACACTGGAAGATTACTTTATCCAGTTTGTAACCGCAGAAAACAAGGAGAAACAAAATAATGACACCTTCGCAAAATCCTGATAAAAATGATGACGAACAGACAGGGAAAAAAGTTCCTTACCACTTTGGAGAAAAGCTCCGTCAGGTTCGCGAACACAGAGGCTATACCCTTAAGGTTGTTGCACAGAGAGCCGGTGTCAGCGAAAGTCTTGTTTCTCAGATTGAACGCAACCACGTTTCACCTGCAATCGATACTCTTCTCGCTCTTGCAGACGTACTCGACATCAACCTCGAATATCTTTTTGAAGAATACCGCAAAAAGCGCCCGGTTCACATTATCCGTGCAGAATCGCGTGCCAGCGTAAAAGAAGATGAGGTAATCTACGAAGAATTGGCCCGCCCGGAATCCCCTACCGGCGAAGAGTCTACTGAATCTTATATTATCAAGATCCCTGCTGGTTCACACACTCACCACGGTTCCTTTGGACACATAGGCCGTGAAATTGGTCTGGTACTTAAAGGCCGTGCCAAGTTCACCTACGCCGGTCAGGAATACATTCTTGAAGAGGGAGACAGTGTTTCCTTTTCTTCAGGTTCTCCACACGTTCTAGAGAACGACGGTGACACAACAATGGAAGCCGTGTGGTTTGTAACTCCTGCAGAAAGATTTGCTAAGTAAGCCTTAAGCATTTATACTATTAATACAAAGACAATTTAAAAACATTCATATAGACATCTAAAAAAGTGTAAACGGCATTGAATAAACAATGTCAGAAACTAATGTAAATTCTGGCTGTCTGAAAGATGGCCTTACACAGGAGTGTATATGAAGAAGAAGTTGTTCTCTCTTAATTTCAAGCAGGTGCTGATTATTGTTACTCCTCTTGCAGTAGTCGCACTGTTCGTCATTATTGCTTTCAGTCAGATCATGGGACTTATAATCAATGAAAGCATAAAAAGCAGCATGGGCTTTGTATGTGAAAAGGTTGAATATGAAACCCGCACTTCCCTGGAAAAAGGTGATTATTCAGACTCAGAACTGTTTAATTTTATAAATGAATTAGACCTCACAGCTAATACAAATGCAAATATTATAGATAAAAGCGGTAATTATATTACCAGACATAATCCTAAGATTGCCCGCAGCGAAAACTATTTTGCAGACTCTGCATTAAAGCATTATACTCCTGCAGAATATCTTGATGGCGAAGCGAAAAGCTTTGTAACCAGCAAACACTTCTTTGCAGTAAGAAAAATCGGAAACAGTGATTTCTTTGTAATCATAGAAGGCCCTATGGCAGATTATACCAATCAGCTGGCAGGAGTTTTCAATATAATCCTTATTATCACAATCATTCTGATTTTTTGCTGCGTATTATTCTTTGCCTTTATCATTAACCGCACAAATGCAAAAGAAAAAGATATCAGTGACAAGCTGATTGCAGAGACCCAGAACCTGGCCGTTTCTTCAAAGGAAACCGCAGCCACAGCCCAGGATCAGAGTGCAGCCGTTAAAGAAATTGTTACAACAATGGAAGACAACACTGCCCTTTCAGAAGATATCTCTCAGAAAATCAAAGACGTTTCTGGAGTTGCGGCAAAGACAAACGGAGACGTTGCAGAAGGCGTTTCTTACATAGAAGAAAATGTAAAGCAGCTTCAGCTGATTGCAGATACAAACCTCAACACCATCAACGGAATCAAAGCTCTTGGTGATAAAATCGAAAACATCTGGGACATTGTTACCCTCATCAACTCGGTTGCAGACCAGGCAAAAATCATTGCCTTTAATGCAGAGCTTGAAGCCAGCAGCGCAGGTGAAGCCGGAAAGAACTTCCACATTGTTGCTACAGAAATCCGCCGCCTTGCAGACGGAATTATTGACGGTACAAAAGAAATCAAGGAAAAAATCAACGAGATCCAGCAGTCTTCTGATGCCCTCATTCTTGCCAGTGAAAACGGAACAGAAAAGATTACACAGGGCGTTGAAAGCGCAAAGAATCTTGAATCAAGATTCAGCAGCATAAAGAACGCGTCTGAAATAACTGCAGAGAGTGCAGAAAAGATTACAACAATCATTCAGCAGCAGGCAATTGCCAGTGAGCAGATTCTTGTAACCCTCAAGCAGATTGCATCCGGTGTAGAAAACTTTACAGCCGCAACAGAGCATATTTCTAATACTTCTCAGAACCTCAAGACAATTGCCACAGAGCTTGGCAACAACAAACAGGAGGAAGCATGAACGAAGAAATCGTAGATCAGCTTGAAGAGCAGACACAGGTCTCTACAGAAGTTGTAGAAGAAAAGCCTAAAACTACCTGGCTCATGTTTTCCATTGCTGAAAAAAAATATGCAGTGCGCTCAAGTGAAGTACTGGAAATTATCCGCGATGTTGCAGTTTACAAGCTGCCTTTTATGCCTTCCTATATCGAGGGTGTACTAAACCGTCGTGGAGACCCTTTTACTGTAATCAATCCTAAGGCTCTGCTTGGAGACGATGATGTAACTCCTCCAAAGGAACCTCTTTTTATGATTTTCAAAAGGGATGATGACCAGCTTTCCCTTCATATTTCCGACATTTTATTTTTTACAGAAATTGAAGAAGAGGCTTTAAATCTGATTCCTAACAGCAACGATGAAGGATTCTTTCTTGGAACGCTCGGCTATAACGACGAGGAAATTCCCGCCCTTAATCCGAACGCTTTTGAACTGCTCATAAGGAAAGAACTTGGAAGCGCATAATCATTTTACCTGCATCGCTTACGACACAGTAGATTTTCTCATTCAAAGTAAATATGTAGGCTTTGGTGTTTACCTTGCTGTTGATAAGGATGTAAATAGCATTCCTTTCAACCGCGAAACTCTGCCCCATATTCACATTGGTTCACTTCTTGAACAGACCTTTGGTTGTAAATCTATTGAAAACTGTAATGTCGTGCTGGTACTGCACATGGAAGATTTTGCAAGAGATGTCCAGGAGGCGATTGTAAGCTATACTCAGACAGCCTTCCCGGCCAGTGGAAATCTGGCACTTTCTGTAAACACAGCAATTTCAAGCAAAATCATTGATATTTCTTCCCTCCATCTGATTCCTCATGGCATCAGAAGAATGCAGAGTGACTGCGGAATTAACGGAATAGGTTTTCATAAAGATCCAAAAAATCCTGATATTCTTCGCAAGCAGATTCTGCTTTCACCGGATTTACTTTTACGAAAATTCTTTTCTAATGGATTTCTTAAACTGAAATGAGGAGGTGCAGGGCATGAAGATCATGATAGCAGACGGCTCTGCCGTTGTACGCGCAATTATTGAACAGAACCTCAAACAATACGCAGATATTCAGATTATTGCCTCTGTCTCTAACTGTAAAAAAATAGTGGACTGTGCAAGAAACGAGCTGCCAGACGCAGTTATAAGCGGAACAGACTTAACTGACGAATCAGAAAATGCGGCCTTAAAAAAACTTTCTCTGGAAATGCAGCTTCCTCTTATTGTTATGGCCGATTCTCAGGCTCTGGCTTCTGCAAGTCACTTCCCTTCCCGCCTGCAGACTCCGGCTGAAGTTATTCCAAAGCCTGGAGTAAAAGAGTTTAAAGACGAATTCTTTTCTAATCTTGTAGATAAACTAAAAGCGATAGAAACCCGTTCCGACATGGCGTCAAGACGTCAGGAAGCCGGAAAGAAAGAATACAAGCTCTTATGTATCGGAGCTTCTACCGGAGGTCCTACTGCTGTCTCAGAAGTACTTGCGGGACTTGGCAAGGACTTTCCTCTTCCAATTTTATATACCCAGCATATTGAAATCGGAGCAGATAAAAACATGGCAGACTGGTTTTCTACTGTCTGCCCTAACCTGAAAATTAAGCTTGCCGCAAACGGTGAAGAAGCAAGACCTGGCACTGTATACATGGCTCCCGCAGACCGTCATCTTATTGTCGACTGCGATGGTCCTCACGGGCTTCCTATAATCAAGCTTTCTGATGAAGAGCCTGAAAGATTTTTGCGCCCTGCTGTAAACAAGCTTTTCAGAAGTGCCGCTACAATTTACCAGACAAACACCCTGGCTGTTCTGCTTACCGGTATGGGCGCAGACGGTGCCGAAGGCTGCAAGGTAATCTGTGACCGTGGCGGCTGGACAATTGTTGAAGATAAATCGACCTGTGCGGTATTCGGAATGCCGGCAGCTGCCATAGAACTCGGTGGAGCAAGAGAAGTATTGCCACGCGGAGCAATTCCAAAACGAATTCTGGAGCTTGTGCGTAAATGAGTGAGCGTAAAAAAATTGTACTGACAGAAGAAGAACTCTCCTATTTCGTAAATCTGCTTACGGAACGCACCGGTATTGTGCCGCGCGCAAGCCATATTGAAGGTATAAAAAACTTTCTGGAGACCTATCTCAATCAGAATAAACTTTCAGTAAGTCAATATAAAGATTCCCTGCTTTACGACAAGGCTCTTATGGAAAATTTTATAAATGAATGTACTGTAAACGAAACTTACTTTTTCCGCGAAGAGGCACAATTCAAGCTGCTTGAGTCAAAGATATACCGGGAGCTTTTAGAAAAAAGTCCTGTCAAACGCCTTAGAATCTGGAGCGCAGCATGTTCAACGGGAGAAGAAATTTATTCTCTTTTGCTGCTGGCAGATTCAATGGGAATAAGAACAGAATGTATTGCAAGCGATATAAACACCAAAGTTCTTACAGCCTGTAACGACGCCAGATACAAAAAAAAGGCAGTGCGTTCTGTAGATGGGGCGGCCTTTCATCATCTTCTGGAGCCCTATAAGCTGCCAAACGGAGGCTATGAACTGTCAATTGATGTACGCAGTCGGGTCTCCTGCCGTCAGATAAATCTTTCGCGCCTGGAAGATTTTCCAAGAAACCAGCATATTATTTTTATACGCAATGTATTTATATATTTTAGCAGCCAGATGAAAAAAGAGATTCTAAACAAAATAACAAAGGAATCTCTTGTACCAGGCGGCTATCTTTTTGTTTCCATGAACGAAGTTGCTTCCATAGATTCAATGGAGCTTCCTGCCGGCTTAGAAAAAGTTTCTGATGGAAAGGTTTTT
>JAEEGK010019588.1_pt1 | contig 14490 bp, 10 predicted proteins | sample 8958771 | NCBI WGS metagenome assembly JAEEGK01 (sample SAMN16246547, study PRJNA631951) | gut metagenome | biome: gut microbiome; feature: rumen; material: SC-attached | host: Bos | place: Iran: Karaj | collected 2018-10
GCTTCCACCAGCAAATCCGTATTGCCGCCCTTGCGCGGGCTACCCGAAAGAATCAGAATGTTCATGTGACACCCATAACAATATAGTCTCATCATAATTTACTAAATGCAAATGAGACAGAGATTTCTGTAGAAATAGCAGTTGTAAAAAACTTGAGCTAGATGGCGGATCTAGTCCGCCATGACGTTGTGTCTATTCGTCTTGATGTTATTCTGTAATTTATAGAACTACCGAAGTAATCAAAATGAACGGAGGCATTTTTTACAACAAAATGATTGTATATTTTGAAACAAAATTTAATTATAGCCAATTAAGGGTAAAAAAAATGGATGAGATTGTAGCAACGCCAGACGAAGTAACAACAATAAATCTCGCGACAAGAAAGAGAAGATTTTTCGCGTTTTTAATAGATTCCTTAATCATCGTTTTATTCGGTAAACTGCTCGGTTTGTTATTCGGAGATTTTTTCATTGAACTTGGAGATCTCGGAAAAATCGTAGGCTTCATCGTAGTCTTATTTTACTTCGGAATTGGCAACAGCAAGATTTTAAACGGACAGACAGTCGCTAAAAAGTTGCTCAAAATCCGCGTAGTCGGCAAAAGTTCCGAAGCAATTTCTGTTCAGAAAGGTTTCTTGAGAGCCATCCCTTTTGCCGTTTATATTTTGCTAAACGGTTTGCCGGTTTCTGATTCTGCGGACCTTTACCCAAGCCTCATTCTCGGTACAATCCTATTTTCCATTCCAGTTCTTGAAACTTACTTTATCATAGTCAACAACAAATCCTTACAGTCATTGCACGACATGATTGCAAAGACATTCGTCGTCTCCGTAAAAAGCGAAGGAAACATCAACATTGCCAACCAAAAAGTATTTCTTTATGCGGGCGTCGCATTGCCAATCCTAATTTTAATTGTAACCATCGTAGGCAGTGCTACTGTTTCAAATAAGCTCATATATGTCACGGACATGCAAAAGATTATTAGTGTTGCTAGCCACGAATTGCCAATTTCAAGCATATCAATGTACCGCAACAAGACAACGACCACAAATTTAAATGGAGAGACAACCCAAGTCAAGCTCATAGAAGTCACCGCCACCAAGATTAACAAAGATGAAAACGATACTTTATTAGCTATAAAAATTGCAAAAGTCATTTTCGATTCAGGTTTTAAATTTGAAGATGGCGAAACTCTTTCAATCACCATTATTTATGGTTACGACATCGGCATTGCAAGCAATTACTTTTCGAATAAATTCAACGATTCCATCGAGAATTGGAAAAAGGTCATCCCCTTCGCTGACTTAGTCGGCAAACAAACCCAAGAAAAGCCTAAAGTTGACGAGGAGTACGAATTCTTGTGGAGAGCTGTCGCTAGATCCCAGCATATTGTTTCGGGCGTACTTCACGTCGATACGAATAAAATCAACGAAATCAAGCAGAAAGCAACAGAACGCATCGAAATAAACTTCGTCATTGACTCCGTTTATAAAGGGGATATCTCAGCAAAAGAAATCGTCATCAGAAAAACAATCTGCGCTGGGCAAGAAACCGGGATTCACTGCTATGATTCTAGCTTATTCAAATACAACAATCAAAGAATCATTGCACCCATAAACGAAAGTGCCTCCGATACAAACAAGTATGCATTTACGGGCAGCAATGCAAAATCTATTTTATTAGAAACTGAGGAGAACAAGGCCAAAATTATAAGTGAAATAGCCAAGCAAAAAGATATCATCGAAAACAAGCAATACAGTTCCGTTTGCAAAATCGCACAGCATTTCACAGAAGTCAAAGCAATCATTGAAGACATGCTGATTGATTCAACTGCAAAACGCGCCTATGAAAGTCTTGAGAAATTGGGAAAATCCTCCGCCGCAGCCATAATTTGCCTGATGGACGACCGAAGGGAACTCGCGGTGCCTCTCATCACGCTTGAATATCCCCCTGCAAGCAAAAACGTGAAGCAATACACTCCAAAGCAAGTCGTGGATGTTCTTGCAACGTTCCTAAGGCAGTTTGCCGGGAACGATTTCGGCTACATTTACAACGGAGCAAGCGAAAAACAAAGAGCCAACACGGTCAACGGTTGGCGCATATTCTTGTGGCACATTGCCCACTGATTACAATTTCTAGAACCGCCGCGAGTGCTTGCAGTACTCTTCGTATTCTTCGCCGAAGTCGCGACGGAGGCGTTTTTCTTCGCTCTGCACCTGCACCATCATGATGGCAAAAAACGTCACGAGCACGACGGCAGCTTGCCAAGTCCATAGCCATACGGCAGCGGCCGCGAGGTAAATTAACGTACCCGTCAGCATCGGATTGCGGTTTATCTTGTACGGGCCTTCAACCATCAGGTGTTTTGTACGCGGGGCTACTTCGTGGCCAAAAGCATCCATCGGATTCCCCTTGCCGCGACTGCGCATATAAACGATAGTCCACACGCTCAGCACAAGGCCAACAAGCATCACGACAGGCGCCATGACACAGCGCCACGTATCGATTGGCCAAAGCGCGGGCATCCCCGACGCAAGCCACATGATTGTCGGAATCAGGCAGACAAAGAGAATGCCGCCCAACAGATATCCAAAGAAATCGCGTACTCGTTTCATATTTGTTCTCCTTTTTCTTGTATAAAATAAAAAAAATTACTTGTTTTCAATTTTTTTGAATTTTCTTATCATTACGAATGATACGAAATGAACTTTTTGTTTTATATTAATGATATCATGTCAGTTCTGAGGAAAATTCTTTTAGGGATTGCTGTTATTTTTTTGATGACGGGTTGTACTATGCGTCCGCCTTCTGCGGGTGCTTTTATGGCGGCGTACCATAACCTCGCTGATTCTTCTAGAACGATGATAGGCGGATCTTTCTCAAAATATGCGGCGTTATCCCCTAAACCTGGAGAGACGGCAGAAGATTCTATCCGGTTTAGCAACTGGAATTATGTTGTTAAACATGAATGGAAAATCGATGGGAGTTTTTCTTTTTTTCATTTTATAAATCATTTTGAAATTGGTTGCGGTTTTCAATTCATGAACCCATATATCACATTAGGTTTTGCTTCGGAGCATTTCGGTGTAATGGGCTGGACCGACTGGGGACTTTTGGGACTATTTTATAAAGAGCCTGAAGCGATTCGGGGCGGAGTGAGCTTGATGGAGCAAATTTCCCCGACGCCAAAAATGCTAATCGGGTTAATCCAGTTCGCATCTCGAACGAGAGCCTATTATTGGGCGGGAGATGATAATTTTCGCGAGCCTTATCCTTACAGTTTTATTGAATATGGTGGCGGAGCTTACTTTATATATAAAATAAAATCCAGATTGCATTTGGGGATGGAATTTAAGTACAGCTATGATATAACTTACTATGCACATCGTCTTGCTTTTAATTTCAATGCACTTTGGGGTTTTAAGACAAAATATGAAGCGTCTTAGTTTATTCAGTGCATTGTTTGTTGCGACAGGGTTCGTCGCTTGTGGCGATGACGGGAGTAGTTTCGGCCAAGAAGGTGGTGAAAGCAGCGCCCTTGAAGAATCGAGTTCTTCGGATTTCGCACAGGCTACCGTAAATGATAATAGAGTTCATTGAAGCACCGTCCTTTCTGTCCCCGCAATTTAAAAACTAAATTTACGCCCGTTTTCAAGGTACTGCATGGCGGCATCAAAGACGAACATCGATATGCTGAACGGGCCCCTCGGGAGAAAAATCCTGAGGTTCGCCATCCCTATTGCCTTGAGCAGCATTTTCCAGCAGATGTTCAACCTGGCGGATGTCGCCGTGGTGGGGCAGTTCGCGGGCGACAAGGCTTTGGCGGCCGTGGGCGCGAACACGTTCGTCATTAACATGCTCATCAACCTGTTCGTCGGGATTTCCGTGGGCGCGAACGTGGTGGTGGCCAACTCCATCGGTGCACGCAGCTACCGCTCCGTGACCCGCAGCGTCCATACGTCGGTGATGGTGGCGTTCTTCAGCGGGATATTCCTCTCGTTCGTGGGAATCTTTTTTGCAAGGCCAATTCTCGAACTGATTTCGACGCCTCCGGACGTTTTGGACATGGCGGTGCTCTACCTGCAAATCTACTTTGCCGGGATGCCCTTCGTGATGATCTACAACTTTGTCTCCGCTATCCTGCGCAGCAAGGGCGACACAAAGCGGCCGCTTTACGTACTCATGGTGGCGGGTGCCGTAAACGTGGTGTTGAACCTGATTCTGGTGGCGGGTTTTGACATGGGCGTATCGGGCGTGGCCATTGCGACGGTCATCGCCAACGTCATCAGCGGAATTACCTTGTTCTACATGCTCTTACATGAAGTGGGCCCCTTCAAGCTGGAATTCTGGAAGTTGCGCGTGACGCCTCTTTTCTTGAGCCGCATATTGCGCGTGGGGCTACCGACGGGGCTTCGCGGCGTTGTATTCTCATTCAGTAACGTCTGTTTGCAATCGGCCATCAACAGCCTCGGTTCCGCTACGGTGGCAGCTTCGTCCATCGCCCTCAATTACGAATTCGTGGTATATTACTGGCTGAATTCGTTTTCGCAGGCTTGCGTGACTTTCGTGGGACAAAACTTCGGCGCAAAGAACATGGAACGTTGCCGCCGCACGGTCCGCTGGACGCTTCTGCTCGGGTGTTCGTCCACCATTATGTTAAGCGCGTTATGCTGTATTTTCGCAAGGCCCATGCTGAGCGTATTCACATCCAATACCGAAATCATTGAAATCGCATCTATCCGCATGTACGTTGTGGTGGGGCTTCTAGTAATTAATGTTTTCTTGGATGTATTTTCGGGCGCACTTTCTGGAATGGGCAAATCCTTGGCACCGGCGCTCACCTGTATGGTAGGAGTCTGCGGCATCCGCATTCTTTGGGTAATTTTCGTGTTCCCCAAATACAACTCGTTCGCCTCGCTGATGGTAGTTTATCCCATAAGCTGGATTCTCACGATTTCGGTCATCATGGGAATCTATTTTTACAATATTAAGCGGCTAAAATAGATCCTTCGCACGCTACGCGTTCAATAACTGCACTGGATCCTTCGACTCCGTGCTACGCACTTCGCTCAGGATGACAACAGACCTGTCGAAGGGTTCAGGACGACAGCTTCGCTGTCACTTCAAGAACAACGAAAGTTTGCCGAAATCGAGTACGGTGATGAACACGAAGAAGCTGATGAAAAATGCGGCTGCGACGTTTTGGATAACCGTTTGCGTTTTTAAGCTCAAAGGCTTGCCGCGCACTTTTTCAATCGCAAGGAACATGAGGAGTCCGCCGTCGGTAATCGCGAGCGGCAAGAGGTTCATTACGCCCAAGTTAATGCTGATGAGAGCGAGCAACATCAAGAAATCCTGGAAACCGCTCATCCACACGTTACCCATGACAGCGACAATAGAAACCGGACCGGAGAACGCTTCAACCTTGACCTGTCCCTTGAACAAACGCTGGAAGTAGCGGAAAATGCTCGTCGTCATTTTCCAGCTGGTTGCGCACGTCTTTTCGAACGCTTCGATCGGGCCACGACGCACAAGATGCGTTTCGCTGAACATCACGTAGCCCATCTGGATTCCGACAATGTAACGGTCGAATTCCTCGCTGTAGGCAGGAGTCATTTTTACGTTAACGCTTTTACCATCACGTTTTAGCGTCACGTTAACTTCGGCACCCTTGGAACCGTCGATAAGGCGTACAACGTCTTCGTAGCGGGAAATATGTTCACCGTTGATTTCGAAGATGGTATCGCCGCGCATGATTCCCGCTTTTTCGGCCGCGGAGCCTTCTTTTGGCGGCAAACGCACGATGACACGGTTGCGCGGATAAATACCGATATCGCCGATGCCCATCTTGATAGGTTCAGACGTCGAATCCGCTGCAGGAATCACAAGTTCTTGCGGGATAACCTTGATAGCGAGAGGTTCGCCACCGCGATGCACTTCAAGCGTCACGTCCGCACCGAGACTTACGCCAATCTGTTCGCGGAAATCGTCCCAGCCTTGAGTCGCCTTGCCGTTTATCGCTGTAATCGTATCGCCCGGCTGGATCCCCGCAATTTCTGCAGATGAATTCTTTGCAATAAACCCTACAATGAGGTTCTTGCTGTCAGGTTCCTGAACGCCGACCATGTAAAGGAAAATCAAGAGGATAAAGGCAAAAGCAATATTCACGAACGGCCCTGCAAATGCAATCGCGGCACGAGCCCCCACAGACTTTCCCAAAAAATCATTTTCGCTTGGAGTTGCGCCTTCTTCGATGCTGTCAGGATTTTCGCCGGCCATAGCCACATAACCGCCAAAGGGAATTGCCGAAATGCAGTATTCCGTCTCCCCTTTCTTAAAGCGAAAAAGTTTCTTGCCAAAGCCGACCGAGAAAGTATTGACCTTAACCTTATTCCATTTGGCGACCAAAAAATGGCCAAGTTCATGAATCGTGACAAGGAAACTCAAGGCCAACAGGCCAAGAACAAACATCAACAAATTGTTCAATACACTCGACATCATACAACTAATTTAGTAAAAAACGGCGCTCCCAATTTCAAAATGGAAACGCCGCTTTGCATTCTATGAATATGAGAAAACTTACTTGATTCTATGGCCTTTCAAATCAAAGCGCTTGCCGTTCTTTTCGATGAAGAGTTTCTGGTCATCGAAGCGCAGACGTGGCTGATTGCTTTGGCCATTGCGATCAATCGGTACGACACGAATGGCGTCCGAAGCCTGCGAACTGGAAGAAACGGCGGTTGCAGAGGAACTCGAAGACACGCCCTGCTTTGCAGACGATGAACTCTGTGGCACGCTCGAAGAAGACTGCGCCGTCGCGGAACTCGAAGCTACAGAAGAACTCGACACAACCAACGAGCTGGAGGAATTTACGGAAGACGAACTCGAAGCCACCGAGGAACTGCTCTTTTGTTCGGAAGAACTGGATGAAGGAGCATCCTTTTTGGCAACGCCGGAAACCGCAAATTCAGGAGCGTGGCCAGCATTGAGCGCTTCAATGGCGCCCGCAAGATAAGCGAGAGGTGCGTTCCAGTTGATAGCGACTTCGTTTGTGGCATAACTGCACTGCTGGTCGGTGTAGGCAGTTGCCGCCTGCCCCGTTCTGTAGTCATCGCACTTCCATTCCGCCTTGGGGCCAACATCTTCGCCACCCGGTTGCGGACCACCCACAAGCATTCCCGGAATCGGCTCTTCTACGTTATCCGATGTACTCGGGCGATGATGCGGATGTTTCGCATATTTCGAGCCGTAACCGGTTACAAACGACATATCGAGCGGGTTCTTGCCGAGCAGGTAATCGAGAACCTTGACCGCAGCCTTGTAATATTTCTGTTCACCAGTGAGGTAATAGGCATGCAAAAGCCATACGCCCTGGTTAGATGCGACTGCGTTGGAACCCCATACAAAGTCATCTTTCGCCATGACAACGCCAAAACCTTTTTCTGCACGGTTGGCGAACTCATTCGCCGTACCCAAAATTTTCTGTTTGGCTTCGTTCGCGTCGCCACCGAACTGCGTCTGGTGCGTTGCCTTTTCGTACGTCGCAAGTCCCATAACGTCACCCCAGTACGAAATGTATTCCGTCGAGCCCGACTGCTTATACGAAGCATCGCCAGTCGTAATGAACAGTTCCGTACCGGCCAAAACTTTTTCGTCATTCGGTGTCGAATCTTCGTACGTGCCCGTCGAAACGCCGCTAGGATTCGCTGTAAAATTTTGGTTCGGATGCTGTTGTCCCCAAGCAAAAGCCTTCTTAGCTGCATCGAGGCACTTGGTTGCATAAGTTGCATCAAACGGTTTATAGATACGAGACGCCATCGCCATTATTGCAGCAAAGTCAAAAGTGGCCGCCGTACTTTTACCGATAACATAAAGCTTGGAATTATCCTGCGCAGGCATCACATCGCCGGGGAAACCTAGAGAAGTGAGTTTGTGATAAACGCCGCCATCGCTAGCCTGCATGGTGAGCATCCAATCGAGATTCCACTTGATTTCGGCAAGCAAATCCGGGAGCGAGCCTTCGGCGGGAATGTTCCACTTGAGCGTCTTGAAGTACGCCGGGAAATGTTCATACAGCGAAAGGAGCGTGTATGTCGTAATGCCTGAGTTTACGATATAGCGGCCATAGTCGCCTGCATCGTACCAGCCCTTGCTTGAATTGATTGTGCCCGAAGCGCCCGTGGAATTGTGAAGTTCAACAGTCGCATTCGTATGGCCCGCAGCACGGCTCCACTTGCCCGCATACTGCTGTTCCAAAGCCATAGACGCACGCTGGTAATAGAACCACTTGATGGCAGCCTTGAAAATTTCTTCGTATGTCTGGGATTTCACCACGAGATCGGAACGGAGAACATTGCCGCCTACCTTGATACTGTACTTGCCCGCTTCGGAGAGTTTCGAGAAATCGACGAGCTGGACATTCTGGCCGCTAGCATCCCAAAAAGAGGCCGCATTCGGTGTGACGGAAAGCACAACTTGACCTGCGGAATTTACGAAATCCACATTGCCGTTCGCATCGACAAAAGCAAGTTCCTTGAAATCGCCCGGACGGTAACCGATTTGATTGATGTAGGCAGTCGCCGCAAATGCAGGGGCTGCAACAAGCGTAGTAAACGCTACGAGCTTTAAAGCATGATTTTTCACAAACATCCTCGCACTAAAATTGGCTATTATCTAGCTCATATAATATAGAGCCGTTTTGACGATTATCCCACCCGTTGTTGTGTTATTTTCGACATAACTGTAGCAAGTGTTTTAGCAAAGGAACCGACCCCGTCACAATGGCCGGAGCAACACGGCTACGGTTCACTCAAGATGAATCAACACTACGGAAAACGGCGTCCCAGACAGGGCGCCGTTTGCATTCTATGAATATGGATTTTTTAGGTAGGTGTGATTATTAGTTCTATTTGATGCGATGACCTTTCAGGTCAAAGCGCTTACCGTTCTTCTCGACGAACACTTTTTGGTCTGCAAAGCGGAGACGGACTGCCGCCTTGTTTGTACTCACAGGTGTTCTAGAAGAGAACGGCTTGAGTGCCGAGGTTCCACCCTTGGCCACGCCGTCGACAGCAAATGACGGGGCATAGCCGGCATTCAAGGCTTCAAGTGCGCCAGCGAGGTATGCAAGCGGAGCATTCCAGTTGATAGCCACTTCGTTTGTCGCATAGCTGCAACGATCATCGATATAAGAAGTTGCATTAGTCTTACCCGTTCTGTAATCCTTGCACATCCAAGTTTCTCTTCCGATATCTTCGCCACCCGGCTGAGGTCCACCTACGAGCATTCCTGGGACAGGCGGTTCAACACCATCAGCCGTACTTGGGCGATGGTGCGGCAGCATCGGAGACTTTGTACCAAATCCCGTAACAAAGGACATATCGAGCGGGTTCTTGCCGAGCAAATAATCCAGAACTTTCTTGGCCGCTTCATAATATTTCTGTTCTCCCGTCACGTAATAAGCATGAAGAAGGAACACGCCCTGGTTTCCCGCAACAGAGTTCGAACCCCAGACAAAGTCTTCGTTCGACATCACGACTCCGAAGCCCTTTGTCGCACCATAAGCAAATTCATTGGCGAAATCCGTAAGCATCGTCTTTGCTGTAGCCGCTTCCGCACCAGTCTCTTTCGGATGGCTAGCAGCACCATACACCGCCAAGCCATACATTTCCGGCCATGCGGGAACAATACTCATTTCGTTTCCATTAAGAGTCGGCTTGTAAGATTCTTCTCCCGTAGAGATGAAGAGTTCCATACGGGCAAACATCATTTCATCATCCAACTTACCATCACTATACGTGCCCGAGCCCACATCTCTCGGATTGTTGAACATCATATTAGGATTTGCTGCACCCCAAGCGTAAGCCTTCTTGGCGGCTTCAAGACACTTGTTCGCATACGCTTCATCAAAAGGCTTATACACACGATAAGCAGCAGCCATTACACCGGCAAAATCAAGTGTAGCCGCAGAGCCTTTTCCGACAACATAAAGCTTAGCTTTATCGTCCGCAGGCATTATATCGCCTGGAAACTGGAGCGTTGTCAACTTATGATAAACCATGCCATCTTCGGCCTGCATGGTGAGCATCCAGTCCAAATTCCACTTGATTTCAGCGAGCAAATCCGGCAAATTTCCTTCGGCAGGGATGTTCCACTTGAGCGTCTTGAAGTAATCCGGGAAATGTTCATATAGCGAAAGGAGCGTGTATGTGGTGACGCCAGAGTTCACAATATAACGGCCATAGTCGCCAGCATCGTACCACCCCTTGCTTGACGTCATCGTTCCCGTTGCCCCCGTAGATTTATGAAAATCTACCGTTTCGTTCGTGTGTCCCGCAGCTCGTGCCCACTGCCCCGCATACTGTTCTTCCAAAGCTATCGAGGCACGCTGATAGTAGTACCACTTCAAAGCGGCCTTGGCGACATCTTCAAACGGTTTGTCCGCAATTTTCAAGTCGTTACGCAGAACCTGACCGCCCTGCTTGATGCTGTAAGTACCGGGAGCTGTTACCGCCGAAAAATCGACAAGCTGAACGGTCTGTCCACTCGGTTTCCATTCGGATGCAGCCTTCGGCGTCACCGTGAGAACGCTCTTTCCGGTTGCATCGACAATCTCGACATCGCCCGAGCCCTCAAACAATGTAAATTCCTTCGGGTCCGTCGTGCGGTAGCCGACCTGGTTGATATAGGCCGTCGCCGCAAATGCAGACGAAGCTAGCGAGAACGCCGCAACAGCGATTGAAATATGCTGTTTCAAGCCGAACTTAGACATAAAAGACACTCCTTGTGAAAATCACCAAATATAATCTACCCTAAAAAAAAAAGATTGCCCATTTTTTATTGGACAATCTGGTTACAACTGTACCCAATACGCTATTTTCGAACGAATCGAATGATATTTGTCACACCCGAAGACGCTTTCACCTTGATTCCGTACATGCCGACCGGCAAGGCCGACAGGTCAAGTTCCTTGCGGAAAATACCGCTAAACTTGCGGGAACCGTTGACAGAGACAATCGTATAGCGGAATACTTCTGATTCACCACGAACTAGCAACCGATTTCTACGGATTTCGACCCCAAAAGAACGGCCCGAAAGCAAGGGCAACGCGATTGTCGAATCCTTTGCGGTAGAATCTTTTACCGTAGTGTCCTTTTTTGACGTATCAGCAACCACGGTATCCTTTTTCGAGGTATCCGCTACCGCAGTAGAATCCGCAGGCTTCACTGCAGCTTTCTTTGCCTCGCGAGCCTTATCCAAGAAGGCGACCGCCTTGTTCAGGTTTTCGGTTGCGTACATCACGTTGCCGCCATGCTCACCGTTCGGCACCGTGTCCAATTCCACCACCACATTGTGATGCTTGAGAGAGTCGTAAAGTTCCTTGCTCTGTTCGATGTTCACAACCGGGTCTTTAGTTCCGTGGAAAATGATAACCGGCGGATCATCGTCGCTCGCATAGTAGGGCGAACTGGCGACCATCCACTTGTCCTTGTTGCCTTCACGTTCCACGCCAATGAATTTTCCTTCCATTGTTCCGGAGCCACCCATGCTGATGGGGTTCATCGTGTAGATGTCAGTCGGAGGAGACCAGAGCACGGCAGCATCAGCACAGCTGCTGAACGACGTAAATTCGCCGAGATCACCGACCAAATCGACGGTCACCGAGCCAGACTTGCCCTCTTTCAAACCGCAAGTCGTCGCCACAAGGCTCGAAAGGTGACCACCCGAAGAAAACCCGGAAACGGCCACAAAATTCGTGTCGAACTTGTACTTGGCCGCATTGCCACGGACAAAGCGCACCACGGCCTTGATGTCGTGCAACTGCGCCGGATATATGGCATCGCTTGCCGAACGATGGTTCGGAGTCACGACGGCATAGCCCGCCTTGGCATAAGCCGCACAGATAGTGCTCAAGTCCGCGGAGCCTTTCATGTTGTTCATGCTCCAAGCGCTTCCGTACGTGTGGATGACCACCGGGTACGATTCCTTAGCCTGCTTAGGAATGTAGATGTCCAGCGTATGGTAGGGTTTTCCATCGCCAACGTAGTTCACATCGGCTGTTTTATCGGAATTCGGAACGCCGCCGCTCCCTTGTGGGCCCCCGAAACCGCCGCCCCATTGGGCAAACGCAAATACAGCGGTAAATCCTACCGCTAGGACTACTTTTTTCATACACACTCCAATCAACAACGTTTCTAGAATTAGGAACGTTTTATATTAATCTAAGCTCATAATAAATTTCAAATCTTAATGTAAACTATTTTTTATTGTTGTAGTTTACAACCGGAGCGCTAGTCCTTTAGGCAACGTACAGAAAAACTAAAAAACACCGGATTCCTGCTAATTTCCACGCCTTTAAAACCATTCTTGTTGGTCAAAAGCATATAATATGCTTTACTTCCATTGAATTCTCCGGTAGAACTCCAAAAAAACGCATTGACCCCCACAAGGTCGTAACCGACGTTACCCCATCTGTACCCTGCAGGAAATGCAGAAAAGCCATAATCATCTGTTCCTATGCATTTTTCAGGCCTACCGCACGAGGACAAAAGTTTTTTCCCTACAATACTGGAATCGCCCACCGTAGTTAAAAGTGTTTCAAATTCTTCCCGCGCCGGCAAATGCCAGCCACTAGGGCAAATTCCTCGTACAGGATATGCCAGAGTACAGTCTCCATCTTGGTCACAATTAATGTTTTTAAATGTATTCGCACTATCAATCGCAGCACTCCAGGTATAAAGGCGCCCCGCCACATCGCATCTAGATACATTTTGTTTGTAGCACGAGCTATTTTCGGTCAAACTGCTATCAAAATAATTCAGGTTTTCCGCCATCCACACCTGGTCTCCAATTTTCACAGTCTTATAAACTTTATTGTCACGTTTATCCACTATGCTGTCATACGCAATATTCGGATTCAAGAAAGACTCCTTCGATTCAAACCAATACCAATATTGTGAGTTATAAACAGAAGTGTCGGTCCATACCAAGTCACCCACCTCGTCTTGAACACAACGAACAGAGAAAACACTTTTTTTGCCCACATTCTCTGTTCCCAAATGGAATCTATAGCATACATCCATATCGCAATCGTTACCACACTCTTTCTCGCATATGCTAAAATCGTAATAACCCAGATACAGAGCAGAAGCCTCTTCACTTTCATAAATGGACTCTGTTGAGCTCCAGAACAATGCTGATAAACCATCTGTACCATATTCCATACTACCGTCATCTGAAATATATCCGGAACCAAAAGGAAATGCCGAAAAGCCATAGGCATCCGAGCCATTAACATCTTTAAACCAGCCACTAGTAGATTTAAGGTCTTCGGGCCTTTTTACAAAACTGAGTAGTTCGTTAAATTCCTCCTCAGTCGGCAAATGCCAGCCACTTGGGCAAATTCCACGCAATGGGTATTTCTTCACGCAGACTTCATCAAATCCACAGCCCTTGCCATTTGCAGAGAAAACTCCTGCACTGTCCATTGCCTCACTCCAAGAATAAAGACGACCATACTTTACGCAGTTATCCGCATTATCTTTGTAGCAATAGCTGTTCGCCGATTCATAATTAAGGTTCTCAGCCATCCATTTCTGAGTTCCGATGATTACGGTCTTGTAAATCTTGCCATCACGATTATCGGTCAAAGTTCCATATTCGCAAGTATCGGTACCGCCATTCTTGCAGCCGTATCCAGAACTGCTTAAGGCTTTTTTCTCACTTGAACTTGAATTAACTTTGCTAGAACTGCTGGTTTTTACTTTATTTGAGCTACTAGATTTTACAGAGCTGCTAGACTTAGCGCTACTACTCGATTTTCCTTTACGGGAACTTGAAGATTTTGACGAGGTAGCTTTTGTACTGCTCGATTGCACAATCACACTAGATGATAAATCATCCTCATCAAAAACGGATACGCCCTCATCATTACCACAAGAGGATAAAACAAAAAGACTCAGCAAAAAAATTGTAGCGAATAATTTCATAACAGACATCTCTTGAAAAAATCTTATTCTATAAACTAAATAAAATCACCTCTACTCAATCAATCGCCCATCTTCATTGCATAATCCAATGAGTATGCTGTTGCCATCGGGATCTACTTTTAGCAAGCCATATTTGGCATTTTCGAACTTTTTTGCAGAACCTTCCTGGAAAAAGTAGTTGTCCGCTCCGATAGTCAACCTTCCCTTATGTCTCGAATAACGGACTATAAGTTCTCCATCGTTCACATCCTTACCGTCCTGAAAGCGTACAAATTCCGCCACCCTGTCGCTGCCCACTTTTACCACGACGTAACCGGATTTAGATTTGTAGTCAATCTGGCGCAAAATTTGATAATTCAACGCCATATAGTCGCCCTGCATAAGTGAACGCGGATCGACGGGCGCAAGGCGCAGCAAAACCTCAGTGCCTTTGCCAATCAGCGTTTCTTTTTGTATCACCGAAAAGGCAAAGAACGCAAGTACCAATATCAGGTTGGCGGCCA
>JAEEGK010019589.1_pt1 | contig 14490 bp, 9 predicted proteins | sample 8958771 | NCBI WGS metagenome assembly JAEEGK01 (sample SAMN16246547, study PRJNA631951) | gut metagenome | biome: gut microbiome; feature: rumen; material: SC-attached | host: Bos | place: Iran: Karaj | collected 2018-10
CGAGAATCTGTTCGATGGAGTGCTTGAACTTCTTGTTCAGCTGTTCCATGTCGCTCATGGAGTCGCTCACCATGTCGCGGGAAACTTCCACCTTCACCTCGAGCGTGTCCATGTTGTTCTTGGTGTCGAGCACAATCTGGTAGTGCGGCAGTGCCTTCTCTGCACGGAGGAGGGCCGTCTCGATCTGGCTCGGGAACACGTTCACGCCGCGCATGATAATCATGTCGTCGCTACGGCGGCCAATGCGGCGGATGCGGCGGATGGTGCGGCCGCACTTGCACTGGGTCTTCTCGATGGCGGTAATGTCGCGGGTGCGGTAGCGGATGATGGGCATGGCCTTCTTGCTGAGCGTAGAAAGCACGAGTTCGCCCTCTTCGCCGTCCGGCAGCGGTTCAAGCGTTTCGGGGTCGACGATTTCGGGGTAGAAGTGGTCTTCGAAAATGTGGATGCCGTCGCGGCACTCGCATTCGCAGCCCACGCCCGGGCCCACTATTTCGGAAAGGCCGTAGATGTCGTATGCCTTGATGCCGGTCTTTTCTTCGATGTAGTCGCGCATGCCGTCGCTCCACGGTTCTGCACCGAAGATGCCGCGCTTCACCTTGAGGTCGCGCAGGTCGACGCCCATCTTTTCGGCGACGTCGATGATGCGGACAAAGTAACTTGGGGTTCCGCCCACCGCAGTGACCCCGAAGTCCTTCATGAGCATCACCTGGCGTTCGGTATTGCCGCCGCTGATGGGGATGACGGTTGCACCGAGGGCTTCGAAACCGCCGTGGATGCCGAGACCGCCGGTAAACAGGCCGTAGCCGAAGAAGTTCTGCACAATGTCGGTGCTGCGGAAGCCGCAGGCGAGCAGCCCGCGTTTCACGACCTGGGCCCACACGTCCATGTCTTCCTTGGTGTAGCCGACCACGATGGGCTTGCCGGTGGTGCCCGAACTTGCGTGCAGGCGCACGACTTCGCTCAGGTCTACGGCGAACAGGCCATACGGGTAGGTGTCGCGCAAGTCCTTCTTCATGGTGAAGGGGAGCTTGGCCACGTCCTTGAGGGTCTTGATATCTTCAGGCTTTAATCCCTTCTCGTCCATGCGTTCACGGAAGAGCGGGACCTTCTCGTAGGCAAGTTTCACGGTGGCGCGCATACGCTGCAGTTGTAGGTCGCGCAGTTTTTCTTCGGGCATAAAATCCAGCGCCATTTCGGGCAGGACCTTGTTTTCTTCGTCATTCCAGGCGGTTGAACGCATATAATCCTCTAGTGGGAGTGGTTTAAATTTTTACGGAAAGTAATTTAGTCTTTTTATGGCTGAGAAAAAGAAAAATTTTTGAAAATGTTTTCTGTGACGCCGCTTTTCTTGCGCTTGGCACCGCTTTCTTTACATTACGTGAAAAGTTGACGAACAAAGTGCGTTTTTCGGCAAATCCGGTTGGGCAGAGAGTTTCAATTTTTGTATTTTTGTGCGGTATTTTAAGTTTTTTTGAATCTATAGGTAGGTTTATTCTGCGTACCCGTCTGTTTTTATTGATTCTGTGTATTGTTGGTCTTGTGCAGGCCCAGCTGTTGGACATGTCCCAGATGCCTGTGGACTATATGGCCGAAAACAAGGTGAGGAAGGTCAAGGTCGAAGGTAACGTGAACATGGACCAGCGTGCGGTGTTGAGTCGAATCGGCATCCGCGACGGCCAGACTTTTTCGCCCACGATCCTTTCTGACAAGGTCCAGGAGGCGGTGTCCGCCCTCTACAAGTCGGGCCTCTTCGACGACGTTTCTGCATGGGTCGACTACATCGACAACAGCACCGAGGTGGACCTCATATTCAAGATTAAGGAACTGCCCGCCCTCGATACGGCGGTGCTGGACGGTAACGACGAGATTTCCGAGGACGACTTGCGCCTCAAGATGCGCCTGATTCCGGGCCAGGTGTACAGCAAGAGCCAGCTGGAACGTGACCGCCAGGCGATGATCGACTACTACCATTCCGAAGGCTTCTTGCTTGCCGAGGTGGGCTACCGCGAGACTCCCGTAGACGACAACAAGAACATGGTGACCTTCATTATCCGCGAGGGCGAGAAGGTGAAGGTGCGCGATATCAAGATTACGGGTAACGACAACGTGCCCGCGATAGACATTACCGACCACATGCTCACGAAGGTGGACCAGTGGTACGGTGGTGGCGAGTTCAAGGAGACTGTATTTGAGGCCGACCGCGACACGGTGTTGAACGCCATCCGCCACTTTGGCTACCTGGATGCGGAACTGACCGAATACCGTGCCGAATACCTGCCGGATTCCAGCTGCCTGTTCTACCTGGGACGCATGGTACCGGTGGGCGAACGTCTGCAGCCGCTCTACGACCAGTTGAACCGCGCGATGGGCGACCCGGCGACTGCCATGTACAAGATGGCGGGCAAGCCCACGATGCAGGTCTCGCACTTCTTCCGCGCCTCCAAGGAAATGTCGCACCACGGGTACGTGACCCGTCCGCTCCCCCAGGTCAAGGAAGAGGAAGACGCCCTCAAGCTCATCAACGACATTATCCGCTACGAGGATTCCCGCAAGGAATGGCTCAAGATTGTGGAAGGCCGCAAGTTCAACAACCCGAAAATCGATTCGCTCAAGAAAATCAAGAAACTCTCGGAATACGAGGAAAAGTTGCTCGTGCGCTACATGATAGAGGACATGTTCCCGCTGTTGAACAAGTACGACAACATCCACACTTCGAGCGATATATGCATCCATATCGGCATGGTGGAAGGCCGCCGTTACTACATGGGCAATGTGCACTTCTCGGGGAACGAAGTCCTGAACGACAAGGTGCTCGGGTATGCGTTCCGCCTGGATAGCGGTGCGGTGTTCGACCAGTACCTCTACGATGCCTCCAGGAAGGCTCTGCTTGAAGTTTACCGCGAAGATGGCTACCTGTTTGCCCAGTTCGACGAGGAACGCACGTTCGTGAACGATTCCGTGGTGAATCTCACGTACCGCATGCGCGAAGGCCTGCCCGCGAGCATCCACAAGGTTTATATCCACGGCAACACGAAAACCAACGAGAAGGTTATCCGCCGCGAGGTGCGCCTGTATCCGGGCGATACGTACCGCCAGTCCCTGCTGGAACGCAGCTTCCGCGAAATCATGCAGCTCAACTACTTCGACATGGTCGTGCCCGATATCAAGATTTACGGCGAGCAGGAAGTGGACCTCGACTTCACCGTGCAGGAGAAGGAAGCGGGTACCGGCCAGTTCAGCCTGGGTGTATCGTACAGCGAGAGCGACGGCCTTGTGGGTACGGCGAGCATCTCTATCCCGAACTGCTGTATGGGTGACGGCCAGGCCGCAAGCCTGAGCGTGGAATACGGTGCCGACAAGAAGAGCGCCTCCATCAGCTTCCAGGAACCCTGGCTGCTCGACAAGCCGATTACGCTCGGTGCAAGCCTCAGCTACTCCTGGTGGAACATGGAAGATTACGGCGACCCGAACATTACCCGCTACGGCGGTTCCGTGTACCTGGGCAAGCGCCTCAAGTGGCCCGACGACTACTTCTACGGCCAGGTCGGCTACAGCTGGCTCATGAACAAGCAGGGCCCCAACATCGACGGCAGCTACGTGGTTTACACCGGTATCGAATCTGCCATCAACTTCCGACTGGTGCGCGACGACAAGAACCTGCCGCAGTTCCCGACGGAAGGTTCCCGCTACCAGCTTGATATCCAGGTGGCGGACGGCGCGCTGTTCAGCGACTTCGAGTTCATCAAGACGGAACTCACCATCAAGTGGTGGTTCCCGCTGTTCCGCGACCGCCTCGCGATTGCGCTTACCAACGAGTACGGCGTGATGTTCGGCGACCAGCTGCAGTACCGCACGCTGTTCACGATGGGTGGCGTGATGGGCTACGAAGGCAACATGCGCGGTTACAGCTCGGGCTCCATTGGTTACCGCCGCCTGGGCCGCAGCTACCAGTACACGGGTGCAGAACTCCAGCTCGGCATTGTGCCGCAGGTGTTCTACCTGTTGCCGTTCTTCTTTGACGCGGGTAACGTGTTCGGTGAACGCTATGACCCCAAGACGAAGGTAGCAAAGCCGAGCAGGAACCCGCTCAGCGAATGGGACCCGACGAGCCTCAAGAAGGATATCGGTTTCGGGTTCCGCGTGGTGGTGCCGATGCTCGGTATTATCGGGTTTGACTTCGCCTGGCCGCTCGATGTGGGCGAAACTTACACGGGCCTGCAGCGCAGCAAGGTGGGCGACATGGAATTCAACTTTGTCATCGGTCAGGGATTCTAAGGAATCGGGAGGCTCTATGATTCGCAAGGTTCTAATCGCTTTGATGATGGTTTTCGCGTGCGCGAGTTTCGCCGAAGACGGCCTGCGCATCGCTCACGTGGATTCCAAGCTCATCTTCGATGGCTACAAGGGCACGAAGAAGGCGCAGGAAGAATACGACCGCCAGGTGGCCAAGTGGGAACAGCAGGCGAACCTCTTGCAGAAGGAACTTTCCGCCATCAAGGAAAAGCTCGACAAGCAGTTGCTGATGCTCAGCGACGAAAAGAAGCGCGAACTCGAGGCGGAATACAACAAGAAGGATATCGAGCTCAAGACGTTTATCGACCGCGTGTATGGCCGTAAGGGCGAGCTTGTGACCCAGAACGAGAAGGTGAGCGCGCCCATTATCCAGCTTATCCGCAAGGCGGTGAACGAGATTGCCTTGCAGGAAGGCTACGATATGGTCGTGGACCGCGCGACGGGTGCGGTACTCTTCTGGAAGAAGGAAAACGACCTGACCAACAAGGTGCTTGATTACCTGAACAGCCGTTAGTACAAAAAAATTGCGGGTAAAATCCCCCTACACAAAACGTGTAAATTTTTCTAAATTTGGCGCCGTCTTTAAATCACGGAGTGCCAGATGACCAATATTCACGCCAAGGAATCGTTCAAGAACTTCCTACTGGGCGTAAAAGCGACCGTAACCCCTGAATCTGTCCGGGTACTCCGCCGGGGTTACACCAAGAAAAACTTCGTGAGCGACCTGATGTCGGGCCTTATCGTGGGAATCCTCGCGCTCCCGCTCGCCATCGCATTCGCCATCGCCTCGGGCGTGGGCCCCGAACAGGGCCTGTACACCGCGATTATAGCGGGTTTTACAATTTCCCTGCTGGGCGGTAGCCGTTTCCAGATTGGCGGCCCCACGGGTGCCTTCATCGTGATTGTCTACGGTATCGTAAGCCAGTACGGCTACGACGGCCTGGCTTCCGCGACGCTCCTCGCGGGTATCTTGCTCATTATCTTTGGCATCGCGAAGTTCGGTGCAATAATCAAGTTCATTCCGTACCCGGTTACGGTGGGCTTTACCGCGGGTATCGCCATTATCATCGCGCTCGGCCAGGTCCCGAACTTCTTCGGGCTCCGCTTCCTCGCGAAGGACCCGGCCGATGCCATCGGGAAAATCAAGCTGTATGCGACTTCGTTCGATACCGTGAACATGTATGCGGTAATTGTGGGTCTCGTGGCGCTTGCGGTCTGCATCCTGTGGCCGAAGATCACCACGAAGATTCCGGGCTCGCTTGTCGCGATTGTCGTCGCGACCGTGATGGTGAAAGTGCTTGGCTGGGATGACCCGCTTACGGGTCACGGCGTGGTGACCATCGGCATGAAGAACCATATCCCGACCGGGTTCCCGGTGCCGCACCTGCCCAACATAAGCATCGAGATGATGCAGAAGGTGTTCCAGCCGGCACTCACGATTGCGATTCTCGGTGCCATCGAATCCCTGCTGAGTGCGGTCGTTGCCGACGGTATGACCAGCACCAAGCACCGCTCCAATACCGAACTTTTCGGCCAGGGCGTGGCGAATATCCTTTCCCCGATTTTTGGCGGTATCCCCGCGACGGGCGCGATTGCCCGTACTGCGACAAACATCCGTAACGGCGCGGTGAGCCCGGTTTCGGGCCTGGTGCATGCGGTGGTGCTCCTGCTCATTATGCTCGTGCTCGGCAAGTATGCCGAAATGATCCCGATGGCGGCGCTTGCTGCAGTGCTTTTCCAGGTGGCGTTCAACATGTGCGGCTACCGGAGCTTCATCAAGATGTTCAAGGCCCCGAAGAGTGATATTATCGTGATGCTCGTGGCCTTCTCCCTCACGGTGATTATCGACCTCACTGTGGCAATCGAAGTGGGCGTGTTGCTTGCGGCGGTGCTGTTTATCAAGCGCATGAGCGATGTATCTGAGATGGAGACTGTGACCGAGGCCCTCAAGGATGACGACGAGGAGGCCGCGCACAACGAGCTCAGCCGCCAGGTGCCGAAGGGCGTTGTGGTTTACGAGCTCGCCGGTTCGCTGTTCTTTGGCGCGGTCGACAAGTTCAAGGACACGATGGCCCGCATCTCGGACAAGCCGAAGATTCTTATTCTGCGCATGCGTAGCGTGTCGAGCATCGATGCCGCAGGCATCCAGATGATCGAGGACCTGCTGAACCGCTGCAACCGCGAAGGGACGCAGCTCCTGCTCAGTGGCGTGCATGCCCAGCCCGTGGTGGCCTTGACCCGCGCAGGCGTGCTGAAGCAACTCGGCGAAGAAAATGCCCTCGGGAACATCGACGCGGCGCTCAACCGTGCGCGTGAACTGCTTGGCCTGCCTGTGGTGGATGCCTCGCACGAGGTTCCGCAGGCGCCCACCGTTTCTTGGGAAAAGAGCCTCGACAAGCCGTGGATGCCCGAGGAATCCAACGCCGCGATTGCCGAAGAGACGCCCGAAGTTATTGCCGAGAAGATGATGGACGAACCCATCAAGATTATCGAGAACGAGAAGAAGTAGCGAAAAATTGGGAACTTGGTTCCCGCTTGTCAAGGACCGTTCGCATTTCGCGTGACGCAAATCGCAGTGTGATTTTCATTACTTTGAAAATGGAATATTGCATTCTATATTATGGAGCGTAAGGATAAGGGATGGATAAAATGATGACAACAATTCTCAAGGATCTCGCATCTAGAACGTTCTTCGCGAACTTCATGGTTGCCTTCATGGGCGTAACACTCTACCTTCTTAATACTCTCTCATAAAATTTCCAATCGACTCCTAAAAAAGACCGCCTCTTGCGTGAGAGGTGGCCTTTTTTTGTGCGAATTTCGGCGCGAGGCAAACTTTTTTGCCGAAGTTTTCGCTTAGATTTCCTGTAAAAGGCGCTTTTTTGCGGGGCCTTCGGGCAGGGGCGCAAAGGTGTCGAACGCAAAGGCGTTCATGAGCATCTTGCGGGCCGCCTTTTCGGGGATTCCTCGGCTTACCAGGTAGAACATCTGCTCGGCGTCGAGTTCGCCCACGGTATTGCCGTGCGTGCATTCCACGTCGTCGTGGTAGATTTTCAGCACCGGCTTCACGGAAACGCTGCAGTTTTCGGAAAGTAGGATGGTGTTCACGAGCTGGCTCGAGAAGGCCTTGGTGCAGTCCGCATTCACGATGACGCTTCCGTCGTAACTGGCGTTTGCGTTGCCGTCGAGCAGGTTGCGCGAAAGCTGCGTGCTCGTGGTTTCGGGGGCGTTGTGGTAGATGTGGAGCCTATGGTGGCTCGACGATTCCCCGTCGAGGATATTCAGCGTGCGTGCATCAAAGCTTGCCCCTGCTGCGTTCAGGAAGGCGTCGATGCTCACGCGGGTAATGCCGTTCCCGCGCTCGATGGCCGAAAAGCGCACGTTGCTGCCGGCTGCCTGCGTAATGCGGAAATGCCTGAAGGTGAGCGGCAAATCGTTCGCGGGGTTCGCGAAGAATATCTCCACGTCGGCGCCTTCGCCCACGTTCACGTCGAAACGTTCGGCGCAAATCGGGTGCATCACCTTGTTGTCGAGAATCTCGATGCTCACCTTCGCGTTCTTGCCGATGTTCAGCACGGTATGCCCGAAGTCGTTGTTGCACTTGAGCATCGCCATCTCTTCGGAACCGTCGGCGATGTTCTGGACCATCGTGCGGGCGTTTTGCGCCACCGGGAGGAGTGCCGCGAAGTCGTTTTCTTCTGCAAAGTCGTCACTGCAGGTGCATGCGTCGGGGAATTCGGGCGCGGGAATCTTTGCCACGGGGAAGAACGTCCACAGTTCGTTGTTCCTGCGGGGCATTCCCAGTTGCTTTATGCGGGTAATGGCGTCCATCGTTATTCCTCGATCCAGTCGTAGCCCTGTTCTTCGAGCTTGAGGGCGAGTTCGGGCCCGCCGCTCAGGATGATTTTGCCGTGGCGCAGCACGTGCACGTAGGTGGGCTTGATGTAGTCCAGGAGCCTCTGGTAGTGCGTCACCAGGATAACCGCCTTTTCGGGGCTCATGATGTGGTTGATTCCGTTTGCCACGATGCGGAGCGCGTCGATATCCAGGCCGGAGTCCGTCTCGTCGAGGAAACTCACCTTCGGGTCGAGAATCGCCATCTGGAGGATTTCGTTCCTCTTCTTTTCGCCGCCGCTCATGCCGTCGTTCACGCCGCGTTCGCGGTAGCGTGCGTCCATTTCGAGCAGTTGCATTTTTTCTTCACAAAGTTTCTTGAAGTCGTTGTCGTTTATCTCGGGCTGGCCGAGGTACGCGCGCTTGCTGTTGAGCGCCATCTTCAGGAATTCCACGTTGTTCACGCCCGGGATTTCGGTCGGGTACTGCGTGCTGATGAACAGCCCGGAGTTCGCGCGGTCGCTGATGTCCATCTCGAGCAGGTTCTTTCCGTCGAGTTCTACGCTGCCCTCGTCCAGGTGGTAGGCGGGGTGGCCCATGATGACCTTCGAGAGCGTGCTCTTTCCTGAGCCGTTGGGGCCCATGATGGCGTGGACTTCGCCCGGTTTCACCTCGAGGTTGATTCCCTTGAGGATCTGTGTACCGTCTTCGATGCTTGCTTTGAGATTCTTGATTGATAACATAGGGCTATCCTTGCGTGGCGGCTAGAATATGTAATAGCGGTTGTTTACTTTTTATAAGCTGGTCGGCGAGTGCGTCGAGCGAAAGCTTGCCCTGCTTGTAGAGACTGTAGAGTTTTTCCATGTTCTGCATGAACTTGTTCAGGTCGAGCCTTTTCTGCACGCCTTCGGGCGTGTCGAGCGCAATACCCTTGCGGAACCGGTCGCAGAGCCGCAGGTTCAACACCATGAGGCTTTCGTAGAATTCGTAGATTTCTTTCGGGCTGGTCCACGTTTCTTCGGGCAGGTTTTCCATGAACTGCTTGAGCAGCGGGGAAAGTTGCTCGTAGAGCGTCTGGGGCGAAAAGTAACCTGTTTCGGTGTAGCCCGCGATGACCGTGTTCACGAACTCGTCGATGATGCTCGATTCGAAGAACTGTATGCCGCTTGCGGCGAGTTCCACGTCAAAGTATTCACAGGCGCGGTCCAAAAGCGTGGGGTTGCGGACAAGCAGGTTCGCAAAGCGCACCTCGAGCGGTGCGAGGAGTTCCCACGGGACGCGTTCGGGTTCGGCAGACTGTTGCGGCACTTCGCCGTATTCCGCGTATTCCGCGATATCTTGCGGGGCTTGGGGTGCGGCTGCCTTGGGTTTCTTTTGCGGGCGGATTCCCTGGATGCCTTCCAGCGTGGGCTTCGTGTTGAAACGCTCGGCGATGAGTTCCACGTACTGGTTCTGGAGTTCCTTGTCTTGGATGCTCTTGACGACGGATTTCACGTAAGTGATAAATTTCGCGCGGTCCTCGATGCCCTGGAGGTCGCTGTTGTGCGAAAGGTAACTGAGCCAGTCCTCTGCGCCCTTTAGTTGCTCGTGGAACGCTTCTGCTCCCTGCTCGTTCACGAAGTTGTCCGGGTCAATCTTTGTGCCGTCGGGGCGGGAGAGCGCGAAGATTCGCGGAACGATTCCCTTCGGGAGCACAATCTCTATGGTGCGGTGGGTTGCCTTGCGCCCGGCCTCATCGCCGTCGAACACGAGGTATGCGGTTTTCGCGTAGCGGGCGAGGATATTCGCGTGAAATTCGGTGAGGGCGGTGCCCGATGCCGCGACCACGTTCTGCACGCCGCCCTGATAGAGGCTGATGAGGTCGAAGTAGCCTTCCACGATGATGACCGCATTCTCCTTTGCGATGGCAGTGCGGCTGTGGTTGAGCCCGAAGAGAATTTCGCTCTTGTTGTAGAGGGGCGTTTCCGGGCTGTTCATGTACTTCGGGCGTTCGAAGCCTTCCTGCTTGGGCGCGAGGTCGCGGCCCCCGAATGCGACGACTGTCCCCGACTGGTTCTGGATGGCAATCATCAGGCGGTCGCGGAACTTGTCGTCGATTCCGCCGTTCTTCTTTTCGACGGCGAGGCCCGCCCTGAGGCAGTCCTTGGGCGAAAAGCCGTTCTTTGCCGCATAGGCGATGAGACCTTCGCGCTTGTCGGGGGCGTAGCCGATGTGGAACTGCTTGCGCGTCTGTTCCGAAATGTTGCGCTTTGCGAGATATTCGAGGGCTTTCTCGCTCAGCGAGAGCTGCTGCTCGAACCAGTTGCAGGCAAGTTCGTTCAGCTTGCGGATCATGCCCTTTTCTTCTTGCACTTCCGCGTTTTCTTTTGATGCGAACTTGGGAAGGCTGAACCCGACGAAGTTCGCGACCCACTCGACGGCGCCATTGAAGTCGATTTTCTCGTGTTCCTGCACGAACTTAAAGACGTCGCCGCCGGCCCCGCAGGCAAAGCACTTGTAGATGCCGAGCGTCGGGTTTACCGTCATGGAGGGGGAGTGGTCGTCGTGGAAGGGGCATACGCCCACGAAGCGGTTTGTGCCGGAGCGTTTCAGCGGCAAGAACTGCTGAATCACAAGCGAAATGTCCGCCTGCGATTTGAGCTGCTGAATGACGTCATCCGGGTAAAAGGGCATGCGCCAAATTTAGCAATTTTTATTGTTGGAGATTAATTATGTTGGCTTCGGTCACGCCCCGCACGCTCGCACAATCACTTCGTTCCAGTGCTCTCTTAGCGGGGTGTGCTCCTCCGCCAAAAAGTAGCGGTTGCTCCAGTAGAAAATAGTTTATTGCTATGGCGCATGTAGGGAATGAGCGGCGGGAGGAAATCCTCGTGACTGTTAGTCACTTCGGATTTCCTTTAAACTGCAGGGGAAAGATTAAACTGCTTTTATTCAGGTAATGTTTGCTACGAGGGGCGCTTCGCACGCTCACACGATCAGAAAAATGTGAAAAAATGTGAAAGTGGCGGTGAAATGGAGTAAAAAGTGTCAATTTCACCGCCAGAAATTAACTTGTGTGTATTGAAATGTATCTTTTTCTTGTCGCGGAGGGTGTTGACGGCGGTGAAATGGGGTAGAAAATGCGAATTTCACCGCCAATAATCGCGGAAGAACTTCATTTTATGCCGAATGTTTACAAATAAACTAACAAAATGGCGGTGAAAATAGCAAAAAAGTTCCGATTTCACCGCCACTTCGGTATTTTGAGCGTAAAAGGATCTTATATTTTATGCAGATAATGGAAAAAGGAGGAAATATGACGAATTTGTGGTGTCATCCAGGATTGCGGTCATCCTCGCCCATTCGACATGCTCAGGGCAGGCTCCGGCGAGGATCCATACATCTTGTACTTTCGCTTATCTTGGCTGCATTCTTTGTCGCCTGTAGCGACAACGATAGCGATGTTACGATCCCGCCTTCGGGTGATTCTTCATCGAGCGTGTGCAATGACTGCGAAGATGGTTCCTCGTCCAGCGTTACACCGCAGTCGAGCAGTTCCTCAAAGGTCCCTGAGCCTGTCGAAGGGTCCAGTAGCAGTACTATATCCAGCAGCAGTTCGGTCGCTTTGGCAACGCCCTGCAAAACAGAGACAGAAGACAACTGCGAATACGGCGAATTAACTGACGACCGCGATGGCAAAAAATACAAGACGGTAAAGATTGGTGACCAGTGGTGGATGGCGGAGAACTTGAACTACGAAACTGGAAGTAGCGATTGCTTCAGTTATGGAAATCCCAATTGCGTCAAGTACGGGCGCCTTTATGCTTGGGGTGATGCAATGGATAGTGCAGGGACATGGAGCACGAACGGCAAGGGTTGTGGCCGTTTTGGGAAGGATTGCTCGCCGATTTATCCCGTGCGCGGGATATGCCCTAACGGTTGGCACCTGCCGGACACAACGGAATGGGGAACCTTACTTGCCGCGGTTGGCGGTAGAGAAATCGCTGGTAAAAAACTCAAGTCCATGTCTGGTTGGTATGATTACAAAGGTGAAAAAGGCGGCGGCACGGATGATTTTGGGTTCTCGGCGCTCCCTGCAGGCCTTTTGGGTGACGATGGGTATTACGACGAAGGCGAAGCCGCGTATTTCTGGAGTTCTGTACAGCGCAGGAGCCTTGATGCGTATGAAGTGTTCTTGTGCAACCAATGGGACAAGGCGGAAATGTCCAAGTTTACCGGCAGTAAGGACTATCCTGTTTCGGTCCGTTGTATCAAGGACGATTTTCCTGGGCAAACTGCGCAATTCAGCAGCAGTTCGGCGAAATCTTCTTCCAGCGTTACACCGCAGTCGAGTTCCAGCGTCACACCGCTGTCGAGCGATAGCGAGACAAGTGTGTCTAGCAGCAGTTCGGTCACTTTGGCGACTCCATGCAAAACCGATAGCACGGACACTTGCGAATACGGCGAGTTGGTGGATGACCGCAATGGTCAGGCTTACAAGACAGTGAAAATTGGTGACCAGTGGTGGATGGCGGAGAACCTCAACTTCAAAACGGACTCTAGTTTCTGCTACAATGATTCTGCCGAGTATTGTGAAAAGTACGGCCGTCTTTACATGTGGGGTGCTGCGTCATCCGCTTGCCCTAGTGGTTGGCACCTGCCGGACACAACGGAATGGAAAACTTTGATCAATGCTGTCGGTGGACAATCGACCGCTGGCAATGTGCTCAAGTCTATGTCCGGAAGGAATAGTAGTGACAACGGTACGGATGATTTCGGGTTCTCGGCGCTCCCTACTGGTTATAGAAATGAAGATGGGGATTACTTCGGCGAGGGGAGCGACCCGGACTTCTGGAGTTCTACGGAGAACGGTAACAGCTACGCGTACCACATGGGCTTGGAATCCGGCGACTATGCGTACTTGGGCTGCATCTATAAGGTCGACGGGTTCCCGGTCCGTTGTCTTAAGGACTAGTTTTAGGAGGAATTATGGTTAGATTGTCACACTGGCGGACAGCACTTAGCACTTTAGTGCTTAGTGCGCATGGCCACCACGGTGGGAGCAAGCGAAGCGTCGCGATAGGGACCATTTTGTTTGTTATGGCACTGTTTGTCGCGTGTAGCGATGACGATAGCGATTTCGCGACGCGGCCTTCGGACGGGTCGTCGTCGAGCGTGTGCGAGGACTGCGATGACGGGTCTTCGTCCAGCGTCACACCGAAGTCGAACGATAGTGAGACAAGTGTGTCCAGTAGCAGTACTAAATCCAGCAGCAGTTCTGTGGAGTCTTCGTCTAGTTCACAAATAGGCTGCAAAACCGAAACGGAAGATAACTGCGAATACGGAGAGTTGCTGGATGACCGCGATGGTCAGACCTACAAGACGGTGAAGATTGGTGACCAGTGGTGGATGGCTGAGAACCTGAATTACGCCTATTTACAGCCTACGGAAGAATTAGATTCAAGTAGTTTTTGCTATAACGATTCTGCCGAGTATTGTGAAAGATATGGTCGGCTGTACATATGGAGTGCTGCAATGGATAGTGCTGCGGTATTTAGTGCAGATGGGGCTGAATGTGGCTATAAGAGTATTTGTTCATCGACATATCCCGTGCGAGGCGTTTGCCCCAAAGGCTGGCACCTGCCTAGTATAGATGAATGGGACGATATGGTTGCTTATGTCGGTGGTGACCATTATGCGGGTCGAATGCTAAAGACCACTACAGAATGGTTTGTTTACGATGATAACATAGTTGGTATAGATGCCTATGCCTTTTCAGGATGGCCTTCGGGTAGAAGGGATAACTTTGATAAATTTGATGAGGTGGGGCGCTTTGCCTTTTATTGGAGTGCTTCTGAAGTCTTGGCAGATATTGAAGTCTTGGCAGATAATGCTATCTTGCGTACTGATGCATATAATATTGAATTGGGCTTTAATTATATGGGCGTGCAAAGGAGCGATTATTATAAAAGCGGTGCAATGTCTGTCCGTTGCATCCAGGACTAAACCACGGCCTTGCTTTTCCAGCGGCCGCTACGCCAGCGCCAGATGTTCGCGAACGAGCGGTAGAATTCGTCGCTTGCCATGCCGAGCCAGAGGCCGGGGAGGCCTAGCCCCACGACAAACGCGAGAATGAGCGAAGTCGCAAGCCCGAGCGTCCACATCATGCCGCTCCCGACAATCGCGGGGAACTTGGAATCGCCCGCGGCCCTGAGCGATGTGGTGAGGATGAAGTTCACCGCCTTGAACGGCTGTACGGCTACGTCGCACCAGAGGCAGATTTTTCCGAGCCTGAGAACTTCGGGATTGTCGGTGTAGAGCCGTAGCAGGTGCTCGCCCAAGAGTGCGACGATTATCGAGAGCAAGAGCCCGCTCGTGATG
>JAEEGK010019590.1_pt1 | contig 14490 bp, 15 predicted proteins | sample 8958771 | NCBI WGS metagenome assembly JAEEGK01 (sample SAMN16246547, study PRJNA631951) | gut metagenome | biome: gut microbiome; feature: rumen; material: SC-attached | host: Bos | place: Iran: Karaj | collected 2018-10
CAGGGAGCCGGTGAAGCGGAGGGCGCGTTGGAGTGCGTCGTTGTTTGTGTTTGTGTGAGCGATCGTGCAGCTGTTTTTTTTCTTATCATACCAAGTTCGGGGAAAAAAGTAAATGTTTCGGTGGTTTTTTCTTGTGCTTTTTCCCGATTGGGTGTATAGTTTATATAACGACGAAAGAAAGCGTTCCTTTTTGTTTGGATGAACGGAACATGACCGTCCGGCGCGCCGGACTGTTCAAGAAAAATGAGAAATGAGGATAGCCCTCTTCATGCAGGGCGCCGCCCGATTCGGGACTGCGAATGATACTATGAACACAACCAACCTCAAAAACAAATTCATCGGCGACCGGGCGTTCTATCGGCGCGTGCTCGCCATCGCCGTGCCGATCATGGTGCAAAGCGGCATCACGAACTTCGTCAGCCTGCTCGACAACATCATGGTGGGCCGCACGGGTACCGAGCAGATGAGCGGCGTCGCCATCGTCAACCAGCTGATCTTCGTCTTTTACCTGTGCTGCTTCGGCGGCTTTTCCGGCGCGGGCATCTTCACCGCGCAGTATTACGGCGCAAAAGACGACGCCGGCATTCGCCACACCTTCCGCTATAAGCTCTGGCTCGGCTTCGTGCTGCTGGCGGCGGCTTTCGGCGTGTTCCTCTTCTTCGGTGAAGACCTGATCTCGCTGTATCTGCGCGGCACCAACGACGGCGGCGACCCCGCCGCGGCGCTCGCGTTCGGCAGCGGCTACCTGAAAATCATGCTGCTTTCCCTGCCGGCCTTCGCGCTGGTGCAGGTCTATTCCAATACCCTGCGCGAATGCGGCGAAACCGTGGTGCCCATGCGCGCGGGACTGGCGGCGGTGTTCGTCAACCTCGTGTTCAACTACCTTCTGATCTACGGCAAGCTCGGCTTCCCCGCGCTCGGCGTGCTCGGCGCGGCGATCGCAACGGTCATTTCCCGCTTTGCGGAGCTTGCGATCATCGTCACCTACGCGCATACCCATACGAAGCGCTTTCCGTTCTTCAAAGGCGTCTACCGCTCGCTGTATGTGCCCAGCTCCCTTGCAAAGCAGATCGTTCTGAAGGGTACGCCGCTCCTGTTGAACGAGGCGCTCTGGTCGCTCGGCATGACGACCATGATGCAGTGCTATTCGACGCGCGGCATCTCCGCCGTCGCGGCGCTGAACATTTCGAGCACGGTGTCGAACCTTTTTAACATCGTCTTCATGTCCATCGGCTCCTCGATCGGCATCATCGTCGGCAACCTGCTCGGCGCGAACAAGCTGGAGGAAGCGAAGGACACGGACAGAAAGATCATTGCGCTGTCGGTGTGCACCTGTCTGTTCTTCGGCGCCGCGCTCGCCATAGCCGCGCCGTTCATCCCCCGTCTCTACAACACCGGCGACGAGGTGAAGACGCTCGCGACGCGGTTTCTCTGGGTCTGTGCATGCATGATGCCGTTCAACGCGTTCACCCACGCCTGCTATTTCACACTGCGCTCCGGCGGACAGACGCGGATCACGTTTCTGTTCGACAGCTGCTTCGTCTGGACGCTCTGTATCCCCGTCGCGTTCGTTTTGAGCCGGTTTACGGCGCTTCCGATTCTGCCGCTCTATATCGTGTGCTGTTTGCCGGAGCTTGTCAAGTGCGTGATCGGTTTTCTTCTGGTAAAAAGCAACCGCTGGGTCGTCAACATCGTGCGCAGCGAAGATATTGACGGCGGCGAACAGCAGCCGGGCTGACGGATTGGAAAAATCCTTGCAATACGGCGGCTTGCAAAGGAAAAGTACGCAGCAGCAAAGCCCGAAGCGCACGCTTCGGGCTTTGTCATGTACCTCTTTGATTGGGATTTTCACTCGTCCCCGTTCAGAGCGGCAAGATGCTTTATGGATTGACGGGACGAATGACTTTCTTCCGATTCAATCCGCAACATCGACGTCCGGTACGATCAAAACCTCGTACTCCGGATAGAGCGCAGACACTTCGCTGCATAAGGTTTCCAGCGCTTCCTTTCTGTCGGCATCAAAGCTGACGACCACATCGAACCGAACCGTTTTCTTTTCGGTATCGGCATAGAAGCCGTGCATCTGCAGCGCCCAATCGTGGGACAAAACGGTTTCCTGAATCCTGTTGCGCATCTGCGCCGCCGCATCGTTCGACGTGTTGTGGGAATACACGCCGACGCCGGTCAGGATCACGCCGGTCTTGTGAAAGACGTTGGTCTGGATGCGCCGCGTGATGCGGTCGACCTCGTCCACCGTCAGCGTGTCCGGAAGCTCCACGTGGACCGAGCCGTAGTTCTTGTTCGGTCCGTAATTGAACAGCGTGACGTCGTACGCGCCGAGCACGGATTCCTCCTCGCAGACGACCCGCTTCAATTCCTTCGTGGTCTCCGCGTCCTCGCGCTTGCCGATGATGTCGTTCAGCGTTTCGATCATCATCTCGACGCCCGCCTTGATGATGAAGCCCGCAATGATCACGCCGACGTACGCTTCCAGCGAAATCCCCCATATGAGATAAACGATCGCCGAGGCAAGCACCGAAGCGGACAGAATCGCGTCGAACAGCGCGTCCGAGCCGGAGGCAACGAGCGCGCCGGAGTTGACCTTCTTACCCTGCTTTTTCACATACATACCAAGGAGCAACTTGACGACGATTGCCACGGAAATGATGACGAGCGTGACCGTGCTGTAGTCCGCGGCTTCCGGATGGATGATCTTCTTGATCGATTCGACGAGCGACGTGATGCCTGCGTACAGCACCAGCGCCGCGACGATCATGGAGCTTAAGTACTCGATCCTGCCGTAGCCCAGCGGATGCTTTTTGTCCGGCTGTTTGGCGCCGAGCTTTGCGCCGATGATCGTGACCACCGAAGAAAGCGCGTCGGATAGGTTATTGACCGCGTCCAGAATGATCGCGATCGATTTGGACATCAGCCCGACGAATGCCTTGAAGCCGACGAGCAGCACATTCGTCAGGATACCGATGATGCTGGTTTTAACGATCGTTTTCTCTCTGTTTGCCGCAAGGACGTCAATATCATTGTTTTGTTCTTTCATACTGTACTCCGATTTCTCCTGTTGCCGAATTGTGTTGTCCTGTATTCAGTTTCAGCAATCTATGCTTCGTTGACGATCTTCCCTGTGATATGTTCCGGGATCAATGCAAACATCAATGTGCCCGGTCCGGAACGCTCGATCTCGCTTCTGATGTACGCTTCGTCATCCGTAAATTTCCGGCTGAGCGCTTCGGCCATCCGAATCATGACATCTTGATCCTCAATAAACTCGATTCTGCCGAAAACGATGACCGACCGAATGTTCAGCGCCCATTCCCCATCTTTACGGAAGCCCTTATCATAGACGCAGAAGGATGCTTTTTGATGCCGCTTTAAGGCGTCGATCTTATGCCCCGTCCTGCCGCCGTGGAAATAGATCTTTCCGTCCGTTTCGCAATAGCAGTGGTTGATCGGTACGCCGTACGGATAGTCGTCGTCGCCCAGAACGCACAGCACGCCGCGCAGTTCGGTTTTGAGCAGGCGGATGCATTCCTCCTCCGAAAGCTTCTGTTTCTTTCTCTGCATTTCTCTGAATACTGTCATTTGCCTTTTCGTACCATCCGAAATAAATGCTATCAAGTGCAGATCCGATTCGGTTTTTTCCTACAGAATTTCTTCGACGGCCTTTTTGACATCCGCCATATCGACGGTCGGCTCGAAGCGCGCAACGACTCTGCCTTCGCGGTCGATCAAGAATTTTGTGAAGTTCCACTTGATGTACGCCTTGTCACCGAACTGCTTGTTGTTCATCTTGGCGAACTTTTCGAGCATGGCGTTTTTGATGCCCTTTCCGAAGCCCTCGAACGGCTTTTCCGCCGCAAGGTATGCAAACAGCGGATCGGCAGTCTCGCCGTTGACGTCGATCTTCTTAAACTGCGGGAAGTCCGTGCCGAATTTCAGCGTGCAGAATTCGTGGATCTCATCCTCGCTGCCGGGCGCCTGATTGGCAAACTGATTGCAGGGGAAGTCCAGAATCTCAAAGCCCTTGTCCTTCAGTTCTTTGTACATTGCTTCGAGCGGATCGTAATGCGGCGTAAAGCCGCAGCCGGTCGCCGTGTTGACGATCAGCAGCACTTTGCCTGCATATGCCGAGAGGCTCACGTCGTTTCCTTTTCTGTCTTTTGCTGTGAAATCATACACTGTTTTCATTGTTTTTGCTCCTTTCTATGGTTCTTCCGGTTGTCCAACAGTTCATACAGCAGCGCATAAAGCGCCTGCGCTTTCTCCGGCGGCAACGCTATGCAGCTTGCCGCCTTCGCGGGAATATCCTTTGCCTGCTCCTGCAGCGCTCTTCCCGCTTCCGTCAGCGAGATCACGACCACACGGTCATCCTTTTCGCTTCTTGTTCGCTTAATATACCCCGCCTGCTGCATCTTTTTCAGCAGGGGAGAAATCGTCCCGTTATCCAGCATCAGCGTTTCGCAAAGTTCACCGACCGTGACCCCGTCCTTCTCCCACAGCGTCAGAAAGACGATATACTGCGTATATGTCAGACCGAGCGGACTGAGATACGGCGTATAGAGACCGATTACGTTCCTTGACGCCGCATACAGCGGAAAGCACAGCTGATTTTTGAGCTTCATTGCCTCATGATAATCATGATCCATTGTGCCATGCTCCTCATCTTGTTTGAATCAATTATATTTCATCAAATATAAATTGTCAAGCAGTTTTTTCCGCTGATTCTGCAAAGGGACGGTATTGTGTTTTCCCGATCACATTGTTCCGTCAGAAAGAAGCCGGGCGAAGGCCTTGGCGGTTCGCTTATCCGGATCTTGAAAATGATTGCCCGGATTCCATTCGAACACGCAGTCAACGCCCTGCGCGCGCAGCAGACCGTGCGCTTCGGTGATCCTCGTGCCGACCGTTGCCAGGACGGGATTGCGCGTTCGTTCTTCCCGATCGCCCAGGCTCAGATACACGCGTCTCAAGCGGATCGGATATTTCCGCATGTAGTCCGTAAAGCGCGGAAACCAAATCGAAGGAGACGCCGCCGCGACGCCCGCGAACGTATCCGTCTGATATGCCGCCCACAGTGCGAACAGTCCCGCAAGCGAGTATCCGCCGATGAAATATATTTTGCTTCTGTCCGTGCAAAGCGGAAGAATCTCTTTGAGAAAGCCGTCTGCCCCGTTACCGAAGCGTTCCGAACCGAACACCGGCGGCGCGTCCCACGGGGACAGATCTTTGTTCCAGTCGTTGACTTTCACCGCAATCAAACGGAAGTCGTCCGTTGTTTCGCGGATCGCGGCGACCTCGCTTTCGATCAGCGCAAGGTCGTGATCGTCAACCGGTTGTATGAGGACTGTTTTTGACGCTTGATTTCCGTATTCTTGCATGTTCATATTGTTATCTCATCGAAACGCCCACGCGCAGGATAAAGTTTTACCTGTCTTTTTTCGCAGATTTCTTGACTTCCTCGTGGTAAAAGTAATTGACGATCACCGGCGGCGCGTCAAACGGTTGCTGCATGCTGTCGTCGTCACGCACATAGAGAAGCCCCGCGCTTTCCGCATATCCCCGCAGTCCGGCATCGAGCGTCTCCCAATACCGGCGGCTGCCGGTTGTGTAGATTTCCCGGTACAGGGGAACCAGTTCCGGATGCTTCTCGCGGATATAGTCGAGGATCACGCCCTTGTAGCTTCCGCGCAGATTGAGGTTTTCAAGCCAGATGAGCTGGCACTGTGTCTTTACCCGCTCAATGATCGCAGCGACGTCCGTGATGCCGGGAAAAATCGGCGAGATAAAGCAGGTGGTGCGGATACCCGCTTCATGCAGCGTTTTCATGGCGGCAAGACGGCGCTCGACAGAAACCGCACTGTCCATGTCTGCACGGAACCCCTCATCCAGCGTGTTGATCGAAAAGCCGACGCGCAGACCGGGAAAGGTCTTCAAAAGATCAAGATCACGCAGCACCAGATCGGACTTGGTCTGGATGCTGATCTTGACGCCGCTCCCTTTGAGCTGTTCCAAAAGCGCGCGCGTGCGCCGAAAAGTACCTTCCTGCGGGTTATAAGGATCGGTGACCGTTCCGAAGAACAGTTCTTTTCCGGCGTATTTCTCCGGATGCTTGATTTCCGGCCAATATTTCACATCCAGAAACGCGCCCCACTCCTCCGGATGGTTGGTAAACCGCTTCATAAAACAGGCATAACAGTATTTGCAGCCGTGTGTACAGCCGACATAAGGATTCACGGCATAATCGCAGACGGGAACGTCCGTCTTTGTGATCACGCTCTTTGTCTCGACCTGATGAATGACCGGTTCCATCGTTTTACCTCCTTCTGTCCAAAAGCAGCTGTTCGTCAGCGTCCGGATCGCTTTGCGCCGATGCCGATAAGCGCCGGGATCCTGTGCCGTGCCGTCTTTGGCTGCTTGCGGATCCCGATTTCATGCAGCCTCGGATGATCGTATGGATTATACCACGGAATACTGTGCGCTGTCATCCGTAAATCGGAAGCAAACCGTTTTTTTCTTGAAAACGGACCGTTCGGCTGATATAATACGAGTAATCAAAAATCAGGAGGAATCATTATGAAACATCCGATCAAAACCACCGAAGCCATCTTCCCGATGCCGGTTCTGCTCGTCTCGACTTTCAATCCGGACGGCACCGTCGACGTCATGAACGCGGCGTGGGGCACCATGCTCGACCGCGACATGGTCGCGCTGAATCTGACCGAAACGCACCGGACCGTACAGAACATCAAGGCGCGCAAGGGATTTGTCGTGCACATTGCCGACGCAAAGCACGTTGTCGAGGCGGACTGGTTCGGCGTCGTCAGCGGAAACAAAGAACCGGAAAAGTTTGCAAAATCCGGTATGACCTATGTGAAATCCGATCTCGTGGACGCGCCGGTCATCAACGAACTGCCCATCGCGCTCGAATGTGAATTCATCGAGTATCAGAACGATTCCACAGGTCTCGGCGTCATCGGCAAGGTGCTGCGCACGTCTGTCGAGGAAGCGCACATGAAGGACGGCAAGGTCGATATCGATTCGCTCGAAGCGATCGCGTTCGATCCCTATACGCACGGCTATTACAAAGTGGGCAGCAGAGTCGGCGACGCGTTCAAGGACGGCTTGAAGCTGAAGTAAACCGATTCGAAAGCGACTGCTTATCGTGAAATAGCGGGCATTGAACGATGCCCGCTTTTTTGATCGGTCACGAATTTCCCGACAGCGAAGCCCCTGCCGTTTCCCGCAGGATATGACCGGTGTACGGTGCAGGCAAGCATCGCAGGCATCGGTCAATTGTCTATGTTTTTCGCGTGTTTTCGCTTGCTTTTTTCGGCAAGCCGTCCTATCATAGGCGTATCGGAATATTTCGGAGACAAACGGTATGACAAAAACGGAACTAAGGGAAAACCAAACGGTCGGCGCAATCCTGTTGAATATGCTGATCGCCGCAGTCAGTCTGTTTGTTAACGGTTTCGGACTGTATCTGACGATCCGTGCCAACATCGGCGCGGCGCCGTGGGATGTGCTGAATCTCGGGATTTCGAAGACGTTCGGTATTCTGTACGGCACCGCATCCATCGCCGTTTCGGTCACGATCCTGATCATTGATATCCTCATGAAAGAGCCGATCGGAATCGCCATGTTCATCGACGCAGTTGTTGTCGGGAAAGCAGTCGACTTTTTTAACTGGATCGATCCCATTGCTCCGTGCAAGTCTGTTTTCACCGGAATCCCTTTGATGGTCGCCGGTCTGTTCGTTCTTGCATATACGCAGTATACCTATATGATCGCGTCGCTTGGCTGCGGTCCGCGTGACACGCTGATGGTCGGACTTGCAAAGCGTGTCAAGCGTATTCCGATCGGCGTCGTCAGCATCGCGATCCTGACTGCCGTCACCTTGATCGGCTGGCTGTTGGGCGGCCCCGTCGGCATCGGAACGCTCATCTGTGCGTTCGGGGCGGGACCGATCATGCAGCTTGCCTTCCGTACCGTTCGCTTTGACGCCACGGCGATCCGGCATCAGCGTCTCAGAGATTCCCTCAAAGTGGTTTTCTCAAAACGGAACAGCACATCTTCATAACGCCCCGAGCGGAACGTGTGCAGGCGGTATAAAACCGATCCCGGCTGCATCGCCGGAGCATCATATACGCACACCCTGCCGGTACGGCAAAATACGAAAACAGGAAGCGCTCCGAACGGAGCGCTTCTCTGTGAATCAGTTCTGTTGCTTTTGCCGAACCCGATCAGTCGATGACGGTGGTACAGACCGTGGACTCGGTGACTGCGCCTTCAGCGTGATGTCCGCGGTCGCCGCATAGCTGCCGGTCAGTACTGCGGGCTGCTCGGCGACGTTGTTTTCCTCTGTGACCCAGCCGAGGAAGGTGTATCCGGCGGGCACGTTCGCTGTCGGCAGCGTGACGGTCTCATTTGCCTTGCAGTGCATGGCGGCGGGTGCCTGCGCCGCCGGATGATCCTGTTACTTGCCGTCCGGAAAGCTGGTAAACGAGCCGCGTTCCAAAGCCGGCAAGCCATGAGTCTGCTTTGCGTCCGCAATTGCTTTGATCAAAAACGCCATGCTGCGCGCCAGATTGCGCATTGTTTGCAGGCCCTCAAGGTCCTTTTTGACGTCCTCCGCCGTGAAACCATGCACCTGATTCCAGTATGTGGACGAAGCGACCGGCATGCTGCTGATTGTGAAATACTTGTTCAGTACGTCGAACGACGCGGTGTTGCCGCCCCTGCGGCAGGAAACAACCGACGCGCCGACTTTCATATGCTTCGGAAACGGTGTGCTGTAAAACAATCGATCCAGAAAGGACAGCAGCGTACCGTTCGGCGAACCGTAATAGACCGGGCTGCCAACGACCAGCCCGTCCGCCGCCTCAAATTTCGGCGCGACCTCGTTGACAAGATCGTCGAATACGCACTTTCTGCGTTCTGCGCATCGATTGCAGGCAATGCAGCCGCGTATGTTCCGATTCCCGACATGGATCAGTTCTGTTTCCATGCCCTCCTTCTCAAACGTGCGGATCATCTCCGTCAAAGCAGCCGCCGTACAGCCGTCCTTTCGCGGACTCCCGTTGAGCAACAAAATACCAGCCATCGTTATGCCTCCTGTCTTTGATATCTTGAATTATAGCGAAAAAGCTCTGCTTCATCAAGAAAAAAACAAAAAGGATCAAGAAAAACGTGACACGGATCGCAACACTATGGGCAAACATTCTAATCTCGGTCCAATCGACCCCCAAATTGGTGGAATGCCAGCTAATGAGTTTGTTGACTTGTTGAAGAACGCGATGATTGACCTGCAAACAAATAAAAACATTCAGTATTGGCAATTGACATTATCAAAGTATGGAGCAATTAATAACTAGTGAGTTTCAAGAGCAAGTGCTACAAGTGTATCAAAAATTGAATATCGATAATACTACAATTTATTCAATAGAAGAACTCTCAAAACAGTATCAAGAAGATATAGCTTGGATCGAAAGGGAGTCAACTAATACATCAATATACAACTGCAGATAAAATATGATCGAATTATACTGGTTTGGCTCGATATTTGATCAACTATGAGCAGAAAATCAGCACGATGCTGTCGTGCTAATTTTATTTTTCGAGGAAATCATAGGAATAACCGCACTTCCCTGCCCAGCAGAAGCGGGAAGTGCTCTTCTGTGTAACGGACGAAAATCTCCTCCGCAACCAAATAGACATTAAGATACACAACAAACCAAGCAAATACGACAAAAGTCCCGCCGCATCACCGGCGGGGCTTTTGCCAGGAGGGGGTGCTCATGAAATGACTGGCCGCACCTCGGAATAAAACAGAGTCAGGATAAAAGTGCCTGCACCTCGGAGAGCGTAGGCATGGATTTCAGTGCTCCTTTGCGTGTCGTGATGATCGCTGCCGCTGCGTTTGCAAAACGCAGCATGGCGGCAAGACTTTCTTCGGTTCGATCGGAAAGACCGTTGTTCAGAATATCGTGCAGAACACACGCGCAGAAGGTATCCCCCGCGCCGGTCGTTTCGATCGTTTGCACGCGGAAGCCGGGAACAAAGACGTGCAGATCGCCGTAAAAGCTGTGACTGCCGTCCGCACCTGCCGTGATGTTCAAAAGCCGGATATTGGGAAACCACGCGCGAAGGATCGCGGCGCCCTTTTCAAAATCGGTCTCGCCGGTCAAAAAGGTCATTTCGTTGTCGGCGATCTTCACGACGTCGCTGTGTTTGAGTCCCCATTCGATCTGCATTTTCGCTTCGTTCAGGTTGTTCCACAGCGGCTCACGCAGGTTGGGATCGAACGAGATCAACGCGCCTGCGTCCTTTGCGAGATTGAGCGCCGTCTGTGTCGCCGTGCGGCACGGCTCGTCGGTCAGCGACAGCGAGCCGAAATGGAAGATCCGGCAATCGCCGATAATTTCCTCATTGAGTTCGTTCTCCGAAAGGGAGACGTCCGCGCCGGGCTTTCTGTAAAAGCTGAATTCCCGATCACCGTCCGGCAGCGTATGCACAAACGCCAGCGTCGTATGCACGTCCGGATCCTGCAAAAGGCCTTTTGTCTCAATGCCGCGTTCCCTGACAGTCTCGATGAGAAGATCGCCGAAGCTGTCCTTCCCCACCTTGCCGAGAAACGCACAGCGTCTGCCGAGATTATTCAGCATTGCAAGAACGTTGCAAGGCGCGCCGCCCGGATTGACCTCAAGGAGCGGATTGCCCTGCGGGCTTACGCCCGTTTCGGTAAAGTCGATCAAAAGTTCGCCGAGCGCAACAACATCATACTGTTTCATGGTTATCCTCCCAGAGAAGGTCGTATTTCGTAACGTCGATATTGACCGCGCCGTCTGCGACAAAGGAGATATCGCTTGCGGAAAGCTCGGTCAGGATCGTCGCCGTCATGGTTTGCTCACCGTCGTTGATGAAGATCTCCGCACTGAAGCGGTCCAGAATCAGCCGCAGTTTGATCTCGCCGTTGCGATTCGGCACCAGACAGCGCCGCTGATGGATGTACGCACGGCGAGAGCCGGAGAACTTGCGGTCGATGCGCAGGATGGATTCGCGCGTGCGATAAGTGAGTTCCGTGAAGAATTTCTCATTCTGCATAAACCGCACGGCAAAGTTGTGATACATCGGTTCTCCCGGCGCGGGACGCACGGTAATCGTCAGATCGACCGTCCTCCCCGTTATCCCGTCCAGGCACATTTCATCCTCGATGCGGACGTTTTCATAATGTACGCCGCCACGACGGAGTTTCTCCAATTCCCGGATCGGCTGCTGATAAAGTCGTCCGTTTTTGATACTGATCTCCCGCGGAAGCGACATCTGTCCGAACCATCTGCGATCCTTTCTGCCGGTCAGCTTGGTCGTGTCCCAGTTCTGCATCCAGCCGATCATGACGCGCCGTCCGTCGGGCATCAGGATCGTCGTCGGCGCATAGAAGTCGATGCCGTAGTCGACCGCATGATCGCTTTCCGGAATAAATCTGCGGCTTTCGGGATCGAAATGACCGATCATACAGACCGTGCCGTTGCCGTTATGGTATTCAAACCCTTCCGGCAGCATATCCTGCGGACTGACCAGAAGTACCTGTTTCCCGTCAAGATCGAAGTAGTCCGGGCATTCCCACATCAGTCCGAGACGGCCGTCGTTTTCGATCAGCATGCCGTCGTACGTCCATTTGAATCCATCCGGACTGCGGTAGCGCAGCAACTTGCCCAGACCGTTCTCATCGCATGAACCGATAATGCAGAAAAACGTACCGTCCGGATCGCGCCAGATTCTCGGATCGCGGAAGTTATATTTTTCGCACCCGTCCGGCAGATCGCGCTCGGTCAAAACCGGATTCTGCGGGATCTTTTTATAGTTCAGACCGTCGCCGATCGCGATGCACTGCGTCTGGATGTCCTTGTCGCTCTCGCCGCCCTCCTTGCATACGCCGGTATAAAGCAGCAGATGTCTGCCGTCGTCCAGTTCAGCCGCACTGCCCGAAAAACAGCCGAATCCGTCGTACGGTTTGTCCGGCGCCATGATGGCAGGCAGATACTCCCAATGCAGCAGATCGGTGCTGACCGCATGCCCCCAGTGCATGTCATTCCATATCGTATCATAGGGATAATACTGATAAAACAGATGGAACTTCCCTTGGTAGTAGGAAAAACCGTTGGGATCGTTCATCCAGCCGGTATAAGGTGTCAGATGGAACAACGGACGCGCAGTATCGGGAATCAGCTTTGCTGCTTCCTTTTCGTATGCTCTTGCAAACAACAGTTTTTGCTTCATCAGTCTTCCCCTCTCTGCACCCGTTCAAGATCCTCCGGACGCATATGCTTTTTGAATATCGCTTCCATCGGGAAGGTCGAACCCCAATAGATCCCGGCGGGGATAATGATCATCAGCGGCGGGATCGTCAGCGCAAGCGCGATTCCCCCGACCAGCAGCACCATGATGCACAGCAGCAGAAGCGGATGCGCACGGAACAGGATCCAGCTGTATTTCAGCACTTCCTTCACTGTCCCGTTGAACCGCGCGCCGTAGGCCGCAAGATAGATCGTCCATGTCAGCACAAACGTGATGATGACCAGAACAGCATAGTAAACCCATCCGAACGGTTTGCCCTGCAGGTAGATGCTGCGGAATACGATCGCGTCAAACGTCAGTACGATCAAAATGCCGAGCGGAACGAGCCATACAAGCGTGGAGCGTTTGAAGTTGGACTTAAATGCCGACCAAAAGCTGCTCCAGAGATAGTCGTCGCCTTTTCTGACGTGCTGATAGACCGCATGGTAGAGCGCCGCGGATGCCGCACCCATCGTGACAATTGGCAGTGAAAACACCGTCCAGAAGATGCTTAGAGCGATCAGATCGAATATCGTGATCAGCGCCTTCATGATCGGGTTGTTGATGTCAAGCAGTTTGCGCATAGCGCTCCTTTCGTCAGCGGGTGTACTGTTTGAGATCGGAGATTGTGACCGTATTGTTCTCGACGAACAGGCGCACCGGTCTGCCGGAGACGCCGTAGAGACGCACGGTCAGGGATGCAATGCCGTCAAGGCATAAGATGCCGACGGAACCTTCCTGCACGTAGGTGAACGTGTAGTCCTTGCCCGGTTCGATCGGGGCGGCGGTTTCGGTGATCAGCGTATCGCCCTCGTTGAACGCAAGCGACAGTTTATCTCCCGCGGGATCGAGCGTGATCGTCTTGTATTTGTCGGTTCTGCCGTTGTAATCGAATGCAAATCCGAACGTGCCGTTCTTCTCAAACCGGATCGTGCCGGTCAGAAGAAAGCTTTCATACGCTATGCAAAGGTCGGTATAGCTGTAAGCCGCGCCGGACGAAAGCGTTGCCGTCATGCTGTCGATCAACAGTTCGCGGCGGTTCTTGAACTGGTTGACAAGCGCATCCACAGGCGCAAGCGTCAGCGTGCCGTCCGGATTCTGTACGACCTTCTGCACGGCAAGGTTGCCCGCCCAGCCGGAGACCTCCTGCGTGGAGGAAACGGATTCGGAGCGGCGCGCCCAACCAACCATATAGGTGTTGGAACCGTCTTCGATATGCTTTGCGGCATAGAACAGTTCGCCGTCGAGGCGCACCGGATCGGAATACGGACCGTACGGCGTATCGGACATCGCATACCAAAGCGTATCATCCTGACCGGAATAGGTCAGGTAGTATTTGTTCCCGATCTGGAACGTATCGGTGCATTCGAGGTTCCAGAACGTCTCCGGGTCGGTGAAAATGATACCGTCATAGGTAACGGTCTCTAAATCTCCGGAAAGCGTGTACTTAATGACGCGCGCCTTGTTGCTCTGCGACGCGGTCACAGTCAGGGTGATCGTATCGGTTTCCGCGTCATAGTAGCCCTGCGGATCGCGGAAGTCGTTCTTCTGTCCGAGGTCGTTCGGCGGAATGATCTCCCAGCCCTCTACCTTCTCGAACGAGGTCAGGTCACTGCTCTTGGCAACCATGATCTTTTCTTTGTACTCGTAGGAATCCGAGCCTGCGTGCCCGGTATAGAAGAAATAATAGATGTCATTCACTTTGACGACCGAGCCCGTGCCGATCCAGCCGTCCTGACCGCCGCTGCGCGACGCTTCGAGCACGACTGCGTCCTGTTCCGTATAGGTTACGAAGTCGCTGGTGGTCGTCAGATAGACCGAGTGATTATAGGAATCGCCGCCTTCTTTAAGGTAGTAAATGTAGTAGGTGCCGTCCTCATAGTACGGCATGGTGTCGCCGACATACGGCTGCGTGCCGTTGTCCTGCGCGGGAAGGAAAAAACTCTGGTAGTTATAAGCGGCTTCCTGCGATCCGGGCGTGCGCAGCGCGGCGAAGTCCGTTTCACCCTCGGGGAACACGAACGCTTCTCCGTCCTCCGCGACGGCGGGTTTTGCAGTTTCCGCAGGTTTGCTGTATGCGCAAAGCAATAAAACGAAAGCGAGCAAAATCGCAAGCAGCGCAGTTGCATGATACTTTTT
>JAEEGK010019595.1_pt1 | contig 14485 bp, 5 predicted proteins | sample 8958771 | NCBI WGS metagenome assembly JAEEGK01 (sample SAMN16246547, study PRJNA631951) | gut metagenome | biome: gut microbiome; feature: rumen; material: SC-attached | host: Bos | place: Iran: Karaj | collected 2018-10
TTCATAATTAATTGAACAAGCATTATTTGTTAATAAATTATTTGTTAGTTTTATTTCTTCTTCATTATTAAAATTTAAATTCATAAATGTCATAGCTATCCAATAATTTGGAAAATGCTGATCTGAAGTGATTAAATAAACTTGATTATATAATAAAAAAAAATCTATGATATAAATAAAATTATTTATAATTTTCTTTTCAATTTTTTCATTTTTTTTAATTATATTTTTATATTGAATGAATTTTGAATATTCATTAAATTTCTTATTTAAAAAATCTTGAAAAAAATTTAAATTTTTTATATTAGTTTTACATCCATTGTTTTTACAATGTTCTTTATAACAAATTTTACATAATTGTTCTTCACAATTTTCACAAAAAAATTTTGCAGCATTATTTTTACAAATTTTACAATAGGAATGTAGAATAATTTCCTTTTCACAAATAATATGTTTTGTTTTAAATTTCATTTTTTCATGAACTTGATAATGATTTAAATCTAACCACCCATGATAATCCATACAAAAAGCAAATTTATTTTGAGAAATTTTTGAATTTCCCATTTTATCATTAATTTTTTCTTTTAATATTGAGTTATATTCTTTATTTTTATTTTCATCTGCAATTAAATCTAAATAAGTCTTTAATTTTACTGTTTTTATTTGAAAATAGTTTTCCTTTCTTTTCTCTTTACAATAAAAGCATTTAATATCGAGAAATATATCATCTGATTTTTTCCATAAATTAAAAAATGGAATAAATTTTCTACATTGAGGACATAAAGGCCAATAATGTTTTGAATGAATATTTTTAAATCTATCCTTAATTAAATCAAAATTATAACCTAAGAAAAAATCTTGATTCATTTTTACAAATTTTTTTTACAATATTATTTCTTTTAAATGTATTAATTAATTATTTTTGAATTTATTTTTGAAGTTTAAATAATGAAAAATCAAACTGAAGATTTAAAAATAAAAGTTAAAGAATATTTAAATAAATTAAATGATACATCCACTCAAAATAATGCTTTTCTTCAATTGAAAAATTTACTTCAAAATAACACTTCAAATGAGGATATAAAAATAATATTTCCTTTATTATTAAATAATTCTAATGAAAATGCATCAAAATTAGGAAAAGAATATCAATTAATTTTAATAGCATATGCAATAAGTATATATTCTATAAAAGTTTCTGACAATGATATGATAAATAAAATATTAGAGTCAATTAATATTTTTATTATTGATAATTCATTTAATATTCATAAAGCAGCTTCAGTTGTAATTCTTGAAATATATGATCAATCTGAAAACAAAGAAAAAATTTCAGAATTTATTTTTGAATTTTTTTTTAATTCAATTGATAAAAATCATAATATTATAGATAAAATAAAAGACAATGGGATTTTAAATGGTAGTTTTATTATAATAAATGATTTACTCAATTATATTTTATATGATAATTCTGATATTGATTCTATTCAAAAAAGTTTAATTCCATTAATAGTCGAATTATTGAATGTATTTAAAAAATATAAATATCCCAATCAATATTTACTTCAAAGTATATCCCAATTAATAGATATTCTTCCATATGATGAATTTAAAAATAACTTTATTGAAATAATTCCTCTTTTAATTAATGTTTTATATGAAAATGATCCAGAGATATATTTAAGTAAAATTGAAGTTTGTTCAATTTTTTCTCATTTTAAAAATAAACTACAATTTTTAAAAATAGAGGAATTACCAAATCAAAATGAAATTATTAAATCACTTGAATATTTAAGTCAAGATAAAATTTTAAAAGTTCAAGTCGCATCTAAAGAAGCTTTAAATAATATATTAAATATTAAAGAAGATAATAGTAAAATACATCAAAAAGATGAAAAAAGATTATCTAAATTAAATTTATTAAGAAATTTATCCAAAATTAATAAAGATAAAGATCCTATCACTTATTCAAAAGAAATAAGAAATAAAATATATGAAGTTGGATTAGATAAATTTTTAAAAAAAAGTGGATTTAGAAGTGATAGAGAAGAAGAAGAAAATTTAATTCAAATTAAAAAAGATTTAGCAGAAAGTAGAAAAACTTCAAAAAGTAAAGAAAAAGATAAAAAAGAAAGTATTCAAGATTTTAAAAAAAATAAAAAACATAAAAAAACTGATAAAAATTTTCAATCAAATAATAAATATAAATATGATGAAAAAAATGAAAATAAAGTTAAAAATAATTCAGAAGAAAAAATGAACCAAAAAAATAAAAAGAAAATATATTCTCCAATTAAAAAGTCTTTAACTCAAAATCAAGATATTAAAAATTCAATTATTAAAGATAATTTAGTAAAAAAAACACATACAAAAACAATTTCAATGAGTAATTCTTCTCAAAAAAATTTAATGAATGAGATTTATGAAAATGAAGAATTCAATGAAGAAAGTTCTGAAAATGAAAATAATAAAGTAAATATATTTTCAATAGAAAATAAAGAAATTACAGGAGATGAAGGTATTTATAAAAAAGATGATAAACAAAAAAAAAATAATAAAATTAAAAATAATAAAATTAATATGGAAGAAGAAAATGAATTTGAAGAAGAAGAAGAAAATATGGAAAACAGAAAATCAAAAAAAAAGAAATTAAATAAAGATTCTTTAAAAGAAGTTCAAAAAAAAATTTCAAAAAATTCAGAAAAAAAAAAGAAAGACAATAACAATTTCAAAAATAAATTAAATGAAAATAAATATTATGAAGATATTGAAAGTGATACAGAAGATAAAAAAAAAGAAGAAGAAAATTCAAAAGAAAATATAAAAAAAGGAAAAGAAAGAAAAAAAAAAACAATTTCTTCCTTCAATAACTCAAATAACGAATTTAATGATGAAGAACAACATTTAATTCAAAAAAATAATTCATATAATAAAACTATAATTAAAACTGAAAAACCAATTAATTTAAATTCACTGTTTGAAAAATTCACAAAAAAATTCAATGAAATTTTAGATGATTTATCAAATAATTTTGAACAAGAAATAGATAATAAAATATCATTTTTAGATAATAGAGTAAATAAATTAAAACAAAAAATAACAAATACTAAAACAAATAAAACTCTAAAAGAAATATTAGATAATGATATGAATGAAAATTCATCAATTTGGAAAGTAATATTAAGATATTTAAAAAATGAAAATTATGAACAAGCATATATAAAAGCTTTATCTTCAGGAGATGATTTAATTTTTCTAAGATTAATTTTTATTACTGGAACAAATCATTTAAAAGAAATATCTTATAATACAAATAAAAGAATAATTATAAGATTAAATCAAATACAAAGATGTTTTATGATTCAACAACAAATGGTTAATTTTGTTATTGAGTTTTATAATTTAAATATGTTAAATTTAGAAATATTTAATGAAAATGAATTAAATGATTTAATGCAAACATTATCTGAAATTGGAATTAATGAAGATGAAATTGGAAATTCAGCAAGATTAATATATGATAAAATTAAAGAAAGTTTTCAAGAAAATAATAGACAATTATATAATTAATTTATATTATTTATTTTATTATTTTTGTAATACTAAGATTTTATATTCTTTAATAATATTTTTTTATCCCTTATCCAAAAGAAATTAAATATTTGAATGAGAAAATTAAATTAAAAAATGGGATGTGTGGGTAACAAAAGTAAAAATTAATATTAATCAAAAAATAATAGGACTAATAAATATAAATAACATCACAGAAAATAATAAAATAGTAAACATAAACGTAAAAACAGAGAATAAATTATTAAATCCATATTGTTCTCCAATAAAAAATACGAATTTAAGTGTAAGTTCAAATAATAGGATGAAAAAGAGAATATCAGGAATAAAAAATGGATTATCATCAAAGGAAGAATCTCAAATTCCAAGGAAAAAATATATAAAAAATTTAACATCAATAGAAAGAGAACAAATAAAATCATCATTAACAACACATTTTTTATTTAAAGATAAAGGTCCAAATATAATATATTCTTTATTAAGGAAAATAGAATTAATAAATTTTGAAAAAAATGTAATAATATTTCAAGAAGGAGGAACAGGAGATTATTTTTATATAATAAAAGAAGGTTCTGTCGAATGTTTTTGTAATGGAGTTGAAGGAAGAAAAATATTAAGAAAAGGAGAAACTTTTGGAGAATTAGCTTTATTAGAAAGAAAAAAAAGAACTGAAACTGTTAAAACAATTGAACCAACTATTTTATATGAATTAGATGGAAAAACTTTTAGAGATATTGTTAAGACTATTAATAAAAATGAATTAATTGAAAGATTAAAATTCATTTCTTTGGTTCCTATTTTTTCTTCTTTAGAAAGTATACAATTAAATTCTTTAGCATCTTCTATGTTTAAAATGACTTTTGATGAAGGACAATATGTTTTTTATGAAAAAGATGTTGGAGATTCAGTATATATAATAAAAGATGGGGAATTAGAATGTGAAAAAAATAAAGAAGTTATAAGAATATTAAAGTCAGGACAATATTTTGGAGAATTTGCTATATTATTTGATATTCCTAGAACTTTAAGTTGTAAAGCTAAAAATAAATTAACTGTTTATAAAATATCTAATTCTTTACTTGAAGAAACTTTTGGTTGTGAATATAAAGATTTGTTATTAAAATCTATTATTAAAGAAGCTTTTAATAAAAGTGATAATTTAAGAATTTTTAGTGAGGATTCTTATATTGAAGAAATTTATCTTAATACTTCTATTAAAGTATTTCAAGATAAAAATATTGTTATTAAAAAAGAAGAATTTAATAAAAGTATTCATCAAGAAAAACATTTATTTGTTATTATTGGTGGAAATTTAATTCATCAAAAAAGTGATAATGAAATTGAAATTATTGGAAAAAGAGGACAATTATTTGGAGAAAAATATATTAGGAAAAAGCATCAAATAGAATATGATGTTATTGCTCAAGGAGAAGTTAGATTAATTGTGATTAAATGGATTAATATTGAAAAAATTTTTCATTTTAAATCTAATATTAAAAATGTTAATAAAACGATAACTTTTTTCTCTCAATTACAATATTTGAAAAAGTCTCAATTATTTCGAAATACTTCAGACAACAAATTAATTAAAATTTGTCATTTAATGACAAAAGAAAAATATAATGAAGGTGATATAATATTAAAAGAAGGAGAAATAGGAGATAAATTTTATATAATTAAAAAAGGGAAAGTTAAAGTTTTAAAGAGTAATAAATATATTAGAATTTTAGAAGTTGGAAATTGCTTTGGTGAAACTTCATTATTAATTCATAATGAAAGAACTGCAACGATTATAGCAGAAGATAAATGTACATTTTATGTTTTAGAAAAAAAAGTGTTTGATGAAATTATGGATAAAAATATGTTAGATTATTTAAAAAAGAAAATAGCTCTTCAAGACAATTTCCAAATGAAATTAGAAGATTTATATTATTGTAAAAGTTTAGGTCAAGGAAAATTTGGTATTGTAACATTAGTGCATGATAATAAGCATTTTTATGCTATAAAAGCAGTAGATAAAAAATTAGCAGAAAGACAAAAAATATTAATTAAATATTTCTTAGAAGAAAGAAAAGTTTTATTACAATTAGATCATCCATTTATAATGAAATTAGTAAGAACCTTTAAAAATAATGAAAATATATTTTATTTACTTGAGTATATTCATGGAAAATCCTTATCAAAATATATATCATCAAGACAACAAGAGCAATTAAAAAATAAAATAGAAACAAGATTCTTCATATCATTCTTATTAGTAATATTAAATTATTTAAATTCGAAAAATATAATTCATAGAGATTTAAAGCCAGATAATATAATGATAGATAATAATGGATATTTAAAAATAATAGATTTTGGAACTGCAGTTTGTATAACAAATTTTACATCAACAATGACAGGAACTCCACATTATATTAGTCCTGAAGTTTTAATGGGAAAAGGTTATTCTTTTAGTTGTGATTATTGGAGTGTTGGTATTATTACTCATGAAATATATTATAATTTTTATCCTTTTGGTAATAATTCTACGGATCCTATTGATGTTTATAAAGAAGTCTTAAAAAAAGAAATTAATTTACCTTTAAATGGTGAACAAAGTGTAAATTCTTTTATTAAATGTTTATTAAAGAAAATAGTGTCTAAAAGAATTTGTAATTTTGAAAGTTTGAAAAAACATGCTTTTTTTAAAGGATTTAATTGGGGGGATTTAATTGATTTCCAAATGGTTCCTCCTTATTTTCCTTTTATCGAAAAAGTTGGTGATTTTAATAGTTATAAGGTTAAATATTTACAGTTTTTGGAAAATGATAAATTGAAAAATACGAAAATATTAAATTCACTTAAACCTTATGATGAAGATGAAAATTTGACTTTTGAAAATAATTGGGATGAAGAATTTTAATGTTTTATTATTATTGAGATTTATTGTTAAACAATGAATTTTTAATGATAATAAATTTCAAATTATTATGAAACAATATCATTATAAATAATGTTTATTTATATTTATGGTATTTTATTTTAATAATAATAATAATAAAATATTTTAATATATAAAATTTTTAAAATTAAATTAAGATTATGATAAAGCAAAATATAAATGAATTAAACACTAATGATAATAAAAAGTTGTTAATTATTAAAAATAAAATTGAAAAATATATTAAAGAAGGGAAATATGAAGAAGCAATTATTTATTGTAAAAAAAAATATGAAATAAATATTAAAAATGATAGAAATTTCAATGATAAATTTAAACATGAAATTGTAAAATTATATAATCATTATATTGTATACCTATTAGGTATAGGACAAAGTTTAATTATAAAAGATTATTTTAAAGAAATAAATGAATATATAGGAAATGATATATTTTCTTATTTGATCACTCAAAATAATTTTAGTTGTTATTTGACTCAAAATAATCAAATTAAACAAGCAAAAAATACTATGAATAAAATTTTAAAGATTGATATTATAAATCATTTATCAGGAATTATAGATGAAGAAGAACAAAATTCATTAAGTAATATAGATAAAGATTATTCAAGTTTATCATCATTAGAAAATAATATTAAAAATTATCGCGATTCTTTAATTTTATCTATGGAAAGTTTAGCACTTAAACAATTTGAAACCTTATATAATAAAGATAATAATGGTAATATCAAATATAATAATATTGATAATGACATTAATGTTATTGATATTATTAATAAAAACATTGATAATGATAATAAAGATAATAATAATAAAAATATTGATAATAATAACAAAATTAATGATAACAAAAATATAGATAATAACAATGATAATAAAGATAACAATATTAATGATAATAATAACAAAATTAATGATAATAATAATAATAAAAATATGGATAATAATAATAAAGATGATAATAATAAAAATAATGATAATGATGGTAAAGATAATAATAATAAAAATATTGATAATAATAATAATAATAATAACAAAATTAATGATAATAATAATATTAAAAATAATGATAATGATATTTATATTAATAATGATAATAATAATAAAGTACAAAATAATAAGAAAAAAGATAATCAACTTTATTTAGGTTATTATTTAATTGGTATTCAACAAGAATTTTTAAGAAGAGAAAATGATTCTGTGATTTCTTTTTCTTATGCCAAAAAATATTTAAATGAAAGTAAATTAAAAAATTCTGATAAGAAACATTTTGATTTTATAAAACAATTACAAACTAAAAATAATGATACCAATCAAATAAATTTCATAGATGGTTTTAATTATATATGTAGTTAAAAAATAAAAAATATATTTATTCGATAAAAATGTAACATTAAAAATTAGAAAATAATATTTAATTTTTAATTGCTTATCAATCTATCAAAAAAATTTAACCATTAAAATATATATTACACCAAGAATAAAAAACAAAACAAACTTTAAAAAATTAGCTTAAAAAAAAATACTCCTTATACGAAATTTTTTATAGGTACAAGCATTTCAGCAGAAAAAAAGGATCTTTCCAAAATTTGATTTTTCAAAAAATCATAAGGAAATTCAACAATATGTCCTTTAATTTCTTTTTTATATTCTTTATATTTATCAATTAAAACTTCTTTTTCCTTATCATTTAATTCTTTATAAGAAGGAACATCTTTAAAAGTAAGCATAGTATCATCAGGATAGCATTTAAATAATTCTCTATATATATCAGTATTTTTCTTAGCAGTATCATTAATAAGTTTCCAAACATCATCATTTAACATATCTTCAATTAAATTATAATTCATATCATTAGGTTTTAAACCTAAATGTTCTCTTAATAAACTTACTCTTAAAGTTTTAGCAAATTTTGAAGCAGAATATGGTTTTCCATCCATTAATGAATTAGGCTTTTCTTCATTTAAATCTGAGAAAATAACTGCAAATTCAGAATCTCTTTCTCCAGTCATTGATCTATCATTAATATTTGCTGAACCCATTATAACTTTTTGGTCATCAACTATCATTAATTTTGAATGAATATATATTAATTCTGTTACTGGAATACCATTTAATTCTGAATGATTTCTCAATGAGAAAAATCCTATATATTGTTTAAATAATTCTGGATCATTTTCATCTAACAATTCTTTCAATTTTTCTATTAAACTTAATCCATCATTTCTTGATATTGATTTATAAGTAAATTTTAATATAACTTGTAAAGTTGATGATTCTTCAGGTGAACCTGCGAAACCTGGTAATAAAGGTATAATAATCATAACTCTAAATTTTTCTTTATTTTTATGTGCTTTTTCTATTCTTTGTCTTAATTTTAAAGCAATTTCATTTATTATTAAATTACTTACTTTTTTTCCTCTTTTTTCCCATTCTTCATCTGTAAATGATTTTGAAATAAAAAATTGGTTTTCTATATATATATAATGTTTTGAATTTTCAATTAATTCATAATATCCTTTTAAAACTGAAATTTCTGTTGTATTTAATCCTCCACTCCAATAACATAATGAACGAAGACATTGACATTTCATTTTTGTTTCTTTTAATGAAAAATTAACATTATATGCATTTAAATTAATATAATTTGATAATTTATTTAGTTGATTAGTTGAATTTTTTTTTTGAGTAAATGTTTTTATATTCTTTTTCATTCCAGCTTTTAAAATAGCTAAATAATCTATTTTTTTCTTATGAATATGTACTCCATATCCATCCTCTGTTTTTCTTCCTGCTATTTGATCAAAATTCATTTCTTCTTCATCTTTTGCATTTTTTGTATTACTTTTAGTAATATCTTTATAAAAATCAGTATTAACTTTATTAGCTTCACTAAAAGGAATTTTTCTATTCGTATTAATTTCCTCATTTTCTATAATTTCTTTCTTGTCATTATTATTTTTATTTTCATTATTTTTATTCTCTTTCTCTTTTTCATTGAGTTTAATTTCTTCATTATTATTATCTTCAATTTCAACATTCTTATCTTCTTTTTTCTTCCATAAATTTTTAAAAGAAAACCCAGGTTTTTTCCCTTGAAGAAAAGGATTAACTGGTTCTTTATTAAGACTTTCATTAACTAAACGACTATTAAGTTTACTATCTAATCTTTTTGCTTCACTTTCTTTCCTAATATCTTTTTCTAATTCACTTATTCCATTTTTTTGACTACTAACTTTCATAAGAGCATTTCCTAACCATCCTTTAAAGAAGCTGACTTTATTAGTAGTAACTCTTTTAGTATATTGAGTTTTAACATCAGTAATTCCTTCACTGCTTTCACTGCTTTTACTATAATTCCATCTTTCAACAAAATGTCTAGCAATATCTAAAACAGCAGGACCTTGAATTAAAGAGTGAATATCATGCCAAGGCATTTTAACACTTGTTTTCCTTGGCACATTTTCCTTTAAATATTCTGGTACATTCATAAAATCATTTATTCTAGCATTACTATAATCAATAAATGGAAATTCATATTCTTCATTTTCATTTTCTGGTTCTGTTATCGGATGAGCATGACAATCATATCTTCCCCAACATAAATCTAAACCACCAACATATGCATATTCTTGATCTATTACTACTAATTTTTCATGATGAGACCAAAGTAAATCAAAACTTTTTTTAGGATGTCTTATTACTTTTATATTTGGAGATAATCCTGTTAAAAATATTTTTGTATGTTTTGAATTTAATGTTAATGCTAATGAAAATTCACAAAATAATAAGATATATATTCTAACTCCTTTGTTTGCTATATGATTTAATATATCACATAATCTTGATAATTTTTGAGGGTTTTGTTCTATTAATGGTTCTCCGTATTTTAAATTTTTATATTTTTCTAATTTCACTGGTCTTGTTAAAAATAATTCAGGACTCATCCACCAATCAGTTATGAAAACTGTTTCTTTTGCATTTAATAATCTTTTTTTCAAATCTTCAAAATAATCTTTTCCATCAACAAACCATTGACATTTACAATTTTCTTTTTCTAGAACAAAACTTCCATATTTATTTTCAACATAATTTTCTTTATATTTTTTTAATCTCCAATCAATTTCAGAAAACCATAAATTTCTTTGGAATTCTTCATCAAAAGTTAATTTAATTTTTCTCATAGAATTTCTGAGAATTAAGCTTCCTTTTTTTTTTTCTAAAGTAGTTTGATTATCAAACCAGAAAGTTCCTTTTCCAATATTACTATTTGAATTATCCAAAAAACAAATCATATCTGGTTTTAATAAAAACCAATATTTATTCTTTCCAGCACAGCAAAAACATTTAATGCAATGACACATATCAATCCATGTTGTTTGACAAACTGAATATTCTGCTTGTTTAATTATTTCTCCTTCTTTTGGTTTAATTCCATTATTAAATGAAACAAAAGAATGTTCACTTATTTCAAAAAATTCTTTTATTATAGTAAATGAATATAAAAATGAATTTAATATTATTTGGATAAATGATATCCATATTGATTGATTTAATAATTTTGCTTTTGAAAAACTTAATTTATATATTTTATAAAATATATCCAAATAATCTTTAGGTAATGTTTTTTCCTTTCTTTCCTTTTCTGCTTTTTCTTTTAATGTTAATTCATGATTTATTTTTATTGTTTTTTTTCTTTCTGGTAATCTTTCTTCACAAAATTTTGCCATTTTTTTAAATTTTTTATATGTTTGTCTTACATCCCAACTATAAACTTTTTTATCTTTTCCAATATATTCTAAAGTTATTATAATAATATCTGTTGAAAAAGCTTTATCTAAATTTGCTTGTGTTGTTAATGATACTGCTTTAACATTTGGTCTTTGTGTTTTCTCTTCATAATCTATAATTTGGTCTTCTAATTCTATTTGAGGATCATTTTTTATTGGTTTTGCTTCTTCATTTTCTTCTTGTTTTTTTTCATCTGTTTTTATTTCCATTAATTTAATTTCATCATTTTTTATTTCTTCATTATTCATTTTTTTTTCCGAAGAATTTAATAAATCTTTTTCATTTGATTTTGGAATTTCTATTATTTCTGATTCTCTATCTGAACTATTTTTTTTATCATTATTTACTTCATCGTATTTGCTTATCATTTTTTATTTTTTGAATTTATTTTATAATTTAAGATATAATCTTTTTAGTTTTTTTTATATAAAATTTTTTCTGGTTTATTATTTTTTTTTGATTTTTTTTCAAGGAAAGATCTCTATTATATAGATAATTTAAGGAATATTGTAACTATTTAATTATTTTTTTTTTGAATTTATATATTTAAAAATTTGTTTTTTATAATTTTATATATTTACCATATTTTTCATTAATAAAGGAAAAATTTAATGATTAATGACACAATAAAAAATTATATTTATAATAAAACTCCAAATATTATAATTTTATTTAAAATATAAAATAATAAAAAAATAAATAATGAATTATATATTATCAGCAAAATTTATTAAAATTATGATTTCATGAAATTGATAAATATTATGTTTTAAAAATTAATTTTATTTTCTTCATTTTAAAAATTAAAAAACCAATTGAAAAAAGAAAAAAAAGTAAAGAATTTTAATTCTAGAATAAATTGATATTTTATTCTTATATTTATACTATAAAAAATAATATTTTTTCATATAAATAAAAATATATTTATATCAAATTAAAATTTAAAAATAAAAACAAAAAAAAATGTTAACAAAAAATGTCTACTCTAAACCATATAATTCAATAAACAAAAATAATCAAAAAATAATAGATATAGAGAAAAAATCTTCATATAATAATTTAAATTATATTCCAAATAAACAATCATTAATTCAAACTAACACACAAAGAGAATTTGGAAAAGATATTAAAAATCAAATTTATTTAACGACTTTTTTAAACAAAGAAAATCAAAATAATCAAATTAAAGACAATAAAATAGAAAAAAATCCAGTTCCAACATTAAAAGAAAATATAACTAATATTCAAAAAACATTTGAAATTAACTTTCCACAATTAAGAAGACATCAAAGTCAAGAAAATATAAATTTAAAAAAAGAAAATTACATTGAATATGAAAAGAAATTAAATTATTCAAATGATTTAAAAAATCAAATTAATAATTCGTCAACAAATGAAGATATAATGATAAACAATAGTTCATTTGGAAGTTCAATGAGTAATATAATAATAATGAATGATGGTGAAGATTATAAAGATATAATTAACGAAGTAAAAAACCCTCAAGAAGTTGATGATTATTTTGATGATATATTTAATTATTTTAAACAAGAAGAAAGTAAATTTTTACCAAAAGCAAATTATATGAAATATCAATCAGATATAAATGAAAAAATGAGAGAAATACTTTTTGATTGGTTAATTGAAGTTCATAAGAAATATAAATTATCAGATAATACATTATATATTACTGGTAATTTAATTGATAGATTTACAGAAAGAAAACCTGAATTAAAAAGAACTAAATATCAATTATTAGGAGTTTCTGCATTATTTATTGCTGGTAAATATAATGATATTTATCCTCCTGAATCAAAAGATTATTCTTATATAACTGATGATGCTTATACAAAAAAAGAAGTTGTTGAAATGGAAATGGAAATTTTAAAAGAATTAAATTATACTATTACTTTTCCAACTCAATATAATTTTCTTGAAATTTATAGGAAATTATTAAATATGGATGATAAAACTTATCATTTAAGTTTTTATTGTATTGATATTTGTTTTATTAATTATAATATGATTAAATATAAACCTAGTTTTTTAGCAGCAGCTTCTTGTCTTCTTTCTTTTAGATTATTAAAAATTTATGATAATTGGGAAGAATTTGAATCTATTACTGGATATAATATAAATGAATTATATGATTGTATGGTTGAAATTACTGAACTTATTGAAAAACAAAAATATACTAAATTAAAAGGAGTTTATAAGAAATTTTCAACTGAGAAATTTTCTGAAGTTGCAAAGATGAAATTAATTTGAAAAATTGTTTTGCTTTTCTTTTAAAAATTTTTTGGGTTTGAATTTATTTATTGTATATATTTATTAATTTCTTTACATTAAATTATATATATAATTTTAAAAGATAATTTTTTTGAATGAATAAAATTATTAAATTAAAAATGAATTAAAAATATTTTTTATTTGAAAAATAAACAGTTAATAATATAAGTTTTTTAATATTTTAGTTGTATATAAAAATATTTAAACTTTTTAAAATTTTAAATTATAAATTGTTTTATAATTGAATGATGATAAGTTAATAATAAAATATAAATTTAAAAATTTTCATTAAATATTTTCTTAATTTTGAAAGATGAAAATTTATTTTTTAAAAGTTTTTGTTTTTATTAATTGTTTTAATATTGATATTTTAGGGATAATATGGACTACTTATTATAGATTTGGAATTGGGGAATGAGTTTTTATTCTAATCTTCTTTTTTCCCTTTATTTTATAAATAACAATAATGAATAATATTAAGAATATATTATTATTATTTGAAGAAAAAAAAATATAATTAAAATCAAAAAATAATTTTAAATTCAATTATTTTCTTATATTTTTTTAATTTATATATTTACCTTCTGATAGATTAATAATCAGCAAATATTAAAAAGATTTTTTTAATAATCACTTATTTTTTAATGAAAAAATATTCTACCCACTAATTTTAATTGTGATGATATTAATTTTAATTAAATTTTTTCTTAATATGTATCCATCTGAATATTTTATGAATTCATCTTTATTAAAATTAATATTTGCTTTTTTATGTTTTTCATTATTTTTTATTATAATTTATAATAATTGTTTGTTTTTTAAAGAATAAGTTTTATATTAAGGATTTTTATTCCTATATGAATTAAATTAAGTAAAAAATATAAGTCCACTA
>JAEEGK010019596.1_pt1 | contig 14485 bp, 5 predicted proteins | sample 8958771 | NCBI WGS metagenome assembly JAEEGK01 (sample SAMN16246547, study PRJNA631951) | gut metagenome | biome: gut microbiome; feature: rumen; material: SC-attached | host: Bos | place: Iran: Karaj | collected 2018-10
TAATTTTAAATTTAAAGATGAATAATATATATTTGATAATGCTACTATTGAATGATTAAAAAAATAATTTTGATCAAGATAAATTTTAATTAATTCAAATTTTGATTTCATTGATCTATTATTGTATATTATTAAAATTAATGTTCCAATTGAAAATAATATAGTGAAAATTCTCATTATTAAAATGTATTTTGGTGTTTCTTTATTTGCTATTTTTAATTTTATATCTTGGAATTGAAGATTACTTTTAAATCTTTTTGAATTATTTGATTGAAAACTTATATTTAATGGTTGTTGTTCTTCTTCAATATTTTTTTGTTTTTTTTTTTTTGACTTTCCATCTTCAATAACTTTCTTTTCAATAGATACTTTATTTTGTATTTGTTTATTTATAGAAGTGTTAAACTTTGAATTTTCTTCATATAAAATTTTAATATTTCTTTTATCCCCTATTTTTATTTCATAATTAAATGATTGGTATAGTTTTGATGAAGATTGGTTTGATGTCATATTTCTTTTTTTTTTGTTTTCAAATTCTGAAAAAATATCTTTATTAATAAAAATCCTATAATAACAATATTTATCATTAATAAAAGAATGTTTTGTAATTTTAAAGGAAATAAAATGATTAATTCCTTTGCAATATTTCTTATAATCATCTATCAAATTTTTATAATCAATATTTATTCCATCATTTTGGTTATGTACATCAAAGAGAAAACTTTTTTTCAACAAAAGCTTTTCTTTGTCTGCGTCTTTTTCCATTTTTTCTCCTTTTTTTATTTTTTCAATAATTGATTCCAGTTTAGAAATAAAATAATTTATATCATGAAATTCAGAATATAAAATGCCTTTAAAGTCTATGTCTGTTTTTTTAATAACAAATTGAGAGTTTTGAAATAATATTAATGGAATAATAGATGGAATAATAGTTGCAATATGTTTTCCAATAAATTTATTTGTTAATCCAAAAGGATACTTATCAAAATTAAATAAAATACTTTCAATTTCTTCATTATAAATAGAAGTAGTCATTGAATCGATATTTAAATCTTTATCTAAAACAATTAAAAAATCTTTATCTTTAATTTTCTGTAAAACTCCAATATAAATTGGACCATGTGATAAATCAGGTATTAAATTGAAAAATCCATTAATATCATATATTTCATTATTTTTTCCTTTTAAAAGAAGATTTCTTAATTTATTAAATATCATTTTTATGTTTGAATATTTTATAGCATCTTCAACCACTTCTCTATGAAAACTTGCAATATATTTTGGAATTAAATCATTAACTGATAGTGAATGGACTTCTTTTGAGTAATAACCAAATAAATTATAAAAATTAGGAGATGTATATAAAATTTTTCCATTATTAGAATTTCCATCAATTAATATAACTGAAGAAGTATCTTTATTAAAAAAAGAATAATATATTTTATCTTTTTCAATAAATTTTGAATGTTTAATTCTATTAAATGCTGATTCTTCTTTATTTGCCAATTTATCATCTTGAATAATATTCCTCAAATAAAGCATATAATCTCTTTTAATTTCTTCATTAAAAGGATTTATTGATATAATTTTATTCCATATATTTGTAATTTCTTTTTTAACTTTTAATAAAGAACATCCTGTATCAAGGAAATGTGAAACAATTTTTTTTGAATTATTATTATTTTTTAAAATATCAAAATACTCACTTTGAAGACAAACTGCATCATATATTTTTATTTTCAAATTATATATTTCTTGATAATATAATATTATATTTTCAATTTGAACTTTATTAATGTCATCTAAATTTATATTATCTTCAAATTTTTTTACTATCATATTCTTTGTGTCTTCAATTAAAGAATATTTTATGTAATTATTATAATACCCTTTCATTTTTTGTTTTGAACAATGATACATTGCTAAATTAAAATTCTTTAATTCATTTATTAAAAATGCACATAAAACTAAAATAGCATCATCTTTTAATTTTTCAACTAATGAAGTAAGTAAAACATAAATTAATCCATAAGTTTCAAATATAATATTTCCTTCCCCATATTTTTTTATTAAATATTTATTGGAAATTAATTGTTCATATATAAGATATAATTGAGATTTATCCTTAAAATAATCTTGAAAATAACGATTTAAACCTATTAAAAGAATTTTATTATGCTCATTTTCATTGTATAAAATTCTTAAGAGATTTTGAATGAAAATTTCGACATCTTTAATTGATTTTGCTTCAAATACATTGATAGTTGTTAATGAATGGTCATATTGATATTTACTACATATATGAAATATAAAACCAATTAATATCCATCCAGAAATCATAAAAAAAAAAAGTTCTCTAAATTCTAAAAGTCCTTTTATTGTTAATCCTAAATAATACCACATTGAAAAAGTCCAACCACAAAGATATAATATATTCATCTTTTCATTATAAAAAAATACTTTTTTATATAAATATAATGATATTAAAAAACATCCAATCATACAAATTACTCTAATAAGTCTTCTGATAAAAAGATGTTCTTTTCCATAAATAAAAAGTAAATGAGCTAAAAAATAACAAATTATACAAAATATATTTGCATATATATCATAATTTGATTTTGTTTTAGAATAAATATTCATTCCTTTCATATTATTTATTGTTCCTATAAACTTTGATATTATGAATAAATATATAACAAGAAAAATTAATTGTAAAATACATAAAATAAGTATTAATATATGTCTAATTGAATTATAGCATTTAGGTTGTGAAAACAATATTTTATATTGATCACAATGAAGAGGTATTAATATAATATTTATTTCAAAACATAAAAAATAATTTATGAAAAAAAGATTAATATAATTGTAAAATTTAATTATTCTTGTATTAGTTTTTCTTTTTTTTTTCAGAATAATGATTATTAAAACAATGATAAGAAAAGAAAATATAAAGCAAATAAAAAAAGCAAAAATAAATTTTGATTTTGAATCAATAATATTTTGGACAAAAATATAAGTTTTAATTTTATTAATCATATTTAGAACAATATCTGATTTTATTTTCTCATTAGGAATCCAAATATTTGATATAAAAAAAAATTGAAGAAAATATAATATTTTAAATATAAATTCAATGACAAAATATTTCAATTCATATTGGTTAATAATATAAAAAAACTCAAATAATGTACGTAAAATAACATTTGAATAAACATCTATCAATATAATTGACTCCTTTAAATCCATTATTGAAATCAAATCTGAATCTATCATTTTTTATAAAGGATTATTAAAGGAATTTATGATTTATTAAAATAATATTATTATTAATAATTTTTATGTATTTATGACATTGAATGACAAATAATAGTATAAAAAAATGAATCAAAAGATAAATATTTAAAATTATGAATTAATTTTTACCTGAATAATTCAATAAATATATAAGTAAATTATATCTTTTAATTTTCTTTTCTATTTTTTGCTCTTAATAGAACAAAGAAAAAGTAGATGTATTAACTAGTTTATATAATATTCAATTGATTGAGAAGAATTTATCATTTTACTTAATATAAATAAACAAAATATACTAAATATTATTAAGAAGAAAAATTAAATTAAATAAAAGAAAATAAAAAAATATTATTTGAATAATCACACATTGATTATGTTCTTTTAAATAAAACAAATCAAAATCATTTTTTATATTATTTTTATTTTGTTGTTAAAAAGTTATTTTTTTAAATTGAATTAATGAAAAAATCAAATTTAGAATTTATTTGAATTTATTAAAATATTTTTTCCAATAAATATTCGAAGAAATAAAAGAGAAATTTAGATATAAATTTTCTTATTAATAATTTTGATTGATTTAAAAATTTATATTTTTATCAATTTATTAAAAATAAAATAAATCAATGAATTCAAAAATATAATGATGATTTACGACACCTTTCTATTAGATATATTCATTTAATTATAGATTTATAATAACTTTACTCTGAAATTTTATTTCATTATTTCATATTTATTTTTTATTTTTAATTATTTACTAATACTTATTTATCCTAAATTAGACTTATTTATATTCCTTATAAATAATAATTAATTGTTACTTTAAAATTATTTTAATTGTATAATTCACTTATTAATATTTGAATCTTTTTTTTATCACAAAGATTTCTAATCAATCATTCTCATTTTTATTTGAAATTTAATTATTTAAATATTTAAAGAAAGTAATATTAAAAATATTACTGATATTTTATACTTTTTATTCAACAAAAATCTTATTTAATTATATTTAATCAGGAACTTAGATTTATTTTATCATTCGATTATCAATCGAGAGGAACTATTTTCATCATTTATTTAATTGTTCTTTTTATATTGAAATAACCTTTAAAAAAATTAATTTATGGTTTAAATAATAATTTTAAAAAAATGTGGAAGCAAATAAATTTATCCATTTTAAAATAATGAATTTCCTCAATCAACCTAAACATTTTTTTATTGATAATTTTCAACAAAAAAAATAAAATAACTCTGATTTGAAAAAAATTGTTTTATTATTCTTTTATTCAGAAAGATTGATTGGATATGAAAAAGAATTTTTTAGGAAATGAATTGTAAAATATAAATAGTTAATGTTAATAATAAAATGTTTAATATGAATTGTTGAATTTAGAAAAGTATATAAATTAAAATAAATATAATAAAAATGAATATCATTTGAAATAAAAAAAATATAATTTTAATGTTTTATTTAATAATATATAATTTTTAGTTTTAAATCATCATTTTATTATGTTTAAAATAAAAAGTTCTTTTGTTTTAAAATCTATAATAATTGAAAAACAACTTAAAATGGTAACAACAAATTAAAAAATTATATTTGTTAATTATTATACAAAATCTGAATTAATTTTAATAAATTAAATAAAAAATTCGTTTAATAATGGACCTTCGTTCTAATTCTTCAGTTAATTCAATTACAACAACATATAATACAATAAATAATAGTCTTCCATACTTAAGCAAATTTAATTCTTCAAATAAAATAAATGTAAAAAAATATAAATTAGTATCATTATCATCATCAAGAGGGAAAAAAAAATTAAATTCTTTATTTTTTCAAAAAACAAATTATCGCAATTACAAAAATGAACAAGCAATAAAAATCAATAAAACTTTATCAAAACCAGAAAAGATAGTAATTAAAAAGCATATTAATGTATATGAAGAAACAAATGATTCCCAAAATATTTCTATTTACTCTCAATTTTTTAATAATAATATTAAAATAAATAATTTTCGTTCAACTTTTTCAGCCAAAATAAAAAAACCAAAAGATATAACACCTCAAATATGTTCAGTATATAATTTTCATGATTCAAAAAATTTATATTTATTTATTCCTAATTCAAAGTTTTTAGAAGATAATAAAGAATTTGATACAATAATAAAATACCCTAATGATAATGAAAATATAAGAAATTCAACAGAAAACTTAATTAGAAATTTATCAATTCATCCAATAGAAAAAAAATATATGAATTTTTCTCTAATACATAATATAACAATACCATATAATTATAAAATAAGAATGTTATCTTTTGGAAATATGCCAAAGTGTTTTTTGGATACTTGTGAAAGAGCAAATATTAAATTAAAAAAAAAACCAATAAACTCAAATATCATTTGGCATTTATATTCAATCAATAATATGCAACAATTAACAAAAGAAATACATCAAAATCAACATTATAATCATTTTCCTTCTACTTTTGCTTTAGGAAGAAAAGATTATATGTATAAACATTATAAAAGTTTTAGGAATTTATATAAAAATGATTTTAATTATGTTCCTGAAACTTTTGTTTTGCCTGAAGATGCAGATGATTTTTTAGAAAAATATAAAAGTATTATTTATAACTTATCAAATTCTAAAATTAAATTTATTGTTAAACCTGTTTGTTCAAGCCGTGGAAGAGGAATAAGAATTTTATCTGATAAAGCTGAATTCAAAAATTTATGTAAAGCCAGTCAAATTAGACATGGAAAAAATTATTTAATTAGTAAATATATATCAAAACCTCATTTAATTAATAATAAAAAATATGATTTAAGAATTTATGTTTTAGTTTCTTCTTTATATCCATTAAAAATATATATGTATAAAGAAGGTTTAGTTCGTTTTGCAACTGAAGAATATACTAAAGGAGACTATGAAAATGTTTTTGTTCATTTAACAAATTATTCAATAAATAAGAAAAATGTGCAAAGATATAATATAAATATGAATGTGAATATAAATAATGATAATTTTCAAAATTATTCTAAATGGTCTTTTAGAGAATATAAAGAATATTTTGAGAAAAATAATCAAAGTGAAGTTTATGAAAATATAATGAAAAAAGTAAAAGATATTATTATAAAAACAATAATTTCTTGTATTGATGATATTTCTGCTGATATAGATTTTGAAAAAAAAAATAGTTTATTTGAATTATATGGTTTTGATATTTTGGTTGATAATAAAATGAATACTTGGCTAATGGAAGTTAATGTTGGTCCATCAATGAAATGTGGTTCTCCTCTTGATAAAATGATTAAAACTAATTTAGTAAGTGATATTTTCAATATCATTGGAATTAAATTCTATGAACATCATTATAAAGATAATATTTATACTTTAGAAAAAAAAGATTCAAGTGTTAAAATTATTAATAATATTAATAAAAAAATTAATAAATATAATTTAGGAGAATTAAAAGCAGAAATTTATAATAAATTTGATAAAAATAATTTATCATTTAAAGGTTATGAATATGATAATGATTATTTTATTAATGGAACTTTAAAAGATTTTAAAGAAGAAAAATTAAGAGCTTCTGTCACAGATTTTGAAATGATTTTTCCAATTAAAGAATCAATACAATATTATGGAAAATTTTTTTCTAAAAATTCTAACAATGTTGATAATATTGTGACTTGGCAAAATATACTTACTCATTGAATAAAATTAATGAAATTTATGCATTTTTATTTATCTTTATTTTTAAAAAGTATTTAGAGTAGGTAAATTAAATATGTGTATATTAATTATTTTTTAAACAATTATTAAAAAATTAAAAAATCGAAAATTTCTAAAATCTCTTTTTTATATTTATAAAAAGAAATGAATTATTTATTTATAAAACAAATTTCAAGAATTATTTTTATTTTTTTTACTCTTTTCATTTTTTTCACATTTTTTAACAATAAAAAGAGGATTAGTGAAAGTTTTCTTCTTATCAGATTCATCTTCACTCACACTACTTTGTGTATTAGAATTAGCAATAATAATATTATTATTATCTTTATTTTTATTTTTATTAACTTCTGATATTTCAACAAAGGTTCTTCCAATTTGCAAATTTAAACTAGATAAATTATTTTTAACAAAAACTTTATCTTTCATTAAAACAAGAGTACCAAATTTACTTTTAGAATCAAATAAATAAATTTTTCCATCATGATAACAAATTACAGCATGAGTTCTACTTACACTTATATCAATAACTCTAATATCACTATCATTACTTCTTCCAATTGTAACATAAGAATCTTCTTTTAATTGAATTAATTGTATACTTTTCATATTATTTTTTTCTTTAATTTGATTTAAACTTTCTAATATAATATAATTTGAATAATTTGATGGAATTTTTAAATCTAAAAGAGAATAAATTTTATTTTTGTATTTAAAATTTAAAGGATAAGGTTTATTGCATATTTCACAATTAAATTTTTTAAAAATGTAACTTGTTCCTAATTTTTTTTGGTAAGATTCTCTTTTAGTTTTTATCCATGATTTTAAACAAGATAAATGAATTTTTTCCATAGATCCACAACAATTACATAAATTTACAAAAATATCATTTTCATTTTCATTTTCTCCAGAAAGACATATTTTACAAGTTAAATTCTTATCATCATCATATTCTTTAATTGTTGGAATTATATTAAATATATAATCATCACTATCTTTTATTGATTTTGTTATTCCATTTAATCTAATTTCTGTAATAATATATTTTACTCTACCTAATTTAATAATATCTCCTATTGAACATTCATAACAATTTTTATAATTTATATGCTCATTTAGATTCTTTTTATCTATTGCTTGTGTAACATACCATAATTTATTTTCTAATTTTGTAATATTTTCTTCAGTACAATTTAAATTTCTATCAATATGATTTTCAATATAATATGATTTTTCTTTTTCATCAAATGAATATTTGCAAAGTTCCCTTATTTTAATATTATTTTTATTTAATTTCATTTCAGATAAATCTTTATTTTTCACTTCGTCATTTTCTCTTATTAAATATCCTGAACCTGAGACTGTTAAATTATTTACTTTTGATTCATTCATTATTTCATAATCAAATAATCCATGAGTGTCTTTTATCCATGTTTTTGCTTTTATATTAAGAAATCTTTTAATATGTTCGCTCATTTTTTATAAATATTTTTTAATATTTTATTTTCTTTTTAAAAAGATTTTCTGCTTTTCAAATTTTAGATTATTTATATTATTTGGATATGTTTTTATTATTTTTGGTTTTTTAAATATTTTTTAAAAATTCTTTATGATTTATTTGTTTTATATTTATTATAATTCTTTTTTTAAATTTGAAACTCAATCATATACAATATTTCAAAAACCTAAATATTTTATCTAATTAAAAATTATAAAAAATAAATTATTTTAGGATAAAAGAACAAAATATATTTAAATTTTAGATACCTTTGATTTTAAAAAATAAAAATTTTAAAATAAATTTTTTTTTTAAATGGAAAGATTAAAACATAAATTTAATATAAATATATATTGATTGAATGGGAGTATGTACTTTTCATAAAAATTGTTGTGAAAATAAAGGACAAATAGTAAACATTCAACAATCTTACAGATTATTAAATCAAGAAAATATAGATGAAAGACTAAAATTAAAAGGAAGAAAAAATTCAAATACAACAAATAATTCATTTAATAAAATTTCAAAAAAACAAATAATAACAACTCGTCAAAACTCAATAAAACAATATTTTAGAAGAAATACAATGGAATATAAAAGTCATTTAAGTGAAAATAATCATAATAATAATAATTTAGGAAAATCAACTCTTTATTATAGAAGATTAGCAAGTGAAAAAAAAGCTCAGAATTATATGGCTGTTTATTATGAAAAAAAAAGAAAATTGCCAAAAAATTTTTTATTTAATGAAGCAATGGGAAAGGATCAAACTTCGAAAATTTTTTCAAAAGCTCATGATTTAAAAATCGCTAATTTAAAATCAAGTTTTAAATCAGTAGAAAAAAGTAACTCTTCTCAAAAATTAACTTTTAAAAATTTAAAAATAAAAGATAATAATAATCCAAAAAATAATAAGCCAACATCAAATTTTAAAAAAGTACAAACAGTAAAAGAAAAAAGTGAAATAAAAAAAAGATATAAAGTAAATGAAACTTTATCTCCAGAACAAGAAAAATTTATAAGGTCAACATTAATAGATAATAATATAGTTGATTTTGATGAAGATACAATCAATGAATTTATAATAGGATTTTTTTCCTTTGAAGTAGAATCAAATTATACTTTATATCATGAAGATGATGAAGCAAGAGTTTTTTATATAATTGAACAAGGAAATATTAAAATAATAATGAAAAATGGAAATAATAATAATGATTTTAAAAATAGTTTTATTTTATCAAGAGGTGATTTTTTTGGTTTAGAATGTTTTCAAGAAAATACTCATAGAAATCAAACTGCTATTTCTGAAGGAAAAACTTTATTATTAGGTGTTAGTGGAGAATTTTATAGAAGTGCTTTAATTTATATGGATTTAAAATATACTAATGAAAAAATAGGGATTATTCAAAATTTATTTTTTTTTAAATTCATTGAAAAAAAGAAACAAAGTGAATTATGTAAATGCTTAATTTTAAATACTTATGAACCTAACTCTATTATTATTAATGAAGGAGAGTATTCTTCTAAAATATTTATTGTTGAAAATGGTTTGGTTAGAAAAACTAGAAAATTTAAAAAGGTAAATCTTTTAAGGAATAATGATATTTTTTGTGATATTAATTTTTTTATGAATATACCTTCTTTTTTTACTTATAGTGCTGCTAATCAAGAAATTTATATTTATGAATTAAGTTATTTTCATATAAAAGAGATTTTAGGTGAAAATTGTTTAAATGAAATTTTATTTGATATATTTATTGATTCTATTCAAATGTCGAAGTTAAGTGAATTTTTATTTTCTGCTCAAGAAGAATTATTTGATATATTTAAAATGGTTTATTATGAACCTTCAGAAATTATTTTTCCAAAACAATCAAAATATAATAAAAAAATATGTATTTTATTATCTGGTTCTTTAGTAAAAGCAAAAAATAAAAATTTAATAACAAATTCAGGAAAAATTTTTGGTGAAAATATAATAAATTCAAAAGAAGATTTAGATTCAGATATAATTAGTTTATCAGAATCACTTTTATTAGAAGCTTCATGGGAAGAAATAATAAAATTAAATGATAAAAAATATAATGCAAGTAAAAAAATGGATTTATTAGAAACTGTAAATAATTTAAAAAAAATTCCAATTTTTGCAGAATTAAAAGAAATGAAATACTTAAAAATATGTAAAAAAATAATTAAAGAAAATTTTGAAGATGGAACAACAATAATAAAAGAAGGAGGAAAAGCACTTAAATTTTATATAATAAAAAATGGGAAAGTTAAAATATCTCAAAATGGTAATTTTATAAGATTTTTAGAATCAGGAGGTTGTTTTGGAGAAATACCCGATTTAACAGGAGAAATAAATTTATTTACTGTAATTTCAAATGGGAATACTGAATGTTATGTGATTGATTGTGAAGAATTTAAAAATTTTGATATTCATATTTCTAAAGAAATTAAACAATTATATTTTTTAAATGATGTTAATATTAATTTAAAAGAGTTATTTTATGTTAAAAGTTTAGGAATTGGTAAATTTGGGAAAGTTTTTTTAGTACATAATAAAAAACATTTTTATGCTATTAAATATTCAAGTTTAAATAAAATTTTAGAAAAGCAAACTTCAATGAAATATTTTTTAAATGAAAAAAAAATAATGTTACAAATTGATTATCCTTTTGTAGTTAAATTAGTTAAAACTTTAAAGGATGATAAAAGCATATTTTTTTTATTAGAATTTATTGATGGAGTATCCTTAAAATATTATTTAGAAAATAAAAAAAAAAATGCTTTAAAAAATGAAAATGAAGTAGCTTTTTATGGAGGAATATTATTAAGTACAATAAATTATTTACATAATAAGAAAATAATACATAGAGATATTAAACCGGGAAATTTAATGATAAATAAAAATGGATACTTAAAATTTATAGATTTTGGTTTATCAAAAGGATTAAAAAATAAAAATTTAACTTATACAATTTGCGGAACTCCACATTATTTAGCACCTGAAGTTATTATGGGAAAAGGTTATTCTTTTAGTTCTGATTATTGGAGTGTTGGAATCACTATGTTTGAAATATTTTATGGTTATGTTCCTTTTGGACAAAGTGTTAAAAGTCCTTTAGATATTTATTATCAAATTTTGAATAAAAAATTGATTTTACCTTATGAACCAAAGTTTAATAACATTAATAATTTTTTCAAAATTATCTTAAGTAAAAATTTAATGCAGAGAGTGTGTGATTTTAATTTATTGAAATCACATGAATTTTTTAATCAGTTTGATTTTGAAAAATTAGAAAGTTTTTCAATTCAAGCTCCATATATTCCACAAAATAATTTACAAATTGTTTTTGATAATAATATTATTAAAAATTGTACTATTCCTATTACTGAATATATAGATTATAATATTAAAAATGAAGAAAATGAAAATGATTTAACTATTAATGAAGAATTACAAAATAATATTTATAACTTTTTAAAAGACTTTTAAATAGAATAAAGTATTTATAAATATTTTGGTGTTGAATAATTATTTTGAATTTAATTATAAATAAAAATATATTATACTTATAGTTAATTATAGATTTATTTATTATTTTTCTTTATATAAAAGCTTTAATTAATGTTTTTTGTGTTCTTAAAAAAATGATTTAATTTTAATAAGTTACCAATTTTTGAACTAAAAAAGGAAAAAATAAGATTGATTGCTGTTTTATAAGTCTTTAGTTCAGATGAAACTTTAAAGATTTAACTTATAATTTGATTATAATGAGAAAAATGATTTTTTTTTAAATGAAATTAGATTTAATATAAGTAAACAAATACAAAAAACAATTATCTTATTATTCTTAAATAATACATTATATACACTAATCTCTTTTCTAATTAAGATAGTGAACTTATAATAAACACTTTTCAAAAGAAAAATTTGGTAAAGACAAATAATGTAATAAATTTAAAATTTAAATTTTAAATTTTTTCCAATTCTAATATAAAATATTTTTAAAAAAATTCATATATTCAAATGTCAAATATAAAAACCCAAATAGAAACATTATTTAATTCATGTCAACAATTCTATGATTTATACATAACTAATTTCAAAACTGAAATGAATGAAGAAAATTTTAATAAATTCCGATTATATTTTTTGAATATAATAAATGAGGTAAAATTTAAATTTTTTAAATTTTTTTGAACTATAGAAATTAAGTGATTTCTTCATTGATGAAATTCAAATCGAAAAATTAATAAATTTAATCCAAATCTCTTTTAATATTTGGAATAAAATTTCAAATAACGAAAACTATAAAAATGAAATTTTTATTTTTTTCTTTTTTGCTTCATGTTCAATTTTAATTGAGGTAAATAATAATATTAATAAATTTAGAAAGAAAATCCAGAAAAAAATCAAGAATTTCAAATTTTTTTAAAAAATAACGAAGTAGAAATTGACTTTGTAGAATGGGCAAAAAAAATTATTTTAAAAAATTACAATGAACAAAATCTTGTTTGGTCAATTGAAATTGTTAATTTATTATCTGACAGTTTTTTTAATTTATTATCATTTTCAAAAGAAAAAATAATTAATTTAATTGAAACAATTAAAACATTTATTCAATTTTCAATAAATGATTATTCAATTTATAAAAAATATAATCAAGTAATTATTCCATTATCATGCATTTTAATTTCTATATCTTCTGAAATAAATGATAATCAAGAGTTTTCAAAAAAAGAACTTGAATCAAATAGAGAAATAATTATGAATTTATTTAAAGAATTTAATTTTATTAATATTTCACTAATTGAAAAATGCTCTGAAGATATTTTAAATGTGGTTAAATTAAATGTAAACGAAGAAAAAGAAGAAGAAAATGAATGTGAAAATACAAGAGATAATTCAAACAATTCTTCTATGGAAATTTCTAATCAGAATAATAATGAAAAAATGATTGAAAAAAATAATGTATTTATTTAAATAAAAATGTTTTAGATTTGGGTTTTTTTAGTTTCAAATTATGGTATCCATAATAATAAAATTAAAAGTTCAATTATTTATTTTTAAAATTTTTGTAAATTTATACAAATAATTAATTATAAGGAGATAGATTATTTTTTAGCTTATTAAATTATTTTTTTAAATTAATAAAAGATTTTTATTTAATTTTTTTCAAAAAAAAATATATATAATAAAAACAATAAAATACTGAATAAATATAAATTATTAAAATATATAAATAGAACCCCTATTATTTATAATGTGTTCATTACAATTGAAATAATAAATATCTCATTTTAAAAGTTGAATATAATACTGCTGGAATGGTTGTTATATGTCATGCTGCTCAATTATTTCCTATCAACTAATTAGTCAAATCTTTTTTAATATTTATTATATCTAATATCTATAAATAATTTCTTTCTGTTATTTCAATCCTAATAGAAATTAGAATTGTTCATAGAAAAAAGAAGTATTATATCATTAGAATCTTCACCTTAAAAAGAAGAAATGAAAATTCCTTTTTATTTCACAATATTAATTATTGAACAACTTTCTCTATATGAACTTTATGTTAAATATATACTTTTTTTTATCTATCATATCGAATATTGAACCTTCATAATCTAATCCCCAATTATATAAGGGAGTTGTTATATAAATAATAATTTATATTGTAAAATTAAAACCAAATAAAAATATTAAAATAGAAATGTATATTGAAAAATATAAAATTTGAATAAATAATATTTATATAATTTAAAGTTATAATAATTTCAATAAATTTATAAATAATTAATTCAAAGTATTTGAATTCTAGATTTTAAAACAGAATTATTTTTTTAAATAAAAAATTTTTAATTTATTTATTATAAATACATTTTTATATTTACAAAATTTTATTAGTTTTTTTTATTTTTTTTGAATCTTTATCAAG
>JAEEGK010019598.1_pt1 | contig 14484 bp, 13 predicted proteins | sample 8958771 | NCBI WGS metagenome assembly JAEEGK01 (sample SAMN16246547, study PRJNA631951) | gut metagenome | biome: gut microbiome; feature: rumen; material: SC-attached | host: Bos | place: Iran: Karaj | collected 2018-10
AGGGCAACCTCACCATCGCCATCGAGAACAAACAGGAGCACAAGCATGAGGACAAGCACCATCACTATCTGCGCCGCGAGTTCAGCTACTCGAACTACGAGCAGAGCTACACGCTGCCGGATGATGTGGTGAAGGATCAGATCTCTGCCAAGGTCGAGGACGGCATCCTGACCGTCACCATGCCAAAGACCGAGCCGAAGCAGAAGGTCACCAAGGCCATCGAGGTATCATAAAGTGATTCCACTTCAAAACAGCAAAGCCCCGACCTGCAGAAATGCAAGCCGGGGCCTTTTGAATTATATATGGAATGGCCTTCGCCGATTGACATAAAAGGGATTGCATCTAAAAACAGTTGGGAGCAGCATCTATTACGGTGTTGCTCCTTTTTTCATGGGTACTGAGTTGGATTCCCGATGACTTGCCAAGACCGTGATGACCCGCTGTGAAGAAATAGTATTTATCCGTCGTAGTCGACGAGGGCTGCGACGCAGGAGTCGGACCATACGTTTTCGGCCGTTTCCACCATGTCGATGATGGTGTAGATGGGCAGGATGATGCCTAATATGGCAACGGGGGCTCCGATGCCCGACATGAGTGAGAGGGTGAGGAAATAGCAGCCCATGGGCACCCCTGCATTGCCGACAGCCGAAACGACAGAGACGAGTATCCATAGCAGGATAATATCCCACGTAAGAACCGTTCCACCGTTCTGCATCACGAAGAGTGAGGTGACGAGGATAAAAGCGGCACAGCCGTTCATGTTGATGGTAGTACAGATGGGCAGTACGAAGCGCGAGATGTTCTTGCGGATGCCCAGGCGACGCTCGGCTGTGTCCATCGTGACAGGCAGCGTGGCGGCACTACTTTTGGTGAACAGCGCCATCAGTACGGCAGGCATCATGCGGCCCAATACGTGGACAGGGTTGAGACCGCGTATCAATAAGAACAGAGGCAGGACAACGAAGAACTGGATGACATTGCCGCCTATGACTACCAACACGTATTTGCCAATACTGTCGGCCACCACACCGGCCGTCACCTGAGCCGACAGCTGCGCCGCGAAGGCTACGATGCCGAGGGGCAGGGTCCAGATGAGCCAATGGATCAACAGGAAGAGCAGTTCTTGTAAGCCCACCAGGAATTTCACGACCACCGCTTTGTTCTCCGACTCCGGCAGTTTCGACAGTCCAATGCCGATAGCAAAAGCTAACAACAGCAGCGAGAGCACATTACCGTCGAAGAAGGGTTTGACAACGTTGTTGGGAATGACGCTGATGATATGATCGACGTAAGATGTCTGAGTGCTGATGTCTGAGGGTTGGGTACCATTACTGATGGTCTCGACGGGCAGATTGCCTGGAGCTACCAACACATACAGCACGGCACCTACAGCAGCAGCGGCAAAGGTGGTGAGCAACGTATAGGTGAGCGTATGGCCAAAGATACGTCCTGAACCTTTCGAACCGAAGGTGGCGAAGGTGGTGATGACCGCCAACACGATGGTCGGTACGGCCAACAACTGGAACAGCCGCGTATAGACTGTTGCCACGAAGTTCATCACCTCATCGAGCCATACAACACCTAACGTTCCCAAAACAGCACCGATTACTAGTGCCCCAATCCAAATCAATGTTTTCTTCATATCCGCTGCAAAGTTACGATTTTAATTTAAAAGTTCGGGCGCAAAATCCAAAAACTTTGCCACCCGAACCAGACAAGTTGATTGCAAAACTTATTTCTTATGTGTCTGACGCCAGGTGTGGGCGTAATCAATGACGGCACGAAGTTTTTCCCAATCGGTATCACCAGGCACGGTGCAGTCGGCACCAAGGATAAAGTTGGGTGAAGCGTTCTCCAGTACCTTGTCCACTTCTGCTTTGGCCTCCTCGATGGTTCCCTTGGCAATCACACCCAAGCGTTCGAGGCCACCGAAGATGGGACGACTAAAGCGCTGCTGGGCCTCCTTGAGGTTGAGGGTAGAACCGTCAGAGAACTTCAAGGGCACGTTGATGATGCTGGCGGGATAGTCGGCAAACTCGTAGAGTGCCTCGGCATCTTTAAATGGTGTACCAAAGTCGCAGATATGCAGGATGTTGATGATTCCGATCTCGGCAGCAACCTCAGAGACGTGCTTGTCCCACTGGCGTACCTGTTCCTTCCAGATTTTCGGCGAGAGGGAGTTGCCGTCACCGCCCTGACTGGATACGTAGAAGCCGTCGGCACCATGTTTGCGGGCTGAACGCAGGTAGTTCTCGATGGAGAGCGAGAGGTTCTTGATGGCCTGTCCAAAGGCTGCTGGGTCTTCCTCGATGAGTTTCTTGAAGTTCTTACGGTTTTCAAAACCTAATGTCTGGCCTGCTAATGCCAGGGGTGAATAGACGGTAGGCAGGATAAAGGCTTCATTGCCGAACTCACGGGCCAGGTCTTCGATGACGGCGACCTGAGGGGCAAAGAACTCCTCACTATAGACGGGAACCTTGGCCCAGTCCTTACCAGACTGGATGTCGACTTTGGGTACTGCAATCTCGTAGAACACCTTTACGAAATCCATGTTGGTGGCACGGTAGAAGTCCTTGTGATCTTGAACGGCCTTGCGTCCGAGCTTGTTTGGGAAGTGGAGGAAGAAGGCAGCAGGCACATAGTCGTTGGGACGGCTCTGGTCCAACACCTGCAAGATGCGCTCGCGGCTGTTGACGTTAGAGGTTTGTGACTGGGCAGAAACTGCCTGACTGGTGAATGTGGCGAGTGCTACGACTGCCAATGTTGATTTTACAAACTGTTTCATAATGCTTATGTTTTAATGTTTCAATATTCAATTTTCAATTTATTCAAATGTTGCATCGTAGGGTCCGTCGTCGGTCTCACCGCTATAGCCCCAGTTCTGTTCGAGGTTGGGGTTCAGGATAATCTGATCCTCTGGCAACGGGAGATAGTAGTTCTTCTTCGACACGTTTTGTGCCTTGGTGGTCTTCGTACCAGTTACTTCCTCGTTGCTGGGCGTATGCTCCTTCACGTATTTCACGAGGATATGCCAGCGTTTCAGGTCGAACCAACGATGACCTTCGAGCACGAATTCCAGACGACGCTCCTCACGCAACCGCTCGCGGAACTCCTCTTGGGAAAGACCGCTCAGTTCCAGAGACGAACCGTCAGAAGGAGACTGCTGGATGTTCAGATACGGACTCCAGTAAGCACGCTGGCGCACTTGGTTGATGGCATCGTAGGCGGCAGCCGTTGGACCGTTGAGTTCGTTCTCAGCCTCAGCCTTGATGAGCAGTACTTCGGCATAACGGATGACGGTGGTGTTGGTGGATTGTCCGGCCGCATTACCGCTTGACGCAGGGTTGGCATAGTTCAGCGAATCGATATACTTGCGGAAACGTGGAATATCGAATACAAAGTCCGTACCCGTATTGGGGTTGTAGATACGCTTGGCCCAAGAGCCGTCGCGACGCTGGTCTTTGGGGTCGGTCTGTTCGTAATAGCGGTCGCTGGTGGCCAGCAGCACGGGTTCGGAATTGCTCCAGTTGGTGGCAAAGGTGCAATGGCCTGTCACGTTGCCGTTCACGCTGCGGTCGTGCTCAATAGTAAAAATGTGTTCTGGACCGTTCTTCTTATCTACCGACCAGTTGTCGATGAACTTATCGAGCAGCTTGTATTTGCCAGAGTCGATAACCTTCTGGGCATAGCTGATGGCCTGCTGGTAGTTGGTCTGCTGACGGCCCTTACCCTTCTCTGTGCTGGTCTGGGCCCACTCCAGGTAAACCTTCGAGAGAAGGGCAGATGCTGCCAATGATGAAGCTTTGCTGTCGCGTGTGGAGTAGCCAGCGGGCAGACTCTCGGCAGCGGAAAAGTCGCTGACAATCTGTTCAAACACCTCGTCGATGGTGTTGCGGGGAGCCTTTTCGCCCTCGCCGTCGTGTAGTACGATGGGGACACCACCGAAATAACGCACGAGATTGAAGTACATCAGGGCACGCAGGAAACGGGATTCGTTGATGTAGTTCTGCTTCGACTGCTCGTCGAGCCATGCAGCATCAGTCACCTTGTCGATGACGACGTTGGCACGGTTGATGGCGGTATAGTGCTCCTCCCAGGCATAACTCACGAAGAGGTTCGTGGGCTGTACGGCGAAGTTCGACAACTCGCGGATATGGGCGGAATTGGTCTGTGCACCAGCTTTCACATAGTCGCTCTGCAGGTCGTTGATATAGATACTCTGGTTGTTGAACATGCCATAGAATCCGTCTACCGTAAACTCCTGATAGATGCCGTTGATGGCGGTCTCGATGTCCTGCTTACTGCTATAGAAATTGTCTCTGTCAATGGAACTGAGCGAGGTCTGTTCCAGATCTGCGCAACCAATCAGCGCTACGCTAAATAATAAATGAGAAATGATAAATGATAAACTTATCAGATGCTTTCTGTATATCTTGGTAATCATAAAGCTCAAAGTTTAAAGTTCAATGTTTAAAGTTTAAAGTGTTACGTTAAATCCTACGAGTACGGTCTTGGCGGTGGGATAGGTACCGTTGTCGATTCCCTGATAGAGGGCACTGGTCTCGTCTGAGCCGCTGCGGTTGGCCTCAGGGTCGTAACCGCTATAGGACGTGAAGGTGAAGAAGTTCTGCAAAGAGACATAAAGACGAACTTTGGCCTCCTTTGTAATCTGAGGGATTGGCAGCGTATAACCCAACTGGATATTACGAATCTTCAGGTAGCTGGCATCCTCCACGAAACGGTCGTCGGTATAGATGGAAGTGGCGTTGCTGGCCTTCTGGATGGTGTTGCTGGGATTGGTAGGCGTCCATCGGTCGGCCACCTCTGCCAGTGGGTTGTAATAGTAACCATTACCACGGTCCAGACGGCAGGCCAATTCATTGAAGAGTTTATTGCCGTAACTGCCGCTGGCGCTAATGAAGAGATCCAGATTCTTATAGGTCACCTTGGTATTGAAGCCGTAGGTGAACTTCGGCTGGATGTTGCCAATAACCACGCGGTCCTGCTCGTTTACCACACAATCGCCGTTGACATCCTCAAACTTCGGATTGCCAGGTTCTACGGTTGAAATGGTCTGCGAGGGCAGCTTGCTCAGGTCTTCGTCCGACTGGATGATGCCCTTGAACTTATAGCCGTAGAAGCTACCGAGGGGTTCGCCGACTTTCACGATCAGGGGATTGGTGTAACCATGAGAGGGAATGAAATACTCGGCATTACCCAGACTGGTCACCTCGTTTTTGTTGTGGGCAATATTGGCGTTCAGGTTCCAGCGCAGGTCCTTCTTTTCAATGAGCACACCACCGACTTCCAGTTCCACACCCTTGTTGGTCACCGAACCAACATTACGCAGGACGGTATCAAAGCCTGTCACTTGTTCTACGGGTACGTTGAGCAGCAGGTCGCTGGTCTTTTTGTAGTAGCCGTCGAGGGTCACCGTCAGGCGATTGTGGAAGAAGCCCGTGCTCAGACCAATATTATAAGAGGTGGTGGTCTCCCATTTCAGGTCGGGGTTCGACTTGTTGGAGATGATGTAGCTCGTGGCACGCTGACCGTCGATGATGACCGTGCGGGGATTGACATTGGCGGCAAACTGGTAGTCACCGATTTCCTGATTACCCACCACACCAACAGACGCACGCAGTTGGATGAAGTCCACATTCTTGCTCAGGTGCAGCCATTTTTCGCGGTCGATGTTCCAGGAGGCACCTAATGAGGGGAACCATCCCCAACGGTGGTCTTTGGCGAAACGACTGCTACCGTCAGCACGCAGCGTCAGCGAGGCGTTATAGCGAGAGTCGTAACTGTAGTTCACACGACCGATCCACGACTGGAGCGTAGAGATATAGTGTCCGCTCGACGAGGGATTTGTGGTAGCCGCAGCACCGATATTGTCATAGCCAGTGGCATCGTTGCTGAAACCATAGGCCGTGGTGGCGATACGGCTGCGATCCGTGTGCTGGGCGGTATATCCCACGAGGGCTGTCAGCGAGTGAACGTTCTTAAATACATTGCTGTAGGTAGCGGTGTATTCCGTCTGCCAAACGTGTGTCTTGGTCTGTCCCACCGAGGCATAGCCGCTATACGGCAGACCATCGGAGGTGTACGAGGGCGCATAGTAACTCTGACGGGTGTTTGAGATGTCGGCACCCAGACTGGCCTTCAGCTTCAGTTGCGGAATGACGGTCCACTCGGCAAAACCCGTGCCGATGATACGGGTATTCTCCGTCTCCGTCTGGTAGTTCAGCAGATCGCTGATGGGGTTGCCCACCTTACCGTTATAAATATCCACACTTGTCGGCGTAGGCTCGTAGTTGAAGGAGCCATCAGCGTTGTAGATAGAGGTATAGGGTGTATGCGAGATGGCACCGTACCATGAGTTGGCAGCAAACATCGAACTGCGATCTGACTGTCCCTTCATCTTGTTGTAGGCACCATTGGCATTGACACCCACCAACAGGTTCTTGAACACGTTGCGCTCGTAATTGATGCGTCCGGCATAGCGTTGCAGACCTGTATTCAGCAGGATACCCTCCTGATTCTTATAGCTGCCGCTGATGCTGTAACGTGAGATTTCGTCACCACCGACTGCCGACAGCTGATGTTCCTGCGAGAAACCTGTCTGGAGGGCGGCATCCTGCCAGTCGTAGCTCTCCGTCGGCTCGTCCAGACGGTAACCCACCTCACCGTTGTCGTACATCTCGTTCCACAGGTCAGCCCACTGCCAAGCATTCAGGAAGTCCAGCTTCTTGCTGATGGTGCTCCAACCGAAAGTGGCACTATAGTTGATGTTGTTCTTGCCGTGCGAGCCTTTCTTGGTGGTGATGATGATCACACCGTTGGCACCACGCGTACCATAGATAGCGGTGGCAGAGACGTCCTTCAGCACCTCGATGCTTTCAATGTCTGAGGGGTTCAGGAAGGCCAGCGGGTCAAGAGCGGCGTCATTACCACGGGCACCGGTCTTGTTCGACGATACATCGTTATAGACGATGAAACCGTCAATGACATAAAGGGGCTCGTTGCCGCCAGTAATACTGTTACCGCCACGAATGCGGATGATGCTCGCTGCACCAGGCTGACCGCTGGTGGTTGTCACGTTCAGACCAGCCACAGCCCCCTGCAGGGCACTCTCTACGGAGGCGTTCTGCTGTTTCAGGATGTTCTCGTCGACTGACGAAATGCTACTGGTGAGTTCCAGACGTTTTTGGGCTCCGTAACCCACAATCACAACTTCGTCCAGGCGACTGGAGTTGTCGATGAGAGAAATCTCCACGGGTTCCTCGAAGTCGTAGACATCCACGTCGAGGGCACGATAGCCTACGTATTCCACTCTTAGGGTCAATGGGGCCTCCTTCTTGGTCTGTAACGAGAAGTTACCGTCTATATCTGTTATGACACCCTGTCCCTTTTCACTCTTTACGATGACCGATGCACCTATCAATGGCTCTCCTGTGCGGACATCGGTGATATGACCTGTGATCAGGCCTTGTGCAACAGCCAAGAGGGGGCTGATTGCAACAACTGCTGCAATAAACAATCTTTTTACCATAAGTCTAAATGTGTTTTACTTTTGTGCTGTTAATACGGACTTTACCTTTTCTATTTGTGTGCTGGCTTCTTTACTGTTGAGGTTCAGCAGACCGTATTCGTGGTTGTACTTGGTACCATTATCGAGCACCCATTGCAGGAACAGGTTCACCGCATCGTCGGCCTGATTATAGCTGACGCCAACTTTCTCAACGGGCACCTCCGAGATCTTTCCGTTCTCCAGGATGGTGAGCACATCGTCGAGCGAACCGTTGTCGCTGAAGCTACTGTCCTGGTCTTTCTTAAGGTCGAGACCGATGAGTGAGAGATTGTCCTTCAGATGACGGCTCTTTAGGTCGAAGATGTTCGACAGCGTATTGAACGATACACCCAGGGGGTCTTTCGAAAGTGCTGTGTTGAGAAACAGGTCGTCGCCTGAGATGCGCTTTCCACGGAAACTGCTGCTCTCCTCGCCGAAGTTGTGTGCAAACGAAGAAGCTACCGACGAGGCATTGCTGCCGCTATAAATGATGATGGCCTCAAAGGTCTTGTTCTTTTTCACATCCTCGTCAAAGTCATCATTGAGGAAGAAGAGCTGCTTCAGCTTCTTGGCGTTCAGGTGCTTTCCTTCGAGCAGGCGTGCTGCCTCAGAACTGCGTGCAGTAATTGGCAGCACGGCCGTCTCTCCGAAATAAACAACGTGGCTAAAGTCTTTGGTACTATTATCTTGATTGTCGAAAACGACATTCAAATCGATGTTTTCCTTATTAGCTGAGCCTTTTACAATTTGGAACTCAACGCCCGGCTCAGTCTTGGCGTATTCCTCTATCCATTTTTCTATCAGCGGACGGGCAAAGCGTGGACTCTTGATATAACGTACACCGCTGTTATTTACTCCGTTACCCTCAGCCCAGGCGCTTGTGAACCCCAGAACTGTTACTACTGCTATAATTGAAACTAATCTTTTCATGTTTATATTTATTATGTTCATTACCTATTATTATATATACACTCCCTTTCATCGTCATGGCCATCATCTGGCTACAACAGTATTCGCGCATTCGCATATTACACATTCGTTTCATAATTTTCATTTTTACTTGTAAATACTATATGTTTGTCTGTTATTATGTCTTTAAACAGTTACTCTGTCTTTTCGACGGTGCAAAGGTACGGCGTTTTCCGAATTCCCACAATCCCATGTGTGTGGCATTCGTATACCACAACTATGGTATTTCGACAAAAAAACCAGTAAAATGCGGAATTCTACTGGCGATTTAGCTAATATTGCTCCCCCTGGCGGAAGCCGCAGCCCCCGTTTAGTGGGGGTGCTCCGTTTCTGAAACGGGCGTAGCACCCGTCTGGGCATCCATCTTTTGGGGGGCGGGCTTTACTTCGCTGGCCTCATACTTGATTTTCTTAAAGCCCTCGATGATGGCGGGAACGGTGGTCTTGTCGGCATCATACTCGATGATGACAGTCTTGTTGTCGAGGTTGGTTTTGATGCTCTTGATACCTTTCTCGAAGCGGATATTGTCTTTGATCTTCTTCTCACAGTTAGCGCAATGCATCTGTGGGTTGGTGGTCAGTACGACGGTTTTGATGTTTTTAGCAAAGCAAACGCTTACGAATGCCAATGCGATGAATAATACTTTTGTTCTCATATCTTTTCCCAATTTAATCTGATTCCTATATAATAGATGGCGCCGTGGACGGGTCCCCAGACCATCGTAGCGTCGAAGTTCATGCCCCAAGGATCGTCAGCAGCGATGATGGGGTTCTTCTGTTTGCGACCTGTTATATTTTCGCCACCGGCATAGATGCTCCAATGGCGGAAGAAACGGGTGACTTGGGCATTCAATTGTTCGAAGCTTTTGTAGCGGCTGTCCCAAGATGGGATGCCGTCGGTGGTGGTATAAGGATCGGGCATACGTCCACCACCATTGAGTTGCAACGTCGCATCAAACTGCCACTTACCCAAGCCCGGCTTGTACTGGGCGCTGATGAGTCCCTTATACTTGTTGGTGAGCGGCTTTTCACGAAGAATACCGCCGTAGGTTGACTTGACATTCGTACGGCGGTAGGTGGCAGAGAGTGTAAAGCCGTCGAAGAGTTCGCTGGTTGCTTCCACCTGCCAAGTATGCGAGTAACTGTCGCCCACGAGGTTCGTGAAGTGGACGGCATGGGGATTGCTGTCCATATCGACGAGCATCTGGTGGAGGAACGTGGTATAGTAATACTCTGCGTTGAGGCTCAATGTTCGCTCACCGATGGGGATGCTGAGGGCGGCACTCAAACCGTAGTTCCACGCTTCCTCTTGGTCGAGATCTTTGTCGATGAGCATTACACGACCGCTGGCCAACAAGTAGTTGTACTCTGCCATGACATGGTTAGTGCGGTAGCCCTTGCCAATAGAGCCGCGCAGGGTCAAGATGTCGTTGGGAGAGTACTTCAAGTGCATACGAGGGGTGACAAAGCCCCCATAGATGTTACTATGGTCCCAACGTAGCCCACCCATTAGCGTGAACAACTCACCTATTTTGTAAGTATATTGAGCATAGATACCTGGTGTGGTCTCGTCGAAGTCAAACTTGTCGTGGTTTAGGCTTACGCCAGTGGATAGACTATGGTGTTCATTAAAATCTGTCTCGAACAACAGCGAGGCATAGCCGTTGCGCTGGTCTGTATTATATTGTTTCTTGCCGTAGAGCGAATTCTGATGATGCACAGAACCAGAGAGAATCAGGGCGATATTCGAGGCGTGTTCAGGGTCGAAGATATAGGCATTCTTCGCGAAAGCATCGTAGCGTTCGTTGGTAATGTCGATAAGGTAGGGGTTATCGTGAAAGGCGCAGTCCTCGTCATGATGTCCGATTTGTCCGCCTTCGCGATGCTCTTTAAGTCCCTTTATCGCTGCTTGGAAGATATAGTTGTCGCTGACCCATGCCCAACGGCTCATCAGCGAACCCTGTCGCACCTTGGGCATATCGGCAAAGCCGTCGTCGTTCTCGTCGTGTACTTTGTCGAGTATCTCGTAGTGACCCAATAAAGCTGTACTCCAACGGCTTGTCAAGTGCAGGTTCGCCCCAAGGTTCGCCTCTAACTTGCCCTTTGTGTTATAATAGAGGTTTGCGTCGGCAAAGGGTGTCGCCTGTGGCTTTTTAAACTCTACGTTGATTTGACCCGTGATGCTCTCGTAGCCGTGCTTGACGGACGAGGCACCCTTCGATACCTGAATGCTCTGCATCCACGGCCCAGGGATGTAGCCAAGCGAATAGGGAGCCGCTACACCACGATAGTTGGGGATATTTTCCGTGAGCATCTGCACGTAAGTGCCACTCAGTCCTAACAGTTTGATTTGTTGTGCACCTGTCGCCGCATCGGCATAGTTCACATCGACAGAGGGATTAGTGGTAAAGCTCTCACCCAAATTGCAACAGGCGGCACGTAACAACTCACTGCTACTGATAAAGTCAGTGTTACCGAGTCCCTTGGTCTTCACCCGTCCAACTTTCGAGGAAATGCTTACCTCCTGCAACTGCTCCGACCGCCATACCGTATCAGTTGGTTGGGGACTTTGTCCGTAAGACCCCAAGACCGTCTGCAGCGTGACAATCATCCAGCTGAAAAGTCTCTTGCCTACCAATACTAATCTAAACTATTTCTGCTACAACTTCAATCTCAACCAACGCACCTTTCGGCAAAGTCTTGACGGCCACAGCAGAGCGTGCTGGGTAAGGCTCTGTGAAGAACTCTGCATAGACGGCGTTCATATCGGCGAAGTCAGCCATGTCGGCCATGAATACCGTAGTCTTTACTACATTGCCCATTGTCAGCCCGGCTTCTTCGAGAATAGCCTTCACGTTGGTAAGCGACTGACGGGTTTGTTCCTTGATGCCACCCTCAACAAAATTGCCAGTGGCGGGGTCGATGGGAATCTGGCCAGAGGTATAAACGAGATTGCCCACTTTGATGGCCTGACTGTACGGGCCGATGGCAGCAGGTGCCTTTGTTGTACTGATTGCTTTCTTCATGACCTATCCTAATTATCGGTGCAAAGGTACTACTTTTCTGGTAAAATCCGCACGATGACACGAATAAAAATGATTAAATCCCCAGACCTCCATCAAAATGCCTTTCCACAGCCTTCGACTGCTGGACGCGGGAGTTGGGGGACACATCGTGAGTCACCCAGATGTTGCCGCCGATAACAGAGTCGTGGCCGATGGTAATGCGCCCAAGGATACTCGCGTTACTGTAGATGGTGACATTGTCCTCGATGATGGGATGACGGGGTATGTTGAGCATGTTTCCGTCGGCGTCTTTCTTGAAACTCTTGGAACCCAGTGTCACACCCTGATAAAGCGTCACGTGACTGCCGATGATGCAGGTCTCGCCGATAACAACTCCAGTACCGTGGTCAATGGCAAAGTATTCGCCAATCTGAGCACCAGGATGAATGTCAATGCCTGTCTCAGAATGTGCCAGCTCGGTGATGATACGTGGAATGACAGGCACCTGCAGTTCGTGTAGTTTGTGGGCGATACGATAGTAAATCATGGCTTTCGTCACAGGATAGCTGAAGATTATTTCGCCATAGTTGATTGCTGCAGGGTCGTTGTCAAACATGGCTTGCACGTCAGTATAGAGCAACCGCTTGATTTCAGGCAGCGCATCAATCAGTTGCAATGCCAGGTCTCTGGCCTTATCCAGTACCTGCTGCCTCGTCGTGAGGGCCTCACTTTTCTCGCCAAACTGAAGGCCATAGGATATCTGTCTTGCCAATGTCTGAAGCAGTTCCTCCATGTGAACACCAATGTTGTAAGAGCGGATGGTCTCATGGCACTGACGCTTGTTGAAGTAGTCAGGAAAGATGATGCTCTTTACCAGATTGACGATTTTCTTCACCTGTTCCACAGAGGGGAGTGAGGCTTCAGTCTGTGGCATCATACGTGTTTCCTGTTCCGTCTGGCGCGAGAGCTGACGGACATTACGTTCGAGTATCTCTATAGTTTTTGTGTCCATAACCAATTGTCAATTTTCAATTATCAATTTTCAATTATCAATTATCAATTAGAGATGTACCTCCTTATCCACTACCTCGCCGTTCAGAATCTTGAAGGAGTTCAGATGGACACCCTCATGGAGAGAGAGGATGGCATAGCGGATAGTGGGGTCGTTTGCCAGACGGAGGTCTTCCTGCGATGGGCGCGAGGGCGAGGCAGGATGACTATGCCAATTGGCGAGAATCTTCAGACCTTTGCTGCGGGCATACCTCATGGCAGCAAACTGATCCTTGGGGGCGAAGGAGAAGTGCTCTGGGGAGTGGTCGATGTTCTCCATCCAGTAGTGCTCTGTCACGATATCACCTTCAGAGCCGCTGGTGCCCAGCAGATAGCCGCACGATTCATTGGGTGCGTCCTGCTGGGCCTGGCTGATCAATTTATCAATGATTTCTTGTGGTATCTTCATTTTTTCAATGTTCAATGGTCAATGATCCTACGAGCTCTGCTCGCTTTGACCTTCAGGTCAAAGAATGGTCAATGCTTTATGTCGCAAGCTGCCTGTTCGTAGTCTATCAGGTGGTTGATGGTGGGATTGGTCCCGCAGATGGCACACGAGTCGCGATGCTTCACGGGAACTGTGCGGAACAGCATGGTCTTGGCATCGAAGGTGAGCAGACGGTTGGTCAGCAACTCGCCGATACCCGTAAAATACTTCAACGTCTCTGCAGCCTGAATGGTGCCCAGCATGCCAGCGATGGCTCCCAACACTCCTGCCTGGGAACAAGTCGGGACTGCACCCACTGGAGGCGGTTCCTTAAACATGCAACGGTAGCAGGCCGTGCCTGGCAAGTGGGTAAACGTCTGTCCGTTGAAGCGCAGAATACCTCCATGCGAGAAGGGCTTGCCAGCCATCACACAGGCATCGTTGATGAGGAACTTCACAGGGAAGTTGTCGGTACCGTCGACGATGAAGTCGTACTCCTTGATGATGTCGAGCGCATTTGATGAGTCAAGGAACTCGTAATAGGTATCCACCTTTACGTCAGGGTTGATGGCCTTGATCTTCTCTTCGGCACTCTTTACCTTGGGCACGCCTACGTCCTTCGTAAAATGAATCACCTGTCGCTGCAGGTTCGAGAGATCCACCACATCGGCATCCACAATACCAATGGTACCAACACCCGCCGCAGCGAGGTAGAGCGACACGGGAGCCCCCAGGCCGCCGGCACCCACTACGAGCACACGTGCGTTCATGATTTTCTCTTGACCCTCCACGCCGACATCCTGCAACAGGATGTGCCGCGAATAGCGCTGTATCTGTTCTTCTGTAAAGTCTATCATAATTATCAATTATCCATTATCAATTATCAATTAGGCCATAGGCCGTACTGCCACCTCCCATGAAATACAGGAAATCGACCTTGTCGCCTTCCTTGAGTTGAGTACTCTCCCAGTCCTCACGCTCGGCAAACTCCTCGTTCACCTGCACGCTGACCATCTCCGGGTTTTCTACTAGCAACTGCTTGATCAGTTCACTCACGTTGAGCGGCAGGCTCACTTCCTGCGCATCTCCATTTACATAAATCTTTGCCATAATCGTTTGAGTTTGAATTCGTCTGATAAAGTCAGTGCAAGCCGAACGCAGAGAGCTCGCTCTATGCTGAGGCGCCGCCTGACTTCGCAGTGTGATTAAATCACGCTGCAAAGGTACGGCGATTTCCATGATGCCACAATCCCACAGGGATGGTAAATCGCATACCATATCAAGGGTATGCAAAATGCCGTGAATGTGCGATTGTACACATGCCGAAAACCCCGTACCTTTGCACCCAGACTCAAACGTATAAAATTATGGCAGAACAAAAGAAACTAAGCATCATCGCCTTCAGTGGCGATTTCGACAAGCTGACAGCAGTATTTACATTAGGTACGGGCGCGGCAGCAGTAGGTT
>JAEEGK010019601.1_pt1 | contig 14483 bp, 12 predicted proteins | sample 8958771 | NCBI WGS metagenome assembly JAEEGK01 (sample SAMN16246547, study PRJNA631951) | gut metagenome | biome: gut microbiome; feature: rumen; material: SC-attached | host: Bos | place: Iran: Karaj | collected 2018-10
CTGCTGCTGAACCTCGCGCACGAGGACGGCTACTGCGTCATTGTGGTGACCCACGATCTGGACATCGCCGCCCGGGCCGACCTGGTCTACCGGATGCGGGACGGACAGATTCAAGGAGGACTGGAAGATGCAGGCTACAGGAAACGGGCTTAAAAGCGTCCTTCGGACGCCGGGAAAAACCCTGCTGTTCATTCTGATCCTGACGGTGACGGCGGCGCTGCTGATGGTTTCCTGCTGTGTCTACAGTGTCGTGCGAGGCTATCTGACCGACTGCAATAGCTTCTTTCATACCATCGCGGAGCTGGAGTACATTGGGCAGAACTATCCGGATCAGACGGTCTACGACGAAAGCTTTGCCAACGCGGTGGAACACAACCGTGATACCATCTCCCAACTAATTGCTTCGGACTCTGTGCTGGGCTGGGAGCCTGCCTCTTCGGAGCTGATGCTCTGCTCCGAGGTGCGCCGTTGGGACGAGGCAGTCCCCATGCCCGACGCAGCCGTGCTGCGGGTCAAGCTCTATACCTACGAGAAAGAATACGAGCTGTACACCGGAGTCGTGAGCGAAACGCTCTACTCCCGCAGTGATTTCACAAACCGAATTGTTATGATCCGCGGCAAAGACGGAGAGCCGCCGCTGGAATACCCCGCTGATTATCTTTTCACCGGACGTTTCTATTACTCCGGTTACAGCGGCTTCTACACCTTTCAGCTGGAAGACGCCAGTTTCCTGGATCAAGACGATATCACAGAGCTTCCGGCGCTGCTCCCCGGCGGAGCCAGCGAAGCAGACGAAGCCCCCTATAGACGCTACGCCGAGACCTTGCACTTAAAAAATGACGCCTGCCGCGTGAGTTACACGGCAGACATGGAAGATCTCTATCCCTTCCATCAGCAGCTGCTCACGTTGACGGACGGTCGCTTCTTCACGCAGGAGGAATACAGCGCAAAAGCCAAGGTCTGCGTCGTCTCTGAGCGCCTCGCGGGAATGCTGGGACGGACGGTTGGAGACACGATCCCCTTCACGCTGTTCCACGTTGATGGCGACCTCTACGAGCCAAGGAATCGCAGGCAGATCGACGAAGATGCTTATCAGATCGTCGGCATTGTAAGCGAAAATGAAAGCTATCCCTTCTGGGTCTTTTTGCCGGACGCCGACGCCGGTAAGGAGCTTCATCCCGTCAACGGCTATACGCTGGGTCAGTTCCGGCTGGAAAACAGTCAGGTTTCCGCTTTCCTGGAGGCAGCCGCGCCGCTGCTGGAGCACGGCTTCCGGCTGAACGTCTACGACCAGGGCTACGCCGCCGCCACGGAGCCCATGGAGGAACTGCAATTTATCTCCGGCATCTTCCTGGCGGTATGCCTGCTGCTGGCGGCCTGCGCCCTGGCGATGCAAAGTCACCTGTTCGTCTCCCGGCAGCGGGAGGCAGCCCGAACCATGTACGCCATGGGCAGCGGCAGAATCCATGTATGCGTCTACTTCCTCAGCGCTGCCATGACTCTGACCCTTTGCGGCGCAGTCTTTGGCGCCGTGCTCAGTAAAGCAGCTGAAAACTGGGTCTTTGGCGTTTTGCAGCGCTTTGCCGTCCAGTTTGCGGAGCAGGATCTTCGCTTCTCCGCGACCCGGCTTGCCATTACGCGAACCCTGGAATTTGATCCTGTCTCTCCTCCGGGGGCTTACTTCAGCGCCGTTGGAATTCTGGCAGGCGGAACCCTGCTCTTTACGCTGGTCTTTGCGCTGCTCGGTTTGCGGGAGCGGAAAACGAAACAGAAAAAAGCGGTCAAGCAGATCGCGCCAAAACGGGCGGCCCGCGTTTCCAGGCTTTCCTGCAAACTCAAATACGGTTTGCTCTCTCTGCTTCGCGGCAGGAGCCGCACCACGGCCGTTCTGCTTCTGGGGCTGGCAGTCACCCTGTTCTTCTCGCACCTGACCTCCTCCCTGAACAGCTACAGAGAGCAGCTGAACGCTTATAAGAGCAACGCTGTAATCACCGGCAACGCCACCGATTACTATGGCAAACGGATCAGCGGGCTGAGGCTTAATAGTTCCGCCGTTGGAGCGCTTGCCACGTCTGATCTGGTAGAAAGCTTTTGCGTCACTTCCAACCTGGGTCATGTCAAGATTCTTGGCGCAGAGGGCAAAGCGCAGATTCCGTTTGACTTGCCCAGCGCGGGCAGCTATGCCTATGAATCCGTGCTTTTTTTCCTGAGCAAGGAACCGGCCTGGGCGGGCACCTCCTCCATCTCAGATTCCCCCCTGTTCCATTTCTCCGAGGGTGGCTCCGTGGAGTGGCTTGATGGTTGGAGTGAGGCGGACTTTACCCGAACAGACGTTGCGAAATCCAGCTTTGCTCCCGTAGCTTGCGCCATGCCGCAAGCCATGATGGAACAATATGGGATTGCGCTGGGCGACGTCGTCAATATTGCCGTCTCCTATTACAATTCCGGAAAAGGCACAGATAAGATTAAGACAATGCAGTTGCTGGTGGTCGCCTCCTATCTGGCGCCTGTGGACAGCAACACCATCTTCTCCCCAATAACCTTCACACACCAGAACGTTTTCAGCTTCGTGAGCCGTTACCACGACGATCAGCAATACTGGATCGAGGACACGCCCTATTCGGGAAAATATCTGAACACGCTTCTGGACAGGGGACTCTCTCTCTGGCTCGATTATTCCAGCTTTACCTTCACGCTGAAGGATTCCAAGCGCCTGGACGAGCTCCGCGCGGCTATGGACGAGGCGGGCTTCACCTGGGTGCACTCCGGCGAGCGCGTCAAGCCCTTCGCTATGATCGAGGACGACGTCTATCTGAACACCGTCCACTCCATGGAGCGTCAGATTCAATACGTCAGCGTGCTCTACGCGGCGCTGTATCTGCTGGCCGGGGTGATCGGTTTCGCCCTCGCCTGGCTGCTGATTCTGTCCCGTCGGAAGGAGATCGCCGTGATGCGGGCGCTCGGCACCCAGCCCGGCCGGATCGTGGGCAGCTTCCTGCTCGAGCTTCTGTTGCTGATGGCCGCGGGGCTCGTGCTCGGGCTCCTGCTCTGCCGGGTCACCGGCATCCGCGCGAATCAGACCCAGTTGCTGCTCACCGCCGCCTTTTTGAGCGTCTGGACGCTCTCCGCGCTGCTTTGCCTGAACACCGGACTGCGGAAGCAGTCGTTCGCCGCGCTTACCGAACCGGAATGAGGAGGAATTGAGAAATGTCGATTTTAGAGGTACGAAACGTCAGCTATCGCTACGTCAACAAGTATCAGACCGTCAACGCGCTGAACGGCGTGGACTGCGCCTTTGAGCAGGGGCAGCTCTACGCGCTGGTGGGCAAGTCCGGCTCCGGCAAGAGCACCCTGCTGTCGCTGATGGCGGGGCTCATGCTCCCCACCACGGGGGAGATCCTCTTTGAGGGCAAGCCCACCTCGCGGATCAACCTCAACCGCTACCGCCGGGAGCACGCGGCCGTGATCTACCAGAGCTTCCGCCTGCTTCCCCTGCTGACCGTCTCCGAGAACGTGACCTACCCGATGGAGCTGCGCGGCTTCAAGGGCAAGCCGGCGCGGGAACGGGCAGAGGAGCTGATCCAGCGCGTGGGTCTGCCGGTGACGGTGCTGCCCCGCTTCCCGGATATGCTCTCCGGCGGCGAGCAGCAACGCGTGGCCGTCGCCCGCGCCATGAGCATGGACACCAAGCTGCTTCTGGCCGACGAGCCCACCGGCAACCTGGACACCGAAAACAGCCGACGCATCATCGACCTGCTGCTGAACCTCGCGCACGACGACGGCTACTGCGTCATCGTGGTGACCCACGATCTGGACATCGCCGCCCGGGCCGATCAGGTCTACCGGATGCGGGATGGAAAGCTCATCGACGGGTATGCGGCGGAGTAATCATTCCTTTCACAGTCGTCTCATGTTTGTTTTCTCTCTTTTTCCCCAGCCGAAAGGACTTGCCCGCGGGCAAGTCCTTTTGTCTGACCTTATTTCGATTCCGCCTCGGCTTCCTGCTCCAATACCTGCTGCGCCAGCCGCAGCACGGGCAGCTCCCGGGCTGCAATCAGCTTGCCGATGGGGGTGCAGGCCCGCAGCTCGTACTCCCGGACTGCGTCTTCAAAGCGCAGCCGCAGGGTGGAAAGGTGGAAACAGCTTTTCTCATCCTCCGTCAGATGCCGCGCACCGAAGGAACACACCCGGCAGAGATAATAGTGGTTGAGGTTGTGCCGGCGGATCAGATTGTAGTGATCGCTGACCAGGCCCAGGGTGCAGAGGATCTCCACCTCCGCCCCCAGCTCCTCCCGCAGCTCCCGGCGGATGGCCGTCTCCAGCTCCTCCCCCGGCTCCACTCCGCCGCCGGAGGTCTCGATCAGCGTCGCCCGGCCAAAGTCGTCGTTCCGGAAGGCCCGCACAAAATAGAACCAGCCTTCGTCGTCCACCACGATGGCCCGGACGATCTGCCGGTGGTGATCCGTCCCGGTATCGGGCCACTGGTCGTCCTGCAGCTCCAAATGGATCTGTGTGAATTCCTTCATATCTGTCCCTCCTGTGCCTGATTTTCGGATCGATTTCGTGAGATTATACCAAAAAAAATTTGTGCAGTCAACTGATCCTTCCGGATGTTTATTCCGTAATGCTCGTATTATTTCGGTATTTCTCAAATATTTTGGAATGATTATGAAAAAACATCACAAAATCTACAAATTTCCTCTTGCTTTTTCAAAAAATTGTGCTATAATACGACCATACAAAAGAAAAGAACAGCGCACACTTACATTCCCGCAAAAGGACTGCCTCATCCCGGGGCAGTTCCTTTTGCGCGCAGAAAGAGGTTTGTTATGGTAAAACGAAACGCCACCGGCATTTCTGTCCTGCTGCTTCTCCTGGTCGCCCTGTTGGTCGCCTTTCTTCTGATGAAGAACATGAGCAGCACCCGGAAGGACAGCGAGGAATCCAAGTCCAAGGAGGACTACGTGCAGCAGGCGCAGGATCTGGTCAATCAGATCAACCAGGCCCAGCAGCAGGCCGCCACGGAGCCGTAAGCGAGGACGGACAGGAGGCGGTTCCCTGTCCGCAGAATTGAAAATTGAAAATTGATAGTTGAAAATGAAGGTGTTTTTTAAATTGCCATATAAAAAAGGAAATCCAAGCTGCAAAACAGGCTGTTTCCGCCTTTTTGACCCGTAATTTCACAGCAACCCGTAATTACACAGTAAAAAGAATCATTGAGCCGGAAATCTCCGCTTTTCTTCTCATCGGTCAAATGGCAATTTGAACGATACCACAACTTTCAACTTTCAATTCTCAACTTTCAACTTTTTTGACACGCTGAAACGGATCATCTCCCACCGGGGGGTGATCCTTTTTTTATCGCCGTCTGACCTCACTGCTGTGAGCCAGCCGGTAGAGCATCTGCACCGTCTCCGCTCTGGTGCAGGCTTTGTCGGGGCTGAAGGTGGCGGGGCCGGTGCCTGCGGTGATGCCGTTTTCGTAGGCCCACTCCACCGCGGTACGGTACCAGGCGTCCCTGGGCACGTCGGTAAAGGGCAGCTCCCGGGGTCTGCTGAGCCCGTCATAGCCGGGGCGGCCGTAGCCGAGGATATGGCTGTCGCCCAGGGCATAGCTCCTGCGGCGTACCATATTGTCGCTGTTGCCCTCCACGGTGTGGATCACTCCGTCCTTCACATACTCCACCAGGCCCGTATGCTGGGCGGCGTAGGCGCTGCCAAAGAAGATCTGATCCCCCGGCTTGGGGTCGGCATACCAGGCCCCCGCCTCCTTGTAATACTTCACGCACCAGTCGCAGCCCGCGCCGTAGGGCCCGGTGAAATACTTGGCCGCCTGGGCCCGGACGGAGTCCCGGCCGGAGGCGATATAGACGCACCAGTCCACAAACACGCAGCACCAGTCATAGCCGTTCTTGTTGCTCTGGTAGTAGTGGGGCACGGCCTGCCAAAGGTCCCGGGCATACTTCGTCCAGTTGCCGTTGCCCGGATTGGCGGTTTTGCTGTCCAGATCCCGGTCGGTGGCCTTTTCCAGGTATCCCAGCTCCTCCGCCGCAATGTGCAGGACTTCGTCCCGGTAGATTTTTCCCATTCCGCAGCACCTCCGTCGATCGTTCAGGATAGATCCTCCTGACAGCCTATTCCCGCCCGGGGTACGCTGTGACTGCAGAACGAAAACCGCCCCCTGCGGGGCAAAAAAGGGCGCGGTTCCAAATGAACCGCGCCCTTCCGCATAAAACGGATTATTCGTCCTCCTCCGTCTGCCGCTGCTCTTCCACTGCCTTGAAGACCATATCCGCGATCTCCTGGGGCGTCATGGCCTCTGAGGTGAAGCAGACCGAGAGAAAGCTCGGGTCGTCGAAGAGCACCCAGGACGACTGGGAATTGCTCTGGGCATAAATCACGCCGGAGCTTGTGTTGTATGTGATCTGGGTGCGAAGGCCGCCCTTGGCCGCCTTTTCCGTTTCCTTGGCCGCAGATCTGACCTTACGCATTTTGAGTCCGTGTTTATTCAGCATTTCTGATCTCTCCATTATTTAGTTGGGACGGAACGGGAAAGCTTTCCGATCGCGTTTTTCCGGATGACAGAATACCACAAACGCCGGAGAAAATCAAGTGCGCCGGAAAAGTTTGCGGGAACAATGCAGCCGCTCTGTCATTCCGGGCCCGGTTACCCGCCGGGCGCGGGGATCCCTGATCCCCGCAGCCGGAGAACGCCCCCCGTTTCCGAGCTTCGGTCAGGCCCGGTCGTCCTTCTGCCGCTCCAGGCGGAAGGCCACGGAACGCTTGAGGTAGTCCAGATACTGATCGTCCCGGCACATGGCCTTGCCCTCGGCGTCGGAGATCTTGGCCACGGGTCTGCCGTTGACAAATTGCAGCTTGATCACGATATTCAGCGCGGTTTCGCAGGTATCGTTGGAACAGAAGGTGCCGATGCCGAAGCTCACCTTGGCCCGATCCTTGAAATGCTCGTACAGCTTCTGGGCCCGGTCGAAGTCCAGGCTGTCGGAGAACAGCAGGAGCTTGGTGCGGGGATCCACGCCGTAGCTCTCGTAGTGCTTGATGATCTTCTCGCCCCAGGCATAGGGGTCGCCGCTGTCGTGGCGGACGCCGGTGTAGTTGTTGACCATGGAACGGGTGAAGTCCAGCAGGAACAGGTCGGTGGTGAGGGTGTCGGTGAGGGCGGTGCCGTTATCGCCGTTGTATTCGTCGTACCAGTCCCGCATGGCGTAGTGGTTGGTGTAGGACAGGGGGATGCTGTCGATGCCCTGGAACATCTGCACATACTCATGGGCATAGGTGCCGATGGGGGTCAGGTTGTACTTCATCGCCAGGTACACGTTGGAGGTGCCGATGCATTTGTCGGTCTCGGTGGCGAGCCTGCGCACCACTACGTCCTCCCACTCCCGGGAGAGTCTGCGGCGGCAGCCGAATTCGGCAAAGTGGAAGGTGTAGGTCCCGTCGTTCAGCGCCCGGATCTTGTTGTTCAGCCGTTCCTCGGCAGAGCGGAGAAGCTTGTCGTAGTCGTAGCGCATCCGGAAGTAGACCTCGTTGATGATCTCCAGCAGGTAGATCTCGAACTGCATCGCGGAGAACAGCGGCCCGTCCACGGCCACCTGCAGCTCCCCCGCCTCCGTCCGGCCGATGGTGACGTAGTCCCGGATCGGGTGCCACAGCCGCAGGAACTCCACGTAGTCGTTTTTGATAAAGCGGATGGAGCGCAGGTAGTCCAGCTCCTCCTTCCGGAAGCGCAGGGTGCAAAGATGATCCACCTGGGCTTTGATCTCCTCCACCATTTCCTCGGTGAAGACCACGTCCTTGTTGCGGCATTTGAACAGGTATTCTCCGCACAGGTCGGTGTGCTTGTGGAAGATCACCTGATCCATGTTAAACTTGTAAAGGTCGGTGTCCAGCAGCGACACCACAATGGGTTCCAGTTTCATTTGTTCCTCCTGATTTATGTATGTTGTTTGATATGATATGTCAATGATTCCGTGGCGCCACCTAAGTGCGCCCCTACGGCGGAGACGGGATACCCGATGCGCACAACGCCCGTAGGGGCGAGCACCGCTCGTCCCGTCCCCCGTAGGGAGCGATGCCCACATCGCTCCGGCGTTCGGTACGAACGCAATTTGCCGCAAGGCAAATCCGACCGGGGCAATACAACGCACCCGGCTTGATCGTCTGCTGACGCATACGATTGTTTGCTGCGCAAACCGGACGAGCAATACCCATGAAGGGCACAGGTGGCCGCCCCTACTTTACTTTAATAGAACGCTTTGTCTTCAATGCGCACGACGCTGTCCGGGATGGTCAAATTGCATACGCTGCTTTTACGGAACGCAGCCACGCCGATGTTCGTGACGCCGTATGGGATGGTCACGCGGCTCAGATGACACTCTTAAAAGGCAAGGATCAGAGAGAATACTTGCTTTTTCATTCTATCATACTTTTTCATTTTTTCAACAGCTTTTCCGGGGATTCCTGCAATTTACACCGTGCAGATCGGACGAGCGATACCCATGAAGGGCACAGGTGCTCGCCCCTACGGGCGGTTCTGTGGCGCACACTGTGCGCCGCTACAGCAGCCGGCACTGTGCGCCGCTACCGCTCCATCAGCTTCAGCAGCTTCCGCTTCCATTCCCCGGTCTTTCCGGTGTAGGGATGCTCCCGCAGGGAGAGGTTGCCGTGGGTCCTGCCGAACAGCACCGTGGACGGGTGGGTGAATTCCCGGAAGCCCCACTCGCCGTGGTAGGCGCCCATGCCGGAATGCCCCACGCCGCCAAAGGGGGCGCCTTTCACCATCATGTGCAGGCAGACCTCGTTGACGCAGCCGCCGCCGTATTGCTGAGTTGACATAACTCTTTTTGCCCAGGCCATATCCTTTGTAAACAGGTAGAGAGCGAGGCCGTGCTCCCGGTCGGCGACGGTGTCCAGCAGGCGGTCGATCTCGCTGTCCGGATAGGGCACCACCGGCAGAAGGGGCGCGAAGAGCTCGTGCCGAACGATGGGCTCGTCGATGCCCACGGGCCAAATCACAGTGGGCGCGTATTTCCGGGTCTCCCGGTCGCCGGTTCCGCCCACCAGGATCCGGTCGCGGTACTGCTCCGCCTCCGCCGCACAGCGATCCCAGGCGGCATGGGTGATCAAGCAGGGGTATTCGGGGCTGTGGATCGGGTCGTCCCCGATCTGCCGTTTCAGCTCCGCTTTGACTGCCTCCAGGAACGCGGGGGCGACCTCCTCCGCCACGGCCACCTGGTTCACGTTGATGCAGATCTGCCCGCTGTTGAGCAACTTGAAGAAGACGAGCTTCCGGGCCGCGTCCCGCAGATCCGCGTCCTTGCGGACGATGGCCCAGTTGCCGGTTTCCCCGCCCAGCTCCAGGGTCACGGGGGTCAGATGCCTGGCCGCGGCCTCCAGTACGTGGACGCCCACCTTGGGCGAGCCGGTGTAGAAGATCTTGTCAAAGCGCTCCGCCAGCAGCAGGTCAGCCACGTCGTGGCCCCCGTCCACCAGGGCGATGTAGTCGTCCGGAAAGCTGTCGGCGATCAGCCGCTTCAACAGCTCCGTGCTGTGATAGGACTTGGCGCTGGCTTTCAAAACCGCGGTATTTCCCCCCGCGATGGCCGCCGCCAGAACGCCCAGGGACAGCAAAAAGGGGAAATTGAAGGGACTGATGATCAGACTGACCCCGTAGGGCATTTTGTAGACCCTTGTGACCGTGCTGGGGAAGCAGCTGAGGCCGCTGAACCGGAGCTCCGGCTTGGCCCAGCGCCGCAGACCGCGGATGTTTTCGTTGATCTCCGTCACAACGGGCCCGATGTCGCTGAGATAGGCTTCCGCCTCGCTGCGGCCCAGATCTGCGGCCAGCGCCGCGATGATCTCCTTTTCCCGGGACAGCACAGCCTGCTTGAGCTTCCGAAGCTGCGCGATCCGCCAGTCGATGTCCTGGGTCTTGCCGGTGCGAAAATACTGCCGCTGCCGCGTGACAAGCTCCCGGATCCTTGCCTGTGTCCACATAGCGATCCCTCTTTTCTTGAAATGTCGGTCAGAACGGAAAAATTATACCACAGAACCGGGGCGGACAAAAGGGGTTTTCCGGAAAATGAAAAAAATGAGCAGAAAACGGAAAAAATCTCTTGACAAAACGCCGAAATCCCGCTATAATTATACATGCTTGTTTGAGCCGTGCTGGTATAGCTCAGTTGGTAGAGCAGCTGATTTGTAATCAGCAGGTCGGGGGTTCGAGTCCGTCTACCAGCTCCACCTTTCCAGCCAGGCGATACGAAGGCGTCGTCCGGGAACGCTCAAACAGCAACGAATATGGGGGAATTCCCGAGTGGCCAAAGGGGACAGACTGTAAATCTGCTGGCACTGCCTTCGGTGGTTCGAATCCACCTTCCCCCACCAAACCCGGACGCGAAAGCGTCCGGGTTTTCGGCTTTTCAGGGTGATTTTTGGATGAAAACCTGCATTTTTTGCCCACTTTGTATCTTTTAAGCAGGATCATCCTGCGAACGCAAAAGGCTTGACCCGTTAGCTGACCCGTGAGCCGCTTTCACGGTATGGGTCATTTGACCCATTAAAGACGGGCTGTCACGGTGCGGCTACGGGAACGTGGTTTTCGCCACCTTCCTGCACGGAGCGAATAAAAGCGTCCATTCTGCTGGCACTTTCCCGCTTCATTCCGAGCGTCGCATGGGCGTAAGTTGCCAGGGTGAAGGAAGCTGTGGCGTGTCCAAGATTCTCCTGGACCGTCTTGATATCGTCCCCTGCCTGCAGGCTGTTGATCGAAAACGTGTGCCGCAAATCGTGGAAGCGAAGCTCCGGCATCCCAAGCTCTGTTACGATTCGTTTGAAATTCATCCAGATAGTTTTGTTGTTGATATAACGTCCCATCTGCGTTGTGAAGACAAGGTTCTCCGAATTGTCCCAGGCCGACCCAAGTTCCGTTGCCCACTGTGCTTGTCTGCGCTGCTGCTCTTTCAGCGCGTCCATGACGGCGCTTGCAGCGGTCAGACAACGTGGCCTGCTGTTTTTCAACGGAGAAAAGTGAAACTCCTTTTCGCCCTTTGCCCGGTTGTGCTGCTTATTGATCAAGAGGGTTCCTTTTTCAAAGTCAACACAATCCCAGGTCAAGCCGAGCAGCTCTCCCTGCCGAAGGCCAGTGAACAAGGCGACAAACAAAGGCAGCTCATATTCGTCCCCTTTGATGGCACGGAGGAATGCGCTCACATCCTGAGTGTCCATAACTTTGAGCTCCTCCTTCTCAATCTTTGGAAGAGTTGTACCCTCAGAGGGATTGATACGAAGGTAACCGTTGATTTTTGCCTGCTCCAGGGCAGCGTGTAGAGCCCCGTGGATGTTCTTGACCGTCTTGGGAGATAAGCCGCGTTCATTGATCAGTTTATTGTAAAGGTGCTGGATCTGATGGGTTGTCAGCTTGTTCAAGCGAATCTTCCCCAGATCGGGTTTCAGGTGAATCCGAATGTGCATCTCATAGCTGGCCTTGGTTTCCGGACGAAGATTGATCTTGTACTCTTTCAACCAGGTGTCCAGCCACTGGCCAACGGTAATGGAGGTCGGCTCAATATAGGCCCCCTCCTGAATGTCCGTCAGGATCTTATTCAGCTTTTCCCGAACCTCACGTTTCGTTTTCGCATATACGGAACGCATAATTTGTTTTCCTGTTTCCGGGTGATAGCCGACAGTATATCGGCCTTCCCATCTGCCATCCGTTCTAAGACGGATGGTGCCGTCACCTGCGTCACGGCGTTTTTTTGTAGCCATAATACCTCTCTTTCTGCAGAATAGAAATGTTCTTGCCAGTCCATTTCGGTTTACATAATAAATCCTTTTGCGGTGGATTGCAAGAAGATTCTATCAGTTGTTTTTACTAATCTTTTTCATTCGATTTTGGCATTTTCGACAAGTGTAAGATAGAGAATGAGTTAAAATCATCCGTACGTACGTACGAAGCGTACGGTTCCCGGTGGGAGGCTCGTTTTTTCGGTTCAACACCCGGAAAAGCCTCTCAGAAAGAGCCTGTGTACGGATCGTACGCATGTACGGATAAAATGGAGTTGCTCTCCTTCTTTTAGAGCTTGCCCGTGCGTTCCAGAATCTGACGGATCTTCTCTGCCGGTTCAATGCCGAAATAGCCCCTGACGCGGCGGGCTCCGTTGATATAGATGTTGTTGGTGGCACGAATGTTGTAGGCCTCCTGGTTTTCAGTCAGATGCTGGCTGAAGCTCTTCTGGGAAAGCGGAACGAATGCGTTGTCCTCGCACCAGAGCTTGTACACCTGGTAGAGCTCCATCGTGCTGGCTTGCGCTTCGGGGAAGAAATTCAGATAGCCCTTCGATTGCAGAAATTCCACCACGTTGTTTCCGTCAGAAACGGCAGCGTCCATGTTGGCCTTGGCCTGTTCGCTGAGCGTGAACTGGTAGTTTTGCTCAATCAGCCGCTGCAATCCATAGAAGCACCAGAGGAACAGTCCCTCCGGGTTCGCGGTCAGCTTTTCCGCCAGGTGCGGATCGTCGATCCTTGCAGGGTCTCTTGGCTTGGTGGTCAGAATAATCTGCCGCCGGAAAAAGCCCTTGCTCCGGTCATACAGCGCCTTAATGGAGCCGTTGCCAAAGCAGAGGAAGCGAGCGTAAATATCTCCCTGATAGCTCTGCTTGCCCTTCCGCTCCAAGTCCAGCGGCAGCTCAGCGGTGATAATCAGCTTGAGGTAATTCGTGTCGGGCAGCGCCTCCATCTTCATATCGTCGTCTACCATCACGAGGACGTTTTCCAAATCCGCCCTGGCGAAACGGTTGGTTTCGACTTTGGCAATGTTGCCGTTGTTCATGTTGTCTCCAAAGATGGAACGCATGACCACACCGATGCGGGATTTGCCCTCGCCGCCTTGACCAACCAGCATCAACATCTTTTGTGCTTTGGTCGTTGGGATGAGGCAATAGCCCATGAACTCCTGGAGCGTGTAGATATCCTTCACCTCCAAGAGCTGATCCAGGAACATGATCCACTCCGGCGGGTAACAGGCGTCGGGATCATAGCGCACGGGCAGCCGATTCCGGCAGTATTCCTTTTCCTCTGTGAAGCTGCCGTCCAGGAACAGGGTGCCGTTGGCAACGTGGATGCGATCCGTCTGGATCGGAAGCTCCCGACAATAGGCCTCAGAACGGAGGACGGACAGCAGATTTTCCACTTTCTTGGAAACACCTGTATGGGCATGTTTGCTGAGCTTTTCGTAGATCTCTTTTCGCAGATCGTCCTCGTTCGTGATCCGCCCATCCACGGTGAAGAAGCTTCCTTTGACACAGATCATAGGGTGTTCCTGTAAAAACTCCCGGCAGAAAACGATCTCGTCAACGTTCTTTCCGTCAAACCACTCCGGAAAATCCATAGCAATTACAGAGGATTCTTGCTGTTCATTCATGGGCTTCGCCTCCTTCCTGTTTGGTACGGGTGTGAATGCCCTGCGCCTTTCCGCTCTTGCGAAGCTGCTGTTTCCGTTCTTCCGAGTACGGAGCGGTCAGACGGAAGGCACAGCGGTTTTTGTCAATCTCGAAGCTCATGCGGCCATCGCCGTCGTCGGATACGATCCGGCACAGATCCGGGTACTGCTGTGCGAAGACGGTCAGACGATGCTTGAGATTGGTATTGTGGGTGTCGATCTCCATCACGGGATCGGCCTCGTTGAAATAAATCTGCGTGAACTTCTCTTTCTTTTTCATGGTTGTATTCTCCTGAAATTTCATTGTTTTTTCGGCTTTCTGCGTCCGGGTCAAGACCCGGAAAACAGAAGCGTTTTTTCGATAGAAGCAGTCCGAGTGGGGTACTGTATCACTGGAAATGCTTCTGTAGCATGTTTTGTTGTTTCTACAGGTCAACACGGGATTATCTGGCGTCCCATTCATACCGGGCACGGGCGGCACGTTTGGCTGCTTTCTGTGCCTCCTGTTCAGCAGCCTTGCGCTCCCGTTCCGCCGCTTCCTTCGCTTTGGAACGGGCAATCACGTTCTGAACCTGGTCGGGGCCAAGTTCCCGCTTCACGCGGTCAAAGTCCTGCAATTCTGTTTTCAGTTGGTTGTTCTCCTCGAGGGCAGCGTCCCAGCCCTGCATATAATAGTCCCGGTCATAGCAGACGGTATCATACCGGCTTCTCAAGGCACGATACTCCCGACGAAGCTCTTGCAGCTTGTGATACAGGGACAGCGCCGCCTGCCAGAGCTTTTTCAGAATCGGCATGGCCTTCTCCTCTCGGTAACGGGTGCCGCGTTCAATGACACCGGATTCCGGGAGCAAGGCTTCCGGCTTTCCAAGATGCTCTTCAATGAACGCTTCCGCGTCCTCGATTTGCGGCGTCAGATCATTCAGGCGCTCCTGGGCGGCATGGACCTCTTTCTCCGTATCATGCAGTTCATCTTCGGCCTGGACTTTCTTTTCCTCCAAACAGGCAATATCCATCTGCCTATCCGC
>JAEEGK010019602.1_pt1 | contig 14483 bp, 8 predicted proteins | sample 8958771 | NCBI WGS metagenome assembly JAEEGK01 (sample SAMN16246547, study PRJNA631951) | gut metagenome | biome: gut microbiome; feature: rumen; material: SC-attached | host: Bos | place: Iran: Karaj | collected 2018-10
GCAGCATTTGAACCCCCCGGCGCATGAGGACCCGGATTTCTCCCACCACGGGCATGATGTCCGCGATGGTGCCCAAGGCCGTCAGGGCCCCGTAGCTTTCCAGCAGGGAATCCACAGCCTCCGGTCCCTCCAGGGCGCAGAGGAGCTTGAAGGCCACCCCCACCCCGGCCAGGCCCTTGAAGGGATAGCTGTCGTCCTTCCGGTGGGGGTCCACCACCGCCGCGGCGGCGGGAAGCTCGCCCACGCACTCGTGATGGTCCGTCACCACCACGTCCATGCCCTTGGAAGCGGCAAAGCGGACCTGCTGGGCGGCGGTGACGCCGCAGTCCACCGTCACCACCAGGCGGACGCCCCGGGCCGCCAGGGCGGCCAGCGCCTCTTCCGTGACGCCGTAGCCCTCGGTCAGCCGCTCGGGAATATAGGGGATCACCGTGAGGCCCCGCTTCCGGAGCCAGGAGGTCATAAGGGCGGTGGCGGTGAGGCCGTCCACATCGTAGTCGCCGTAGACGGCCACGGTCTCTCCATCCTCCAGGGCCCGGCGGATGCGGGCCACGGCCCGATCCATGTCCTTCATGCCCATGGGATCGTGAAGGAGTCCCGTATCCTCCCGCAGGAATTCGGCGGCCTTCTCCGGGGTGAAGATGCCCCGGGCGGCAAGCAGCGCCGCCGTCAGCCGTTTGCAGACGCCGGATCTCCATATATTCTTCGCGCAGGCGGGGTCGTATCCGCCCACCCGCCAGGCGCCGAACGCTTTCATGGCCGCTCCTCCTTCCCGCGGATGGCCGCCGGGGCTCTGTTCCTTCGACGAATCATCCCTGATTCTATTATAATACAGAAATTTTTGGCAAAAGGCAAGGCAAAAAGCGGGTTTTCTTCATGATTCTGTAATATTTTCCGGCTCCGCCGTTCCGTCCCGTTTCCGAAGGCGCCTCAGCGGCCCTCCAGGTCCATGACCATGCCCACCCGGCGGGCGTGGCGCCCTCCCTCAAAGGGGGTGTTCAGGAACAGCTCCACGATCTTCAGGGCCAGCCCGGCCCCCACCACCCGGCCTCCCAGGGAGAGGACGTTGGCGTCGTTGTGGCGGCGGGTCATCTCGGCGGAGAAGCAGTCGGAGCAGCAGGCGCAGCGGATGCCCCGGATCTTGTTGGCGGCCATGGACATGCCGATGCCGGTGCCGCAGCAGAGGATGCCCTTCTCGCTCTCCCCGGAGACGACGCTGCGGCACACCTTTTCCGCATAGATGGGGTAGTCGCAGCTCGCTTCCGAATCCGTCCCGAAATCGGTGAAGGGGATGCCCTTCTCCGTCAGGAACGCTTTGATCTCCTCCTTGAGGGCGTAGCCCCCGTGGTCACTGCCCAATGCAATCATGCTCATATCTCCTTATCTTTTCTATTTGATTTCTTCCTGGGGAGAACTGTGCGGCTTCAGAACGGCCAGCTGCCGCCGAACCAGTTCAGGAAGGTCCTGCCATAGCCGGCGGAGTATTTCAGCCCGCTGAGGGCGGGAGAGAACACGGCGAAGAGAAGGGCGCAGGCCAGGGCCAGGACGGGGGCCGTTCTGTCCCGGCCGGTGAGGCGGCGGCGGGAGCAGTCCCGGAGGCAGCGGCCCAGGGCCAGGGCCAGAAACAGCGTACAGGGGAAATAGTGATAGGCGAAGGCGCAGCGCTCCACCGTGACCCAGGGAAGCAGGGTGCTGAGATAGCCCGCCAGGATGAACCAGGCCATCCGGTCCCCCCGGAGGCCCTTCACCGCCATGCAGACCATGGCTCCCAGCCCCGTCCACCAGAAGAGGGGGTTCCCCCAGGCCCCGAAGGAGACCCGGAAGGCATAATCCTCCCCGTAGTAGCGCAGATAGTAGAGGATGGGCCGCAGGTCCAGCATCCACTGCCACCAGACGGACTGGTAGGGGTGGGTGGCCTCCAGCTTCGCATGGTATTCGTACATATAGCGGATGTTCTTCAGGATAAGGGCGGGGTAATCGGCGCTGAGGACCTTCACCCCCGCGGCCCGGGCATAGGGGAGGTAGCCGATCAGATAGAGCAGCACGGGGAAGAAAAGGAAGAAAACGCAGCTCCAGGCCACGGTGGGCAGCAGATAGCTCGTCAGCTCCTTCCGGAGGCCCCGGCGGTACAGCCGCTCCCCCTGCCGGAGGCACCACAGCACCGCCAGCCCGCCCCCGGCAAAGATGCAGGTCCACTTCGTCACCGTCCCCAGGGCGAAGCAGAGCCCGCTGAGCGCCAGGGAGGGCAGGGTCTTCTTCAGGGGGGTGTCCCAGGGCTGGACATAGTATCGGTAGAAGAAAAGGTACATGAGCAGGGTGAAGAACACCCCGTAGGTGTCGATGGTGGCGATGCGGGTCTGGACAAAGTGCATGAAATCCAGGGCGAAGATCACCGTGACGGAGGCCGACACCAGGGTGTTCCCCAGCATCCACTGCAGCAGCAGATACAGGAGGGGCAGCATCAGCACGCCGAAGAGGACCCCGGAAAAGCGCCAGCCGAAGGGGGTCATGCCAAAGGCCCGGATGCCCAGGCCGATGATCTCCTTCCCCAGGGGAGGATGGGTGATCTCGTACGGGTTCCGCAGGGTCAGATGCTCCCAGGCGGTGCGGACATGATAGATTTCGTCAAAGTACGTGCCGTTGCGCCAGGTGTCCTCCTCCGGGACCAGGTCCTGCTCATCCGAAAGGGTACTCGTCCCGGTGCTGTAGGACAGCAGCTGTCCCTCCGCGTTCCGAAGGGCCACCTCCCCCAGGGTCAGATCCGCCTTCAGGGCGGTGATGCGGAGGGCCTTCACGGGACCGAAGCCCTCCTCGGGACAGAACTCATGCCATTTCAGGATGTCGTTGTAGCCCTGCTCCAGGGTTTTAGCGCCGGTCCACTGTTTCCCGTCGGGAGACCACTCCACCCACCAGGAGCCCACGGTGGCCCCGGAATAGTACTGGATGCGGGACAGCTCCGCCGCCTCCTCCAGGCGCAGCTCCGCCGTTACTCCCGGCCCGGAGAAGGTCTCCCAGGAGACGATGCCCCGGATATTCCCCAGGTTCAGGAAGCCCAGGAGGGCATAGAGGAGCGTAATGAACAGCATGCACAGAAGGTCTTTTCGCCCGAGCTTCCCGGGACGGTGGAAGACGTTCAGGGACTTTTCCAGCCCGTACTCGTCCAGCTCCGGGGCAGGCCGCTCCGGGTTGGCGTCGAAGATGCGCACGATGAAAAGGAGGGCGGCCAGGATGGCCAGGAACGTGAACAGGATCGCGCTGACGCTCATGGCAGGACCTCCGCAAGCTGACGGATATATTCCGGGTCGGTGCCGCAGCAGCCCCCGGCATAGCGGACCCCCAGGTCCAGAATGGGAACCATGGCCGCCGCGAAGGCCGCCGCGTTCATGGGATAGGCCCCGGTTTTCGGGTCCGGCATACCGGCGTTGGGCTTGGCGATGAGGGGCAGGCTGCTGACCTCCGCCAGCCTCCGCAGCAGGGGCAGGGCTTCCCCGGGCCCCAGGGAGCAGTTCAGGCCCAGGGCGGAGACCCCCGCCGCCGTCAGGGACTCTGCCATCTCCTCCACGGTGACCCCCGTGAGGGTCCTGCCGCCGGGCTGGAAGGTCATGGTGGCGAAAAGGGGCTTGCCCGGCAGGGTCTCCCGGGCCGTCTCCAGGGCGATCTCCAGCTCCGTCAGGTCAAAAAAGGTCTCCAGTACCAGCAGATCGGCGCTCTCCCCGGCCAGGAACACGGTGCGGAAGGCCTCCCGCGCCGCCTCCTCCGTCAGGTCGCCGTAGGGCTCCAGAAGCTGACCCAGGGGCCCCACGTCCAGGGCCACCTTCGCCCTCTCCCCCGCGGCGGCCCGGGCGTTCCCGAGGGCGGCCCGGATGACCTCCTCCACCGCCGCGCCCCCGGCCTTCACGGGGTTGGCCCCGAAGGTGCAGGCGTAGAGGATGCCGCTGCCGGCCTCCAGATAATCCCGGTGGATGCTCTGCACCGCCTCCGGGGCCGTGAGATTCACTTCCTCGGGGAATCTCCCCGTGGGGACGCCCCGCTTCATGAGCTCCGTGCCCATGGCGCCGTCCAACAGGCATATTCTATCCATGAACGTTTCTCCTTAACATAATACTTCCACGCTCTCGCCGGTGGCAAAGAACCAGATGAGCTTTTTCAGCACCTTTTTCCCGGTGATCCGCTCCAGGGCCCAGGCGTAGGCCCGGAGCTGGGGCCCGTAGGCCGCCGCCCGCTCCCCCTGGCCCTCCCGGCTGACCCGGTCGGTCTTGTAATCCAGCAGAACGATGCCCTCCGGCAGCTCGGACCAGAGGTCCACCACCCCCTGCAGGAGGGTCTCTCCCTCCCCGGCTCCCAGGAACTCCCGGACCGGGGCCAGGAGGGAGAACTTGAATTCCCGGTGGATCTCCCCCCGGCGGAGCAGGGCCATGGTCTCGCTGCGGCAGAAGGCCGCCAGCTTTTCCGGGTCCACGGCGGCGCACTGGGCCTCGCTCAGGATCCGCTTTACCCGCAGGCGCTCCACCGCAGCCGCCGCTCCGGCCGGAGTATCGCAGCGGCTCAGATCCGCGTACTGCATGGCAAGATGAAGGGCGGTGCCCTTCTCGGCGGCGTTCAGCCTCCGGTCCCCGGAGAAGCGCAGGGGCCGCAGGTCTCCCTCTCCTGTCGGGAGAGAGAGCAGCTCCTCCGCCCCCTCCGCCACCTCGGCGGAGGCAAAGGTGGTGCGCAGGGCCGTGGCGGTCAGCTTGCTGGGAAGGCGGGTGTCCTCCGGGCGGGCGTAGCGCCAGTCCAGCAGAGCCTTCACCGCCGTTTCCCTTCTCCCCTCGGCGTCGGAGGCGTCGGGGGGTTCCGCCGGTACCGCCGCGCCGGGGCCCGGCGGGGTCCTCCAGGCCCAGTCCTCGCCCCCCAGGGCCAGGGAGGCCCGAAGCAGCCAATCTCCCATGGAGGCGGCGTCCTCCAGCAGCTCCGGGGGCAGGGGAAGCTCCCCTTCCCAGCGGTATTTCTCCCGGCTCTTGTCCGGGTCCTTCAGGGAGAGGAACAGGGCCAGGTGGTTCCGTGGCCGGGTCATGGCGACGTAGAGGACCCGCAGCTCCTCGCTGAGGCTCTCGGAGGTGATCCTTCGGGCGCAGGCCAGCCGCTGAAGGGTGGGATATTCGATGCCCCGGACCCGGTCGGCCCGCTTGGGACCCACCCCCAGCTCCGGGTGGATCAGGAGGGGCTTTTTGGCGTCCTCCCGGTTGAACTTCTTCGTCAGGTCCGCCAGGATCACCACCGGATACTCCAGACCCTTGGAGGCGTGGACGGTGGTGATGGTGACCCCGTCGCCCCCCTGAGAGGCGGCGGAAAGGGCGGGACTGTCCAGCCCGTCGGCGGAACGAAGATAGCTGAGAAAGCTCATGAGGTCGCTCCGCCCCGTCTCTCCGAAGCGCCGGGCCTCCTCCATGAAGGCGTCCAGGTTCCCGGAGGAGCCGGGCTCCCGGCTCTCCGCCAGGGCGGGAAGGGCGGTTTCGGCGCAGAGCTCCCGAAGCAGCTGCTCCGCCGTGAGGAGCTGGCTCCGCAGGCGCCAGGCCTCCAGCTTTTCCAGCACGGCCCGGCAGTCCTCCTCCGTCTCGGCGGCCTTCCGGAGGGCAGAGCAGAAATCCCCCTCCCGCTCGAAGCAGCGCACCTCCGCCAGCCGGTCCTCGGAGAAATGGAACACCGGGCTCCGGAGGGCGGTCAGCAGGGGGATGTCCTGCCGGGGATTGTCAATGACCTGCAGAAGGCTCAGGGCCCAGCGCACCTCCGTCCGCTCCGCCAGACTGTCGGCGGACTTGGGGCAGAGGGCGGGAATGCCCCGCTTTTTCAGGGCTTCGGCAAATACCCCGTCCTTCCCTCTGGCGGAGCGGAGAAGGATGGCGATGTCTCCGGGGATCACGCTCCGCTCCCCCGCGCCCTCCGGCAGGGTGAAGCCTCCCCCCAGGAGAAAGGCAACGTAGTCCGCCACGGCCTCCGCCTCGGAGGCCACCCGGTCCTCCCCCTCCGGGAGGACAAAGAAACGGAACGCCCCCTCCGTCTCCAGGGCGCCGGGGCCGGGACGCAGGGCCTCCCGCTCTCCGTAGCGCAGCTCTCCCAGCTGGGGGGACATGACGGCGGAGAAGAAGGCGTTCACGGGCCGGAGGATGCCCGCGTCGGAGCGGAAGTTTTCCGGCAGCAGGATGCGCCGCCCCTCCCCCTCCCGGGCTTCGTCCCCGTAAGAGGCGTATTTTTCCAGAAAGATGCGGGGGTCCGCCAGGCGGAAGCGGTAGATGGACTGCTTCACGTCCCCCACCATGGTGACGTTTCTCCCCTCCCGGCTGAGGGCGAAAAAGAGGCGGTCCTGCACCCGGTTGCAGTCCTGGTACTCGTCCACCAGGATCTCCTCCCAGCGGCCGGACAGCTCCCGGGCCAGGGGGGAGGGAGTCTTCCTGTCCTCCTCCGTGAGCATCCGGAGGGCCAGATGCTCCAGGTCCGAGAAGTCCAGCAGGCCCCGGCGGCGCTTTTCCAGGGCGTAGGCCGCCGAAAAGTCCGCCGTCAGGCGCAGAAGGGCGTCCGTCACGGGACGCACTGCCGCCATATCCTCCCGATGCTCGGCGCTGAGGGCGTCAAACAGCTCCGTCACCTTCTTCATGGCGGACTTGCAGCTCTCCCGCAGGGCCTTCAGGCGCAGGGCAGCGGGCAGCTCCCCCGCTCCCCGAAAGCCCTTCAGGGGCGGGAAGCGGACCTCCCCGCAGGCGGCCGCCGCGTCCCAGCCGGAGGCGATGGCCGTCTCCAGCTCCTTCAGGGAATCCGCCGTTCCGAAAAAGGCAGGACCGTAATACTTTTCCAGCTGGGGGTCTTCCCGCAGGCTCTCCGCCGCGGCGGCCATCCGGCCGTGCCAGAAGGCGGCCCGCTCCCCCGCCCAGCGGAGGAGAAGGGCGCCCCAGGGGGTCTCCCCCACGTCCCCCCGGGGGAGCGGGGAAGCAAGCTGTTCGGAAAGCCACCGTTCCGGGTCCGGGTGGCTCTGCACCGCTTCGTAGGTGCTGAGGACGATGGCGCTGAGGGCCCGGTCGTCCCGGCCGGCCCCCATGGTGTCCGCCAGGGTGCGGAACTCCTCCGTCATGGTCTCGTAGCGCTCCTCCAGCAGCTCCCGGAGGATCTCGGCCCGGAGGACGGCCTCCTCCGCCCCCTCCAGCTGCCGGAAATCCGGCCGGAGGCCCAGCAGCGGGGCGTACTCCCGCAGCAGGGCGGCGCAGAGGGAATGAATGGTGCCGATCTTCGCCCGGCGGAGCAGCAGGGTCTGCCGCCGCAGGTGGCGGTTCCCCGGTTCCCGGCTCAGGCGCTCGTGAAGGGCGGCGGCGATCCGGGAGCGCAGCTCCGCCGCCGCAGCCCTGGTATAGGTGATGATGAGGAAACGGTCCGCGTCCAGCCCGTCGCCGGTGATGCGCCCCAGGAGCCGCTCCACCAGCACCCGGGTCTTGCCGCTGCCGGCCCCGGCGGAGAGGAGCAGCGCGCCGCCCCGGTGGGCCACCGCGGCGGCCTGGGCCTCGGTCAGTCGGAATTCAGCCATGCTCCGCCTCCTCCCGCAGGTCCTGCCAGAATTCCGGCTCCGGCACGGCCGCCTCCATCCGGGGCTTCTCCCGCCGGGGATCGAAGCCGCAGACGGCGCCGTAGAGGCACCAGAGGCAGGGACCGGTGCTCTTGTTCTTATAGAGGGGGCTGGCCTCGGCGCTGCCCCGGCGGAGGGCCGCGCCCATCCGGGAAAGGAGCTTACGCACATACGCCGCCAGGTCCCCCAGCTGGGCCAGGGTGGCCACGCTGCCCGCCGGGACCCCGTCCCGGTACTTCACCGGCAGGTAGCGGGGGTTTTCTCCCCGCTCCCGGGCCTGGAGGACCCGCCGGTCGCAGAGCAGAAGGCCGCTGCGCCGCAGGGTGTCCGCCCGCTTTTTCTCGATCTCCCCGGCCCCGGTGCTGCGGGGAAGGCTCAGCAGCACCTCTCTCGCCGGGGCGTAGAGGACCCCGGCGGGGACGATCTCCCTGCCGTAGCGCTTCGCGCCCTCCGCGGAGAGGAGGAAGAGATAGACCAGCATCTGAATGCCCAGGCCGTAACGCACGTCGGTGAGGCTGAATTTCTTCTTCCCCGTCTTGTAGTCCGCCACGCAGAGATAGAGCTTGTCCCCGTCCACCCAGCCGTCCACCCGGTCCACGGTGCCCTGCACGGTGATATCCTCCAGCCGGAGAGGAGGCAGGTCGCCGCCGCGGTCCGAAAAGCTGAGCTCAAAATCCAGGGGCCGGAATTCCCCCGCCGCCAGCTCTCCGGCCACATCCAGCACGATGGTCTCCGCCGTCTGGCAGAGGCGGCGGAAGAGGTAGAGAAAGCGCTTGTCCCGCAGCTGCCGGGGCCGGAAGTTCTCCTCCGCGAACTGCTCCGTGACCCGGGCCGTGAGCCGGCGGAGCTTCTCCTCCGGGAAGGCGGCGAAGCCGCCTTCGTCCCGTACGGCGCGGCAGACGTTTTCCAGCACATAGTGGATGAAGGTGCCGCTCTCCGGGGCGGCGAACTCCGCTGCCTTTCGCTCTTTTGCCCGGAGGCCGTACTGGAGGAAGTAGAGATAGGAGCACTGGTAGAAGGTCTCTGCCCGGGAGGGGGTGAGCCGCAGCTCCCGGCCGTAGAGGCGGCGGGCGGTCTCCGGCCGGAGGGGGGCCCGGCTCTGCCGCGCCCGGAGGCGCAGATCCTCCAGGGTCTCCGGCGGCAGGCTCTCCCGAACGGCCTCCGCCCAGGGGCCCTCCCGGAGGGCCAGGGACAGGGCCGGAGCCGGAGCGGCGGCCAGGTGCCGCCCCCGGAGAGAGGCTTCCGTCTCCATGGTTGCGCCCAGCAGGGCAACGGCCCGCTGGATGAGGAGGCTGGGGCGGCTGTCCTCGCCGCCGCTCCAGCTCATCAGCAGGCGCTCCCGGGGGGCGGAGGCCAGAGCGCAGAGGTCCAGAAGTGGCCGGGTCAGCTCCTCCTCCTGTCCCGCCCCCAGGCGGATGCCCAGGTCCAGGAGGCTGCGCTTTTCCTCCTCGGAAAAGATACCCGCCTCCCCCGGCTGTTCCGGCAGGCTGTCGTCGTCGGCCCCCAGCACCAGCAGGACCCGGGGCTTCATGCCCCGGAGCCGGGCGGGGCTTCCCAGGCTCACGGCGTCCAGGGCGGCGGGGATGGACCCCGCCTCCCGGCCCTGGAACAGAAGCTCCAGGAGCCGGAGGAATTCCTCCGGCAGCAGCTCCGCATCCCCCAGCACCGCGTCCATCTGCTCCAGGCACTCCGACACGGCCCCCCAGAGGCGGAGGCAGGCAGCCGCTCCGGCGGTCTCTCCCGCGGCGGCCAGGCGCCGGGAGCGGAGGCCCAGGGTCTCCCGCACGCCGGTCTCCTCCAGAAAAACGGCCAGGGCCATCAACTTATCGTGGACCGCAGGCCGGTCCCGCAGGGCGTCCGCCAGGGCGCCGAAGGGTCCGGCGACCCGCTGCCGCAGGCTGTGAAGGCGCCGAAGGGTCTCTTCGTCGCTGTCCTTCTTCTGCCCGTAGCCCCCGGGGCTCAGGTCCCAGGCCTCCTCCCGCCGCCAGGTACTCTCCCCCCGCAGGTCCCAGGTGAGGCAGTAGTTTTCAAGCTCGTCCGTCTCCTCCGGGCGCAGGCCCCCGAAGCCCGTCCGGAGGCAGCGGACCAGGTCCCGGCCCCGCCAGGCGCCGGTCACCGCTTCCACGGCGCCCAGAAGATAGACGGCGAGCCCCGTCTGCCCCAGCTCCTGGGTCTCCTCCACGAAGAAGGGCAGGCCGTATTCCCGCAGGACGGCCTCCAGCGTCCCCCGCCGGGAGCGGAAGGCCGGAACGGCCAGGGCAAAATCCGAAAACCGGAGGCTGGGGTCCCCGGCCATCAGCTCCCGGATGCGGGCGGCGGCCCAGCGGCACTCCCCGGCAAAGGAATCCATGCGGCAGAGCTCTGCCTGCTCCTTCCGGGAGCGATAGGACGGCGCCTCGTAGGCGAAGAGGTTGGCGGAGAGATAGCGGATGGGGTCCCGCGCCGGGTCCGGCAGCCGCAGGACCCGGACCTCCGTCCCCCGCCGCTCCGCCATTTCCAGCAGGCTGCGGAAGCAGCTCTCCGTAACGGCATAGGCCCCGTTCTCTCCCTCCGGCAGGGTCAGGGCCACGGTGAGGTCGCTCCCCCGGCGGAGGACGGCCTCCAGGACCTGCAGCTCCGCGGCGGTGAAATCGGTAAAGCCGTCGGCCCAGATCCCGCCCCGGCCCACGGAACTCTCTCCGATGCCCTCCGCCAGCCGGGTCACGGCGTCCCGCCGGTCCCCCAGCTGCTGCTCCGTGACGGCCTCGTAGCTCTCCAGCACCAGGGCCATGTCCCAGAGCTTGTCCCGAAGGGTGCCCCCCGTCCGCTCCGAGGCGGCCAGCAGCACCTCCGGGGTGAGCAGGGCCCCCCGCAGCTCCTCCGCCGTGGCCATCAGCTGCCGCAGGTCCTCCAGCCGCCGCCGTCCGCCGCCCCGCCGCAGCTTCTCCGCCACGGAATCCAGGGCCAGGGTCATGAGCAGGAGCCGCCCGCTGCGGTCCGGCAGGGCGTCTGCCAGGCCGCCCTGCTCCGCGGCCACCCGGTTGGCCATGCGGGTAAAGCTGAGGACCTCGCCGTGGAGGTTCAGGGCCGGGCCGCAGAGGGCGGAAAGGCGCCGCTCGGCCCGGTGGGACTGCTGCTCCGGGGTCAGGAGGACCATGTCCCGCCGGGAAGCCATCTTCTCCCGGATGTCCTCCGCGATCCGCGTCGTCTTGCCGCTGTCCGCGGCGCCCAGCAGGATGGTGAGCATGCTCCCGCCCCCTTTCCGTCATGTGGAATATGATATCATACCACGTTTCCGCTCCGGAAAAAAGATGCCCGCGGCGGATTTCCGGGAAATCCGCCGCGGAAGCAGTTCATCTTCCTTCTGCCGCGAACCAGGCGGCGCCCAGGGCGCCGGTGTCGTCTTCGCCGGGGGACCAGAGGATCCGCAGGCCCTGGGCGGGGCGGGGGTGCATGGCTTTTTCCCGGACGGCCTCTTCCAGGGCCTCTCCGGGAAAGCCCTTCATCCGGGGAACACCGCCTCCGATGACCAGCACCTCCGGGTCCAGAAGGTTCACCACCCCTGCCAGCAGGCAGGCGGCGGTATCGACGAATTCCGCCAGCTCCCGGCTCCCCTCCATGGCGGGAAAGAGCTCCCCGATGGGCACTTCCGGCCATTTTTCCCGGCGGAGGGCCTGGAGATAGCGGCCGGAGACCAGGTTTTCCGCGCAGCCCACATTTCCGCAGCTGCATTTCTCCTTCCGGCCGGGCAGGGGGAAGTGCCCCAGCTCGTTGAGGCCGCAGCGGCCCTTCAGGGGCTTCCCGTCATAGAAGACGGCGCTGCCCAGGCCGGTGCCGATATAGACCCCCAGCAGGAGGCCCCGGGCCGGCAGGCCCAGCCGGTGGATGTCTCCGGACAGGAGCATCACCGTGTCGTTTTCCAGCAGCACCGGCACGCCGGCCCGCCGGGAAAGGAGCTCCGCCAGGGGCAGCCCGTCCAGGGCCGGGATGTTGGGCACCTTCAGCACCTCCCGGCAGTCCCGGCTGAGGGTGCCGGGGATGCCCACCCCCACGGCCTCCACGGGGACTCCCGCTTCGTCGATATAGTCCCGAAGGGCGTCGCCGAAGGCGGCGGGGTCCCGGTCCGGCAGGACCTCCTCCCGCCGCAGCTTTTTTACCCGCTGCAGCTCCCCCTCCGGGGTCAGCAGGCCCAGCCGGACATGGGTGCCTCCCACGTCCGCTCCCAGGGTACAGCCTCTCATTTTTCCCTCCTGTTTTTCAGAACCTGCAGGGCCTCCAGTCCGGCGGCCAGCTGCTCCGGCGTCACCGGATGCTCCAGGTCATAGCGGGCGCCGGAATAGGCGTCGGCCAGCCGCTGAAAGGCGGGGGTCTTCATCTCCGCCCCCACCTCCTTCGGGGTGGCGGCGGGGGTCCAGCCCGCGACACGGCCGGAGCGCAGCAGACTGCGGTAGACAAAGCGAAGGCGCATCCGGTCGTCCGGCATGTCCTCGTACCGCTCCGGCTTTTCCCGCAGCTTTTTCAGCCAGCGACGGGCCTTCTCCCGCCGCTCCGCCAGAACGGCCCGCAGGTCCGCCGTGCGTTCCACGTCGTCCCGGTATTCCAGGACCTCCTTCGTCTGAAACAGGCCCTTCACCCAGTTGGAGAAGCGGTGGCCGATGCCCCCCTTCCTTCCCTCCCGGATGAAGCCCAGGGCCAGCAGCAGGAAGACCACCGCCGCCAGGGCCAGCAGGATGCCGTAGACGATGGCAAAGGTGGGATCCCCGTCCTCGGCGATGTTGGCAAGGCCGGGGCTTTCCGTCTCCAGGGGCGTGGGCTCCGGGGAGGAGGCCGCCATCCTTGGCCCGTCGCCCCCGGAGATGTTCGCCATGAAGCGGATAAAGCCCGCGAAGCCCATGACGAGCCAGTGTCCCAGGCCCGAGAGGGCCCGGTGGAAGATGCCCAGGCTCCCCAGGAACACGGAGAGGATCAGGAAGCCGGTCAGCAGCAGCAGGTTCCGTCCCCGGATACCGGCGGGGATGGCCATGCTCTCGCCGCCCTTCATGTTGTGGACGCCGGTGTGGAGGCTGGAGGTATTGAAGCTGTACAGGCTCAGGCAGAAGGAGGCCAGGCCGCACCAGCACAGGGGCCGGAAATCCCGCAGCTCGTAATCCCCCAGGAAGAAATAGACGCAGGCTCCCAGATACACCAGCAGGGAGGCGATGGCCAGCTTCGCCGGGAAGGGCTCCTCTCCCCGGAGGCCCAGGAAATACATGGCCGCCGCCAGCACCAGGGCGCAGAGGAGATAAAACACCTCCAGAAAGCGCCAGGCGGGCCAGAGCGGGACCAGCACGGCGGCGCAGAGCAGCAGGGAGACCGCCAGCATGGGCAGCTTCCACCGGCCCAGGTCCCGGGCCAGAAGCCCCACCGGGAAGGCCAGCAGGATCGGCCAGCAGCGGAGACTGCGGCTGTACCAGGCCCAGCCGGTGCGGGAAAACTGCTCCAGAAAAGCCAGAACGGCAAAGGCAAAGAAGGCGGCCAGCAGCAGATTGATGAGCCGCATGGCCCATTTTTCCAGCTTCAACGCGTTCCACCTCCGATCTTCAGCCAGGTGACGGAATTGCCCATCTGCCGCAGCTTCCGGGCCCGCTCCTCCAGCACCGCGCTCCAGTAGGCGGAGACGATGAGGATGTCCAGGCCGGAGATGCCCGCCTCCAGCTCCCGGTCCAGAAGCACGTGGAGGTCCAGGGTCATCCGGATCTTCAGCACGGCCAGGGCCTCCAGGATCCGGTCCAGCTGGGCTTCCGAGCAGCGGGGCGGGATCCGCAGGTCCACGCTCTCCAGGCGGCTTTCCCCGTTGGTGAGGAAGCCCACCTCCACGCCGCTGCGCACGCACCAGGCCGCCAGGGTGGCGCAGATGCGCACGCCCCCCTCCAGGTAGTCCACGTCCGCGGGCTCCATGGCCCCCATAAGACGCTCGGAAATCTGGCAGTTCAGCACCAGCAGGGCCCGGGGAGAAACGGTGTAATCCCGCTGCTTCACCTGCAGGGAGCCGGTGCGGGCCGTGGCGCCCCAGTGCACGTCCTTCAGGGGGTCGCCGCTGCGGTAGTCCCGGATGCCGGTGACCAGCAGGGGGTCCGGCAGGATCCAGCGCTTCACCGTCACGTCCCCCTGCCAGCGCAGGGCCGTGTCCGGCAGCTCCTCCGGCTTGAGGATGGCGGGGTATACGAAGAGCTTCGCGTCCCCCAGCACGTCCGCACGGTCGTGGGCCACGCCGAAGAGGTCCCCCGCCACGATGGAGACCAGGGAGCAGTCATACCAGCCCCGGCGGAGGCAGGTGATCTCATGCCGCCGGGTGATCCTGGAGTAGGCCCCCATGAAAAACAGGCTTTTGTGAAAGCGGTCCATGCTGAGGCCCATATTCTCCTGCCGGCGAAAGCGCAGGTCCCCGGAGATGCGGGACTCCACCCGCACCCAGGGCACGGGGATCAGCTTGTCGTTGCTGAGGACCTCCACCAGCTCCACCTGCTCCCCCTCGAAGACCCGCTCCCGGCTGAAGCGCCGGGAATAGCTGACCTTCCGAAGGCCGAAGCGGTTGTAATACACGGTCTGCAATACTGCCAGGATGGCGACGATGACCATGATCCAGATGGGGGTCATCTCAGCTCTCCAGCAGCCTGGGCGCCGCCGGGTCCTCCGAGGGCACGGGCACCGCCCGGGTGAGGTCCCGGATGATCTCCTCGCTGCGCTCGGCGGCCCCGTAGCCGGAGCGGGTCACCAGCCGGTGGGCGAACACGGGAACCGCCAGCTTCTTCACGTCGTCGGGCAGCACGAAGTCCCGCCCGTGGACGGCGGCCCAGGCCTGGCAGGCCCGGCGCATCCCCCGCCTCCCCCGGGGGCTCCCCCCCAGGGTCCCCTCCGCCGGGGCCCGGGTGGCCTC
>JAEEGK010019603.1_pt1 | contig 14483 bp, 15 predicted proteins | sample 8958771 | NCBI WGS metagenome assembly JAEEGK01 (sample SAMN16246547, study PRJNA631951) | gut metagenome | biome: gut microbiome; feature: rumen; material: SC-attached | host: Bos | place: Iran: Karaj | collected 2018-10
TGTTTTGTGATACTGATGCTTGTTGTGGAATGGGTGAATAGGACAAAGGAACACGGATTGGATATAATGGGAGTAAGGAAATGGTGGATTCGTTGGGGTGTATACTTTTTGTTAGTTTTGATTATAGTGGCGTTTAAGTCGTACGATAGCACTCAGTTCATATATTTTCAGTTTTAATGAAGAGGTTCTTGGCTAAAATATTGGTGTTTGTTTTTGTATTGCTAGTCTTGGCGATTCCAGCCGATATAATTATGACTAGGCAGTTCTCCGATACGACCGACTTCCGATATGCCGTGTGGAATGACATATTAAAGGGAGGGATGAAGAATGATATTGTAGTTATGGGGTCTTCTCGTAGTTGGGTTCAGATATCGCCACAAATATTGGATAGTGTGCTACACACTAACACATATAACATAGGGATGGACGGAAGTTGCATCGACAGGCAGATCCCGAGATACAAAATCTACAGAAAGTATAATGCTAAACCAAAAATAATTCTTCAGGAAGTCGGTTGGGGTTCAACTTTGCAGTATGGAGGCCGTGACAGCTATTTGATTGAACAGTATTTCCCGTATTTTTACAATGCGGATATGAGAGAAATGGTTATTAAGCCCGAAGGCTTCGACTTTTTCGATTTCTGGATGCCAATGGTTAGGTATGTGAGATATAAGAACTTGGGACAGATTTTGCATGTAGTTAGAGGTCTTTCCAATCCCGAAATGGATGTAAAAAAGGGTTATAAGGGAATTGAAAAAGATTGGGATGGTTCTCATTTGGACAAAATTGATTCGATATATTTCAGGTACAATGAGTCATCGCTAGTGGAATTCTGTGATTATCTTGCAGATTGCAATAAAGATTCCGTTCAGGTAGTTTTTGTTTATCCTCCATTTTATGCAGAGGGAACGCAAAAGGTTGTAAATCTTACAGAGTTCTATAGCTTGTTCGATTCGGTGGCAGATGAATATAATGTTAGGATTCTGAATTATTTGGAAGATGAAATGTGTAGCGATACTGCATATTTCTACAATGCTATGCATTTGAACAAGCGAGGATCTGAGAAATTTTCACGCATCCTTGCCCATGATCTGGATTCGATTGGTTTGATTGATAAATAAGTTATTTTATCCTATCTCCGCAAAATCCCCGTCTTCCGCATTTTTCACAATGGTTACCTATCCATACATTGTCGAACTGGTTGATGGCAGATTCAACTATTTCGGGGTCGTTTGTGAAAATCCCTGCCTCGAAGTTGCGTTTCTGCGGACTTTTCATTCCGATTCCGGCGCCAGTGAGGTTTGCTGATCCAATGTATGCACTTTCCATATCGAAGATCATAATTTTGAAATGGACGCGCGGACAAAGTACTCGTTCAAGATTGGTATGCAGGATAGGGTAGCGGTCGAAGTCGGTGCGGAAGTTTTCGCCTGGTTCCTTGGCATGAATAAGTCGAATTTCAATTCCTTTTTTCAGAAGCGAAGCAAGAACGCCAAGCATAGGAACAACGTCGTTACCTTGTTTTAGGTACAAATCCTTTATGTCGGCAGTGCCAATCCAAAGGGTTCTCTTTACATTTGTGAGCTTTGAAAGCACTTCGGTGTAGTGCTGTTCGTTGGCAATGTATTTCAGAAATGGTGACATAAATTTTTTCTATCCCAGTAGAGCCTCAATGTCCTTTTCTATTTTTCTAGGAGCTTTGGTTGGTGGATAGCGTTTGATTTTTGTGCCATCGCGTGAAATTAGGAACTTGGTGAAATTCCATTTTATTTTTCTACTTAGGAAACCTCTGGCTTCCGTTGTCAGGTATTTGAAGATAGGGTGGGCGTTCTCACCGTTGACATCGACTTTTTTCATCATCTGGAATGTCACGCCATAGTTGAGCTGGCAGAAACTTGAAATTTCGCTGTCGGTACCCGGGTCCTGATGAGCAAACTGGTTGCACGGAAATCCGATGACTACAAGCCCTTTGTCCTTGTATTTCTGGTTCAGTTCTTCCAATCCTGCGAATTGTGGCGTAAAACCGCATTTGCTTGCTGTGTTGACAATCAGCAATACCTTGCCTCTGAATTGGGAAAAATCGAGCACTTGTCCGTTGCTCATTATGGCCTTGTAGTCGTATATTCGTGACATATTCATGATATTTGTGACAAATGTAATAATTATTGGTGAAAAAAATCGTTTTTTGTGAAAATTAGCTGTGACTTCTTCGGAGTCGGTTGTATTTTGTCGGTTATTAAAATCCGCGTTGTCACAATTTTTGTATGCTTACGCGACAAAAATATGCGCCAACGCTCCAAAACTGTATATGTTTTTCTATATATATGCAACCTCTCCGAGGTTGTAGAAGTTCGCAAAATACAAGCCTTCATATTATGTTGGTATGTAATGTGTTGATACAATGTATTTTGTGCAAGGTGTGTAGATTTTTTTGACACCAATAATCTCTAATAGACCTCGGAGAGGTCAAATAGTTATAGAAAGATTAAGCATCATAAGACCGACCTCAGAGAGGTCGTATATGATATATTGGATTGATAAAGGATAAAAATAGAAAGGGAGAACTTTCGCTCTCCCTTTATCTAATGATGTGAAAATTCTTTAGAATTTCAACTTTTCGATGAGTTCAGCAACGCGGTTTGAATAACCCCATTCGTTGTCGTACCAAGTCAAGGTCTTCAACAAGCGGCCCTTGAGCATAGTTGACTGAGCGTCGAAAATTGACGAATGTGAGTTGTGAACGATGTCGATTGATACGAGAGGTTCTTCCGAGTATTCGATGATACCCTTCATTGGACCTTCGGCAGCCTTCTTGATTGCTGCGTTAACTTCTTCGATAGTAACGTCCTTCTTCAACAAGCAAACCAAGTCAACCGATGAACCTGTTGGGGTTGGTACGCGAACTGCCATACCGTCGAGTTTGCCATTGAGAGCTGGGAGAACCTTACCAACAGCCTTTGCAGCACCTGTAGTGGTAGGAATCTGCGAAACAGCGCACGAACGAGCTCTTCTGAGGTCTTTGTGTGGACCGTCGAGAACAATCTGGTCGTTGGTGTACGAGTGGATTGTAGTCATAAGACCGTATTCGATGCCGAAGTTGTCGTTGAGAACCTTTGCGATAGGAGCGAGGCAGTTGGTTGTGCAGGAAGCGTTCGAAACGCACTGTACGTCCTTAGTGATAACTTCTTCGTTAACACCGAGAACAACCATTGCATCGATGTCGTCCTTTGCAGGAACGGTAAGGATAACCTTCTTTGCACCGTTCTTCAGGTGGTCGCGGTAACCGCCCTTAGGACTTTCCTTGCTGGTGAAAAGACCAGTCGATTCGATAACTACGTCTGGAGTTTCCGGCCATGGAATGTTGGCAGGATTTCTTTCAGCACTAATCTTAATTTCCTTGCCGTTTACGATGATGGCGCTGTCGTTGTAGGAAACTTCCTTGTCGAACTTACCCTGAGTTGAATCGTACTTCAGCAAGTGTGCCAATGTCTTGGTATCAGTAAGGTCGTTGATACCGATAATTTCTATATTGTCGCGTCCGAATGCAATCTTGAATACATTACGACCGATGCGACCAAAACCGTTAATTGCTACTTTTATTTTAGCCATAATATTTATTGTTTTTAAATTTCTGCAAAGTTATTAAATAAAGTATTAGGTGTGCCAAATTTTTAATGATATTTTACAACATATTTTTTTGTGTGGTTTCTATGGCTACGCCGTTTAACTTCGTTGAGGGCTTCGCCGTTCAATGGCTGACGCCGTTTCTGGGTTTCTATGGGCTAACGCTCGTTTAACTTCGTTGAGGGCTTCGCCGTTCTATGTGCTGCGCACGTTTCAAGTTTCATGTTTCAGGTTTAACGTTTCTGGTTCAACGTTTAACGTTCAATGTTCTAGGATTTAAAGATTTAATAATTTAACAATTCAAAGATTGTAGCGACGCAATGCGTTGCGCCGATTTGCAATGCGTTGCGCCGATTGTAGTACGTTGCACCGCAAAAAAATCGTAAATCGTAATTCGTCAATCGTAAATTACATTATCTTTGCATTTCGTAATTGTACAACCATGAAGATAGTAAAGAAGACTTGGATTGGAATATTGGCTATGGCTACCGCTGTGGTTGCGGCATGCACGTCGACTAAACGCACGTCCGAAAGTGCCGAAGCCGTGCCGCCAGCCGACAATGACGAACTCGGTGAAAACGAAAATGCCACCATGCCCAAGGATTCGATAAATGCACGTCGTGCTGAACTGCAGGCTCGTATCGAGAAGTTGCGCGCTATAATCAAGGATCGTGAAATGTCGTGCGTGTATGGTTCGCCGGAAGTTCTTCAGGAGTACAGTGCTCACACACGCGAACTACGTCACGAAGCCGATTCGTTGCAGAATGAACTATTGCAAATGCTCCAGTCTGAAAAAGATTCTCTTAAGGAACGCTTGGATACTATAGATGAAACTGTTAACAATAGGTCGGGAGCAAAAGTTTACGGCCCGCCAGAGATGATTAATAGATATAACAATCACAACAAGAAATTGCGCGAAAATCGTGATTCTCTGCAGCATGAGATTGAAAAAATCGACAACGAAATAGAAAGCATTAAGAATAACAGCAAGCAGTAGTGTCGGAATTCTCTTTATATAAGCGTCTTTCGCTTGAATTGAATCGTGCGGTGCTTTCGTTGCGCGCCGACGAGCATCATCTTCACCAGCTTTTCTGGGAATGCACCTTGCGCTGCAACCTCAACTGCCGTCACTGCGGAAGCGACTGCCGTGTGGTTTCGCAGCAGGAGGATATGCCGCTTGCCGATTTCGTGAAAGTTCTCGACGATATAAAAGCCCACGTTTCTACATACGACATCATGGTGATTACAACAGGAGGCGAACCGCTTGTGCGTGCCGACATTGCCGAATGCGGACGGGCAATCACCGAACGCGGATTCATCTGGGGAATGGTTACAAACGGCATGTTGCTTACCGAAGAGAAATTAAATGAACTCGTGCGTAATGGTCTGCGTTCCATTGCAATAAGTCTCGATGGCTTTTCCGACGACCACAACTGGATGCGTGGACACGATGCAAGTTTTTCAAATGCAATGCGAGCCATCGAGTCCATGAAAAAGCAGAATGGGCTAGTGTGGGATGTAATCACCTGTGTGAACAAGCGCACAATAAAATATTTGCCCGAATTTCGCGATTTTCTGATTGAAAACGGTGTGCGCAAGTGGCGTTTGTTCAGTGTGTTTCCGTCGGGACGTGCCGCCAGTGACCCCGAATTGCGCTTAAGCAACGAGGAGTTTGTGCAGATGATGGATTTCATAAAGCTAACTCGTCTTGAAGGCAAAATTGATGCAAGTTATGCTTGTGATGGTTTTCTCGGTCGCTACGAGGGCGAGGTTAGGCGCAAGTATTTCAACTGCAGTTCGGGCGTGAATGTGGCATCCATCCGTGCCGATGGGGCTATTTCGGGTTGCCTGAGCATACGTAGCGACTACAATCAGGGCAATATCTACAGCGATTCGTTCTGGGAGGTGTGGGAAAAACGCTTCGAGAAGTTCCGCAACCGCAAATGGATGCGCACCGGCGACTGCAAGTCGTGCAAGGTTTGGCGTTATTGTCAGGGCAATGGAATGCATCTCCGCGATGAAAATGGTAAGTTGAAAATGTGTCAGTATCAAATGATTAATGGGAAATAAATATGGATTATAAGCATTACATTGAAAAACTAAAACTTATGCCACATCCCGAAGGCGGATACTATCGTCAGGTTTATGGTAATGATGAAAGTGGAGAAAAGCAAATCTCTACCATATATTATATGCTTTGTGGAGATGAGTTTTCGGCTTTCCACAAGTTGCATGGTATGTCAGAAATATGGTACTACCATGCTGGAGAATGCCTTGATATATATGTTATTGATGTCAATGGCGAACTAGTTGTTCATCATTTGTCTGCAGATGCCGAAATGCAGGTTGTAATTGAACCGGAGCAATGGTTTGCTGCAGAATTGCCTGGCAAGAAGGGCTTTTCTCTTGTCGGATGCGCAGTGGCACCAGCATTCAAATTCGATAATTTCGAACTTGCGAAAAAAGAAAACCTTTTGCACGCTTATCCTCAGCATGGTGCGTTGATAGAAAGGTTGTGCAGATAGGCAGATTATGTTTTCCTATTTGCATATAAAGAAATATATTTGCAACCAAATAAAAACTAACAGTCATGAATAAAAGAAGATTACTTTATGCAATTGTTTCACTGGCAATGTGTGTGATGGTTTTGTCGTGCCAGAACAAGGAAAATGCTAGTGTTAGTGAACCCGAAACCGCAGTCAAGGAAGAAGTTTCAACAGTTGAAGCAACTACCGCCGATACGACTGTATCAGAGGCATCTAAGAATGGTTTTGTCGTTGTTACCGATGTTATTCCCGATGCAATTCTGGAAATCCGTTATTTCAGCACATTCAACTTTATGGGAGTGCGTGTAGATGGTTACAATGCGCCTATCGCTTACCTTACCAAGGAAGCTGCCGATAGCCTAAAGGCCGTCAGCGACGATGTGAAAGCTATGGGCTACCGCCTGAAAATATTTGATGCATACCGTCCGCAATGTGCTGTAGATCATTTTGTTCGCTGGTCGCACGAAGCTTCCGACACTCTTATGAAACGCTATTTCTATCCGGATATTGATAAGCCTCGTCTGTTTGAGGAAGGTTACATTGCAAAGAAAAGCAGACATACCTGTGGTTCTACAATCGACCTCACGCTTTTTGACATGAATACAGAAAAGGAGGTTGACATGGGCTCACCGTTCGACTGGCTGGGCGAGGAAAGTCATCCCGACTATGCTGGCGTAACTCCCGAACAGCACAAGAATCGTATGATTCTGCGCGATGCAATGGTTCGTCACGGATTCAGAGGCATTAGCACCGAGTGGTGGCACTTCGTTCTGAAGAACGAACCTTATCCTGATACATATTTTACATTCCCGATAGAGTAGGAAAGGTTGTTTTTTGCCCCCATATTAAGGCCTTTAATGACATTAAGGACCTTAAAGCAATTGGGGGCAAAGAAAAAACAACCTTCCCTAGTTATTCTTTTCCGCAAATCGCGTAATCCTGGCTTTCTGCCAAATATTCTTTTAGTGCATTTCCATATTCAGGGAAAATGTCACCGACTCTGCCTATTCCGCTGATATACGGATTGATGTGTCGCTTCTTGGCATATATAACTCTTGAGTCGGGATTGTCGGCTGTGTGGATTATGGTCGAATAACTTCTGAACTTTTTCCATTCCTTTACCGAGAACTCGTTGTTCAAAAGTTTCTCGATTACAGGCGTTTCGCCAAGATATAAGTCGCTTTCAGCGATTATTCCGCGTATTATGCATTCCTTTAATATCTCGGCAAGTCTTTGCATTGAGTAGCGGTCTTCGTCGGCAACATATATGCGTGAGCATTGAAGCGACAACTTTGCAAATACCAGGGCTTTGTCCTTGTCGGTAAACATTATTTCGGGTTGACCATCTTCGTTTGTGCCGACTATGAGGTTGTCATACAGTTCCTTGGCCTTTTCGGGGCTAGCGAGTTTGTAGTTCACAATGTTGCCTATTGTGTATTCAAGTCTGTCGGCCGAAAGACGCGGAGTGTCGTTGTCGGCAATGGGGTAGAGGTGATAGTCGGCGACTTCGGCTGTCTTCATGCCGTATTTTTGGAGATATTGCTGTATCTCGGCAGATTTTTCAATTATCGTCTGGGTGCCGTTTTCGGTAGATTCTTGTGTTAGGTAGTCGCCATGCATGAAGTCGATTACATGTGCGAACGCTGGCGACGAAATATCGTGTAGCAGACCTGCCGTGCTTTGCTTTTTGTCGTGGGTAAAGTGCCATACAATAAGGGCAACACCAATGCTATGGTAGTATCGTGAGTATTTATCCAGTCCAGCAAACATCGGAAAACTGGTGTATTCGCATCCGCAGTTCATGCCGATGTCGTCGAGGCGGAGCATTGCGGGTGTTTGTGCTATTTCACGAATGAATTCAGGAAATTCAGTCGAGTATATATGATGAAGATCCATGGTCAAATTTTTTGCAAAGGTAACGATAATGAAGGAATGTTGGCTTGAAATATCTTATTAGCGAAAAATTATGTTGATTAAAAATTATAAATCAAAAAAATGTGTGTAGTAAATGAATTTTTGTATATTTGCAAACGCTTATGGCGAGTATAAATTTTAATTATTAGATATGAGGAAAGTAATTTTTACAATGTTGATTATTGTTGCTGGAATAATTTCGGCAACTGCTAAACCGGATGTAGTATTGGTAAAGGGTTCGTTGTCTGCGCTCAAGTCGTCGAAGGCAAAAGTATTTGTGCGCTGGGATTATTCGAACAGTACAATCGAAGGTAAGGAAGTTGGTGCGTATCTTAAGGAACGTGGAGAAGATTGGGTGCGTGACTATGATGCTGAGATTGCTCGTGCAGAGGCAAGTTTCCGTGAACGTCTTGACGAGAAGTCGGGTGATGTTTCGACTGTAGCGGGAGAAGACGCTGCTGAATACATCATTGTGATGAAAGTTAGCGATTTCCAGTATGGTCAAGCAGCATTGTCTGCAATTGTAGGTTTTGGCGCTGGAGATTCTCACCTTTCTGGTACTATGGAGATATATAAGAAGGGACAAAGCGAGCCAATTGCTGTTCTCGATGTTGATGGTGTGCCAGGTTCGGGTTATGGAAACGAGATCCGCAGAGTAGAGGCATATCGTGAATTGGCCGAGAACTTGGCTAAACTCATTAAGAAGGGGAAATAAAGATTTCATATATCACACTCTTTTTCTTGTACGACATTGCATTGGCAGTGCCGTATTTTTTATGGATAAGGTTGTAAAGGAAAAGTAACTAGTTGTTTGGCATGGTATTTTGCAAGATGAATACTTGAACTTTTGGCTGTTTTTATCTTAAAATCTTTATTACCTTTGCAGTTCAATTGTTTCTGTATGGCAGAAAAGAAAAAACATAGGTTATGGGCTTGGCTAACACGACCTTACCAGTTGGTAATATACCGCGATGGTAATTTCGAGGTGCTAAAGAAAATCCATCTGAACAAAATGGGGTTTTCTCTTATCGTTGTGGCTATGTTCGTGATTTTCTTTGCAATAATATCGCTTCTTGTGGTATATACACCATTGAAATATTTGGTTCCGGGCTATCCCGACCGTCAAACATTTGAACTTATATACAAAAATGCTGAGCGCGTTGATAGCCTGTCGGCAGAACTTGATGCCCGCGAGGAATACCTCAATATGATACGCGACATTATATTTTCCGAGGTGCCAGTTGATGCAGACTTTGTTGTGCCAGTGGGAAACTTGACCGATGAGCAGATTCGCGAGTTCAACGATCCTACGAAACCTCGTCAGCGCTACGATGATTCAGATAATGTGAATGTCGTAAGCAAAAATGATATAGTACCAAGCCTTTTTGTCCCAATGAAGGGAATCATTACCAATGGTTTCGACAAGGTACATAGGCATTTTGGTATCGACATTGCTCCAACTTCCGATGTTACTGTTTTTTCGGTATTGCCAGGAATTGTGATCGAAAGCAACTATACGATAGAAAATGGCTATTCGGTGATTCTCCAGCATGCCAACGGCATATTGTCGGTATACAAGCATTGCGAGCAACCTATTGTAGTTGAAGGTCAGAAAGTTCGTCAGGGCGAGCAGATTGCCGTATATGGTAATTCTGGTGAAAATACCACTGGCCCGCATCTGCATTTTGAATTGTGGCTTAACGGAGAACCATTGAACCCAACGGAATACATTGAATTTTAATGGAACAGAAACGAAAAAACATAGCAATTCTAGGATCTACGGGTTCAATTGGAACTCAGGCGTTGGATATTATTCGCGATTATCCCGACAAGTTCTCGGCTGAGGTGCTAGTCGCTAACAATAATGCACAATTACTTATAAGTCAAGCGCGTGAGTTTGAACCAAATTTTGTCGTCATTGCCAATAAGGAGAAATATCCTGAGGTGCGTGATGCTCTTTCCGATTTGCCGATAAAGGTTTATGCTGGTGCCGAAGCTGTTCTCGACGTTGTGGCAATGGACTGTGTTGACATGGTTTTGGCTGCTATGGTCGGTTTTGCCGGACTTATGCCAACAATCAGGGCGATTGAGGCAGGGAAGGTGGTTGCGCTTGCAAACAAAGAGACGCTTGTGGTCGGCGGTAGCATTATTTGCAACAAACTCAAGGAAAGTCAGTCGGCTTGCATTGTGCCTGTGGATTCCGAGCATTCGGCAATTTTCCAGTGCCTGCGTGGCGAGAATATCGACGATGTGGAGAAACTTATCCTAACCGCTTCGGGTGGACCATTCTTTGGTCGAAAAGTCGATTTTTTGAAGGATGTTACTGCTGAGCAGGCATTGAACCATCCAAATTGGAAAATGGGTAGCAAGGTGACTATTGATTCGGCATCGCTTATGAACAAGGGGTTCGAGGTCATCGAGGCGCATTGGCTGTTTGGAATTCCTGCCGACAGGATAGAGGTGCTTGTGCATCGCCAGTCGATAGTGCATTCGATGGTGGAGTTTTCTGATGCTTCAATAAAGGCGCAGATTGGAGCTCCTAGCATGAGAATTCCAATACAATATGCTTTTGATTATCCTAACAGGTCGTATTCGCCGAAGAACCGTTTTTCATTCCTCGAAAATGGTTGCAATCTGACATTTGAAAAACCAGACATTGAAACTTTCCGCTGTCTGCAAATTGCCTACGATTGCCTATCGCAGGGAGGAAACGCTCCATGTATAATGAATGCCGCTAACGAAATTGCTGTCGATGCCTTCCTGAAAGGACGTATCGGTTTCATGCGTATTCCTGAAATAATTGAGTCAACCCTCGAAAAATTACCCTATGAAAGCATGATTACAATAGATTCGTGTTTCGCAACTGATAGTGAGGCTAGGAGAGTGGCTGAAAAACTTGTCGGGAAAAGTTAGATGTAACTTTTATTATTTCTCAGCAAGCAATTCCATAATTTTCAAGTCCTTTTTATAGGTAATCTTTATGTTCGAATCGTCGCCGTCGACGATGAAAATCCTTTCGTCTGGAAGGTAGCGTACAACAACGCCGCAGTCGTCGGTAGCGACAAAGTCGGAATCGGCCATAGCTAGCTTGTATGCTTTTGAAATGGTTTCGTAACGAAAACCCTGCGGTGTTTGCTGGCAACGAAGTGTTGAGCGTTTGGGGATACGACCAATGAATTCCCCCGATTCGTCAACTTCGATAATTGTGTCGGTTGACGGGACAGAAACAGCTACCGCATTATTATTTTTCAATGCATCAACCACATCGGCAATAATTCTTTGTGAAACCAGTGGACGAACCGCATCGTGAAATATCAGATTGCAATTCACGCCTTCGTAGGCTTTTATTGCCGAAATACTTGAATCAGAACGTTCTGCTCCTCCATCAAGAATTTTTTTCACCTTTGTCCATGAGTTGCGAGCGACAATCTTATTAATTTCCGAAACAAAATCCTTGTTTACGACAACCGCAATTTCGTCAATGCAGTCGCATTTTTCAAAGGCATCAACGGAGTATTCGATTATCGCACGACCATTCACCTCGATGAACTGCTTTGGCAAGTCGCCACCTATGCGACGTCCACTTCCACCTGCCAAAACCACAGCAATATTCAGTCTTTCCATTGTCATTTTATTCGATGCTGACAACCTTAAATTCTGTACGGCGGTTTTGCGCACGGCCTTCTTCTGTGTCGTTGGTAGCAACAGGAACAGAGAAATCGTAACCGCTATACGACAGGCGTTCCTTTGCAATTCCCTGCGAAACAAGGTAGTTGTAAACCGACTTAGCACGATTTTCCGAAAGTGTCTTGTTGTATGCCTTTGTGCCTACATTGTCGGTATGACCGCCGATTTCTATCTTCATCTTCGGGTTTGCGTTCATGTATTCCACAACTTTGCCAAGCTCGGTGTATGAGTCGGGTAGGAGGTCGTAGCTGTCGGTCTTGAAGAAGATGTTTTTCAGAACAACCGTCACACCCTTTTCTATCGGTTGCAACGGAATATTCATAATGTACGGTTCCTCTGGATGCTCAAGGTTGGTGAGCGAAAAGTTTTCGGAGTAGAACAGATAGCCCTCGCGCGAAACGTTGAATGCATAGTCCTTGTCGATTGGCAGGCAGACCATATATTCACCGTTGCTTTCCTGCGAATACATGTCAACAACCTTTTCACCGCTTTCAATGTCAAGCATTTCGCATTTTGCCTTCAGCCTTTCGTTGGTCTTCGAGTCGTAGATATAGCCTTTTACGTATGTAACGGTAACTGGCTTAACCTCAGGCGGAAGTTCAAAGCCAAATATGTCGAGGTCGCGCTTTGTGCCCGATGACGAAAACATAGCAAGGTCGCCTTTGGCGTTTACAATAAGACTTCTCTCTTCGCCCAGAGTATTTATTGGGTAACCGATATTTTTCGGCTTCGACCAAGTTCTTCCTTCGTCTTCGGTTTTTGATACGAACAAGTCGTAGCTGCCAAGTCCGGGATGACCTTTTGATGCAAAATACAAGGTCTTGCAGTCGGGGTGTATGAACGGAGAAATATCCTCGTAGGGCGTGTTTACTTTTCCGCCAAGGTTTTCTGCTGGTTTCAATGCATTACCCTTGCTGTCGATTTGTATGCGCCAGATGTCTGTTTTGCCGAAACCTCCAGATCGTGACGACGAGAAATACAGGTATTTGCCGTCTGATGACAGTGACGGGTTGCTCTCCCAGAATTCGGTATTTACCGAACGCATATTTTGTGGTTGCGACCATTGTTTGCCTTCCCAGAACATTATGTACAAGTCGCAACTTCCTTTGCCGTCTGGACGGTTGCAAGCCGTTATAACACAGGTTTTTCCATCTGCTGAGATACACTGAGCACCTTCGTTTAGCTCGGTATTGATTCTTCCGGGAAGCGGAGCTCCAGCATCGTATTTGCCAGTTTCAGGATTACGGTAGGCATAAAACAGGTCTTCGTGCATATTTGACTGGCTTCGCGATGGATTTCTCGGATTTAGTGGGATTTGCCTCGTAAAGACTAGCATTTCTTCGTCAGCCGAAAGCGATGGCCAGTATTCGTCCCATTCTGTATTTATTCTGCCAACACTATGAGGCCTGAAATTCACAGGATTTCGCACTGCACTATCGGAAAAAGTTATATATTCGCGCAGACGGTCGGTGTCATATTTCTTGTAAACTTTCAAATCGGCATTTTCGTAAAAGAAGTCGATGTATTTTTTTGCTGAGGCATATTCGCCGATGCCGTAGTTGTGCATTGCAAGCTTTAGCGTTATTCCGTAGTCGAAATGCGGGTCAAGGTCAACAACCTTCTCGTAAAACTTTATGGATGTCTTGATGTCGCCAAGGAAATCATATATTTCAGCCTTCAGCATATAAGGTTCGATGAACATTGAATCCTTTGCAATGGCGTTGTCGGCTTCCTGCAAGGCGAATTTGATTGTCTGGTCCGATTTTCCATTCTGGTAATAAGCGACAGCTTTTTCAAAACACTTTATAGCCGCCTTCGACTTGGTATGATATTCCTCGTTCTGCGAAAAAACGAATCCGCAAACGAACAACAGAGCCAATATGCAAAATAATTTCTTCATATTCAAAATGCCTTTGCTTTAAAAATTAGCATCCTTGTTTTTCTCCTTCAAATAACATTCATAAAGGTGCTTGCCTATTTTATCTTTCTTAAACTCCTTTTCATGTTCATATGGTGTTGTTGAAAGCCTTATTTTGGCAATTCCATTCTTAAAAGTCTCTAACTGCGATGAATCTATGTTAAATCTAACGACAGAAGAAAAAGCTGAAATCGTTTTTTTTACGCCATCTCGCTCCACCTCACTTGTAAGTACATCGCATGACATTACAGTTCCTGACAATTTAAAAACATCATCTGCAAATGTTCTTATCATCATTGTTGGTTTTTCCGTAAATTTTGACAAATCAGATTCAAAAGTTACATCAACAAAGAATTTCGTATCATCAAAAACAACCAAATAATTAACTATGCAACCATCAGGAGCAAAAGCTTTGTGTGTATATCCTACAGGTTGGGCTACTGCAACAAATGCACAAACGAAACAAAGACTAAATATCAATATAAACCTTTTCATATCGTTAAGTTATTTATTAATCCAATAACAAAAAACAAGCCGAGAAAAAATCCCGACTTGCAAATATAATAACTTTTATGGAACTAATTACAAACCTTTGTCCATTGTCAGCAGGAACTCTTCGTTGGATGCAACCTGTGGCAGACGGGTGCGGATGAATTCCATTGCTTCCACCGAATTCATGTCGGCAAGGAACTCGCGCATTACCCAAAGTCTGTTTACAAGATCCGGATTTACAAGCAAATCCTCGCGACGAGTACTCGAAGCGGTAACATCGACAGCAGGGTAGATTCTGCGGT
>JAEEGK010019604.1_pt1 | contig 14483 bp, 11 predicted proteins | sample 8958771 | NCBI WGS metagenome assembly JAEEGK01 (sample SAMN16246547, study PRJNA631951) | gut metagenome | biome: gut microbiome; feature: rumen; material: SC-attached | host: Bos | place: Iran: Karaj | collected 2018-10
GGGGGCCGTTGCACAGGGAGACCGTATAATTGTAAATGTATTCCAGCTCGCGCTCCATCGGCTCGTATTCGATGATCGACTCGACATCCCGGTGCGTCTGATACTCCGGGAAACGGCCCGTCGTGAAGAGGATGGAGGGGATCTCCTTGTCATAGAAGGAGAGCTGGTCGGACACGAAGGGCTGCCGCGCCGTGATTTCCGGCTGGACGGGCTGCAGCGTCGAGGCGAGGGTCTGCGCGATGATGTTCATGTCCGGGTTGGAGAAGGAATAGGCGTAGAAGCCGCCGCTCGCCATGCCCAGCACGTCCAGGTCGATCATCGCCTCGATGCCCGGCACGTCGGCGAACGAACGGTTCAGGAAGTACCAGGAACCGGCGCACATCGTACCGGAGGCGCCGAAGGCCGCGATGATCACCGAGCGCCGGAGCAGGACCGAGTTGGTCCGCAGCATCCGGGCGAGCTCGAGCAGCATCGCGACGCCGGAGGCGTTGCCGTTGGCCCCGTTGAAGATCAGCGTGCGGGTCTCCCCGTCCACAGTCATCTTCATCGTGCCGATGTTGTCCATCCGGGCGCCGATGACGATGTATTTGTCTTTCAGCGTCTTGTCATAGCCGGGGATGAAGCCGATCACGTTGCGGGAGGTCAGGGTGTCCCCGGCCTCCTGGCGGATGCCGAAGGGATCGCCTTCCTCGCCGGAAAGGACGTCCACGCCGTAGGAACGGAGGACCTGGGTGACATAGATCGCCGTCTCTTTCTCCCCCTCGGAACCGGCGGCCCGGCCGAGCATGGAAGGGGACGCGATATATCCGATATGCTCCTTGAGGGCGGAAACTGTCTCGGAGTCGTCCAGGGAGGCGTAGCCGCTCCGGTACTGGGCGGAAAGCGCCAGGCAGGAAATGAGGGCGAATGCGGTCAGGAGGATGCGTCTCATAGGCTTCAGTCTTTGATGAAGATCCAGGCGTCCCGGGAGAAGAATTTCTCCGTCCGGACTTTTTCGTAGGCTTCCTTCAGGTCGCCGAAACGGTCGGTGGGGCAGATGCCCACGACCGTGCTGCTGCCCCGGGTATAGCGCAGGATGGCCGGCTCATAACCGGCTTCCTTCAACTGCTCCGAGAACTTCTCGCCGTTGCCCGGCTGGGAGAACCCGGCCAGGACGAGGCAGTAGCGGTACGGGAAGTCTTCGGTCTTGATGCCGCGCAGGGTGTGCGAACGGATGCGCATCACGCGCGAGGTGCGGAAGAAGGTCTCCGCGGCGGCCGAGTCGGCCACGGCCTTTTCGACGGCCGCGATGGAGTCCCGCACGGCCTGCGCCCGGGCCTGCGCCTCCCGTTCAGCCTGTTCCTGGGCGGCGATCTCCACCCGCCTGACTTCCAGTTCCGAGGAAGTCGGACGGCCGGCGACCTTGCGGAAGAAATCGCATCCCGTCACCGCCAGGACCAGCAGGACGAGGGCCCCGGGGACCAGCCTTCTCTTCATTTGGGTCTGTACTTTCATCATAACTTGCAAAGTTAATGAATAATCCGTGACAAAAAAATCCTATCTTTGCCGTAGATATGAGGAAAACGATCACACTGGAAGCCGTCGACCCCGTCGAGATCTACGGAGTCGGCAACAAGATCCTGGAAGAGTTCTGCACCTATTTCCCCGGGCTGAAGGTCGTCTCGCGCGGCGACACGATCTACCTGGACGGCAACGAGGCGCAGGTGGAGGAGTTCGAGGTCCGTCTCGCCGAGCTCATCGAGCGGCGTCACCACAAGATGAACCTGACCGTCTTCGACGTCGAGGACATCTTCGACGGCGAGAGCACCCCGGACAAGTTCCGCCTCAACGGGGAAGCCGTCATCGTCCACAGCACGGACGGGAAGCCCATCAAGGCGCGGAACCGCACGCAGCAGGAAATGGTCAAGGCCTATTTCGACAACGACCTGCTCTTCGCCGTCGGCCCCGCGGGCACCGGCAAGACCTACGTCGCCATCGCCCTGGCCGTCCGGGCCCTGAAGAACCGGGAGATCAAGCGTATCATCCTCACCCGGCCCGCCGTCGAAGCCGGCGAGCGCCTGGGCTTCCTGCCCGGCGACCTCAAGGACAAGCTGGACCCCTATCTCCAGCCCCTTTACGACGCGCTCGGAGACATGATTCCGGCCAAGAAACTCCAGGATTTCATGGCGGAAGGAACCATTCAGATCGCTCCCCTCGCCTATATGCGCGGCCGTACCCTGGACCGCGCCTGCGTCATCCTGGACGAGGCGCAGAACACCAACCTGGGCCAGCTGAAAATGTTCCTCACCCGCATGGGCAGCAACGCCAAGTTCATCGTCACGGGAGACGCCACCCAGGTGGACCTCCCCCGCAGGGAGGATTCCGGCCTGCTCAAGGGCATTTCCATGCTGGAAGGGATCCGGGGCATCGCGACCATCCGCTTCTCCAACGAGGACATCGTCCGCCACCCGCTGGTCACGAAGATCGTCAAGGCCTTCGACAAGATCGAAGCCGCCGATTAACTGGGAAGGTTTCCGCCCCCCGACGAGGGGGTGATGAGCACCAGCGAACGGATCTGGGACTCCATCGTTTCACGCACTTCTTCTTCCGCGGGAGCCTGGACGGCGCTTGCGCGCCAGCCGCGGGCTTCGAGCCGTTCCATCATTTCCCGCGTTCCCGCGCCCCTTTCCGAAAGCCAGGGCGCCCCGACCGTGTCCGCGGCCCGCGAAAGGGCCAGCAGCAGATGGAGGGACTTCACCTCTTCCGAGCCCACCTTCAGGGCCTCGAAGGCCGCCATGTTGATCACGTTCTGCGCGCTGCGGCCGACCGTCATCCTGTCCTCCGCCGAATAGGGCACGCTCCGCTCCCGGAAAAGGCACGAATCCACGAAGCGCTTGAACGCCGTCAGGTCCACGCCCAGCTCCTGCAGAAGCAGGCACGCGGCGTTCTCCCCGTGCCGTAAAATGCCCAGCATCAGGTGGTCCGCGCCGATGGCGTAGCTGCCCGTACGCATCGCTTCGTCGCGGGCGTAGAGCAGGATGGTGTTCAATTCTTCAGAAATGCGGATTTGCATAATAAATATTAGTGCAAAAGTAGCAATTTAATCGGATTTTTTTGCTAAATTTGTGTGTTTATATCAAGACATAAATTTTAGTAGAAAAGATATGAGTGAAGAAATGACCAAAGAAACGATTCACGGTCTCATCGAGCCGGTCGAAATCGACCACGAGATGCGGACCGCCTACATCGATTATTCGATGTCCGTCATCGTTTCCCGGGCCCTGCCGGATGTCAGGGACGGTCTCAAGCCGGTCCAGCGCCGCGTGCTGTTCGGAATGGACGGCCTCGGGCTGAGTTACAACGGACAGACCAAGAAATGTGCGAGAATCGTCGGCGAAGTGCTGGGTAAGTTCCACCCCCACGGGGACTCCAGCGTATATGACGCCATGGCGCGCCTGGCGCAGAACTGGAACCAGCGTTACCCCCTCGTCTTCGGACAGGGCAACTTCGGTTCGATGGACGGCGACCCCGTCGCGGCCATGCGATACACCGAGGCCAAGCTTGAGAAACTGACGGAGGACGTCCTCTCCGACCTGGACAAGGACACCGTGGACTTCCAGCTCAACTTCGACGACACCATTCCGGAGCCGACCGTCCTGCCGACCAAGGCTCCCCTGCTGCTGCTGAACGGTTCGTCCGGCATCGCCGTCGGCATGGCGACCAACATGGCGCCCCACAACCTCGGCGAGTGCTGCGACGCGATCTGCGCCTACATCGACAACCCGGACATCACGACCGAGGAACTGATGGAGCACATCCAGGGCCCCGATTTCCCGACCGGAGGCATCATCCAGGGCCGTCAGGGCATCATCGACGCCTACAACACCGGCCGCGGCCGCGTCGTCGTCCGCGCCAAGACCGAGATCGAGGAGCTGGACAACGGCCGCGAGGTCATCGTCGTGACCGAGATCCCCTACATGGTCAACAAGAGCGAGATGATCAAGCGTATCGGCGACATGGTCGAAGACAAGAAGATCGAAGGCATCGCCGACATCAAGGAGCTGACCAGCCGCGAGGGCATCCGCATTGAATTCCTCGTCAAGAAAGACGCCAACGCCAACGTCGTCCTCAACACGCTTTTCAAGTATACCGCCCTGCAGTCCAGTTTCGCGATCAACAACGTCGCCCTGGTGGGGGGCCGTCCGCGCACCCTGTCCCTCAAGGAGATCATCAAGTGCTTCGTAGACTTCCGCCACGAGGTCGTCGTCCGCAGGACCCGTTTCGAACTGGACAAGGCCCTGAAGCGCGCCCATATCCTCGAAGGCCTGCTGAAAGCCATCGACATCATCGATGAGGTCATCCAGACCATCCGCGAGTCCCAGAGCGTCGACGAAGCCAAAGCCCGGCTCGTCAGCCGTTTCGACTTCACGGAAATCCAGGCTGCCGCCATCGTGGAGATGCGTCTGCGCCAGCTGACCGGACTGGAGAAGGACAAGCTCCAGGCCGAATATGACGAACTGGAGAAATTCATCGCCCGTTGCAAGGAAATCCTTGCCAGCGAAGCCGAGCAGCTCGGCATCGTCAAGGCTGAGACCCAGGAACTCAAGCGCAAGTACGGCGATCCCCGCCGCACCCAGATCACCCTTTCCGCCGAGGAATTCAATCCCGAGGACTTCTATGCCGATGACGACGTGGTCATCACGATCTCCCATCTCGGCTACATCAAGCGCACGAACCTGACGGAGTTCCACACCCAGAGCCGCGGCGGCATCGGCAAGAAGGCCAGCGCCACGCGCGACGAGGACTTCATCGAGCACATCTACGTCGCGAACATGCATTCGACGATGCTCTTCTTCACGGAGAAGGGTATCTGCTACCGCCTCAAGGTCTACGAGATCCCGGAGGGTTCGCGCACATCCAAGGGCCGCGCCATCCAGAACCTCATCACGATCGACGCCGACGACAAGGTCAAGACCTACCTCAACGCCAAGTCGATCGAGAGCCGGGACTATACGGACAACCACTACGTCGTCCTCGTGACGAAGCGCGGTATCCTGAAGCGCACGAGCCTGACCAACTTCGCGAATTCCCGCAGCCGCAACAAGGGCCTGATCGCCATCAACTTCAAGGAAGGCGACGGATTGCTCGACGCCATCCTGACCGACGGCAACGCCCAGATCTTCATCGCGGCCCGCAACGGACGCTGCGTCCGCTTCGACGAGAATGCGGCCCGCGAGCTCGGCCGGACCTCGATGGGCGTGCGTGGCATCAATATTGAAGAGGATGATGAGGTGATCGGCATGGTCTCCTACAGTCCCGAGGATCCCGAAGACGCCGGCAAGACCATTTTGGTCGTGAGCGAAAACGGATTCGGGAAGCGTTCCGAGCCGGACGAGTACCGGATCACGAACCGCGGAGCCAAGGGCGTGAAGACCATCAACATCACGGAAAAGACCGGCAGCCTGGTTGCCATCAAGTCTGTCAGCGAAGACAACGACCTGATGATCATCAACAAGTCCGGCTTAGTGATCAGGATGAGCGTGAGCGACATCCGTGTGGCGGGAAGAGCCACGCAGGGAGTCAAGCTCATCAACATCCGGCAAGGCGACAGCATCGCGGCGGTTTCGCCGGTTGCAGGAGCTGAGGAAGAAGAACAAGAGCCGCAAACGGAAACGACGGCCACAGAAAACGAATAATAACTATTAACTCACTACTAATTATGAAAAAGATTGTTTTAGCATTGGCCCTGATCGCCTCTCTGCAGGTGGCAGGCGCACAGGTCAAGTCGATCCCCGCTGCCAAGTCGGCCTTTGAGGCCGCCAAGGCTGCAGCCGCCAATCCCAAGAAGGCTGCCAAGGTCGCTACCTGGCTCAAACTCGGACAGGCCTGCATGGAAGCTTACGAAGCTCCTCAGGGAAGCGCCTGGGTGGGTGCCAGCAAGCAGGACCTCCAGCTCATTATGGGCAACGCCAAACCTACTTCCGTCGAAGACGTGGTCCTCGAAGGACAGGCCTACTTGAAGGAGGTCTATCCGAACTGCAACTACTATTTCCGCGACAATGTCCTCCAGATGATCGAAGTCACCAATCCGGCCATCCCGAATGCGCTGGACGAAGCGCTGAAAGCTTACAAGGAGGCCTATAAGGTGGACGCCAAGAACTCCAAGACCGGAGACATCGCGACTGCCTTGAAGAACATCGGCCAGAAGTACGTCGAGCAGGCCTACAATGCCTACACCTTCGGCGATTTCGCCAAGTCCAGCCAGCTTTTCGAGAAAGCTTTCGAAGCCACTTCCACCAAGCCTTGCCCGGCCGTCGACACCAACGCCATCTACAACACCGGCCTCACCGCCTGGATCGCCAAGGATTACGACAGGGCCAAGAAGTTCTTCAACAAGTGCGTGGATGAGTTCAACTACGAAGGCAGCGACGGCGACGTCTATGCCAAGCTTGCCGACATCTATGACAAGGCCGGTGACAAGGTCGCGATGAAGGACATCCTGGAGAAGGGCTTCGCCAGCCATCCTCAGAGCCAGGGCATCCTGATCGGCCTGATCAACTATTACATCTCCAACCAGGAGGATCCTGCCCGCCTGTTCGACCTGATCGGTCAGGCCAAGCAGAACGAGCCCAACAACGCCTCTCTCTACTATGTGGAAGGTAACATCAACAAGGAGCTGGGCAAGATCGACGAGGCCATCGCCGCTTACGAGAAGTGCGCCGAGATCAATCCCGACTACGAGTACGGTTACATCGGAGAGGGTATCCTTTTCTACAACCAGGCCATCGATATCCAGGAGAAGGCTTCCAACGAGATGGACGACGCCAAGTACATGGTGCTCGCCGAGGAGTTCGAGAAGAGCTTGAAGAATTGCATCGCCCCGTTTGAGAAGGCATTCAACCTGACCAAGGACGAGTCCCTGAAGGTGAGCTTGGCAGAGTATCTCAAGAACGCGTGCTACCGCTTCGCCTCCGAGGACGAGAGCTACAAGACCGCGTATGACAAGTACGCCAAGATCGTCGCTGACGGCAAGGTCCAGTAGCACTCCCCTTCCGAAATGGAAAAGGCTGACCGCAAAAGGTCAGCCTTTTTTGTTTGCAGCCTGTCCGGACTTTGGGCGCCGCTAAACCTTCCGGAAAGCGAGGCAGGCGTTATGGCCGCCGAAACCGAAATTGTCGCTGAGTGCGAGGGTGATGTCGGCCTTGACGGCGACGTTGGGCGTATAGTCCAGATCGCACTCGGGATCAGGGTTGTCCAAATTGATGGTCGGAGGGATGATGCCTTCCCGGAGCGCCAGGACGGAAGCGATCGCCTCGGCGGCGCCGGTCGCGCCGAACATATGCCCATGCATCGACTTGGTCGAGCTGATCTTGAGCTTGTAGGCGAAATCTCCGAAAGCAACCTTGTATGCCTGCGTCTCGGCGAGGTCATTGAGATGCGTACCCGTGCCGTGGGCGTTGACATAGACGAGGTCTTTCGTCTCGTCGAAACCGGCCTGGACGAGCGCATCCTTGATGCAGCGGGCCTGGGTGCTGCCATCCGGCCTGGGAGCCGTGGCGTGGTAGGCGTCGCAGGTATTGCCGTAGCCGACCATCTCCGCATAGATGCGCGCCCCGCGTGCGACAGCGTGCTCATATTCCTCGAGAACGAGGACTGCGGCGCCGTCCGCCATCACGAAACCGCCCCGGTCCGCATTGAACGGCAGACAGGCATGCTTCGGATCTTCGGCGCGGGTAAGAGCCCGGGCATTGGCGAATCCGGCGATGCCGATCGGGATCGTACAGTGATCCGTTCCGCCCGCGATGATGGCATCCGCATAGCCATGCCTGATGGCGCGATAAGCCTCTCCCAGGGAATGGGTGGCCGTGGCACAAGCCGTCGCAATGTCGATACAAGGCCCCTGGGCGTTGTACTTGATGGCGATCTGGCCGGCCGCCATATTGGAGATCATCGTAGGGACAAAGAGGGGGGAGATCCATTTCCCGGAAGGGTCTTCGATCATCTTCTCGACCTCCTTATAGATGGTGGAGAATCCGCCGATACCCGAACTGACATAGACGCCGAGCCGAGCGGGGTCGATGGCGCTCTCCTCCTCTCCGGCCTTGAGGCCGCAGTCATTCATGGCTTGGAAGGCGGCTGCCATGGCGAAGACGGTGAAAGGGTCCTGCTTGCGGACAAAAGGCTTGTCCATCCCGAATTGCAGGGGGTCGAAGTCCTTGAGTTTGCCGCCGATCTTGACGGCCAGGTCTTCCGTGGGAAAGTCCGTGATGAAATCGATGCCGCAGACACCGTGTATAAGGTTATCCCAAAAGGTGGGAACGTCGTTTCCGATGGGTGTCACGAGACCGAGTCCGGTGACGACGACTCTTTTCTCCATAATCTCTCAAATGTCTTAGTCCTACAAAGTTAATCTTTTTTTCTATATTTGTATTATGCTCTTGGCGCACGACAAAGTCCCTGATTATCTGCTGGGAAAGGTCCAACTGATTTCCACGGTGGTTTTCGCCGCGCTGTTCTCGGTGTTCTTTTTCCTGGGAGTCGTGCCCTCCTCCAATACCCTCCTGCCCCAGCTTGATTCCTCCCAGGTCTATTCCTATTCGCTGCTGTTCTATGGGGCCGCACTCTTGTTCGTGATCCTCAGCCGGCGTCTGATGTATGCCTGCCGCACCTGGGTCGGGAAACGCTTCGGCCGCTATCTCCTCTGGACCTTGGCCGAAGTTCTGGCGGTCGCCGCAGCCTATGTCGTGATGGTCGTCATCGGGGAAAGGAAGGGCTTGTTCCGGCTGGATCTCCCGGTCACGCTCCTGTCTATGCGGACGATCCTGTATTGCCTCATGTCGCTGGGCATCCCGTACCTGATCGCCGGCATGTATTTCGCCATCCGCGACCGTGACCAGACCATCCGGATGATCAACTATGGCAATGTCGTATCCGACGAAGAATTCCCCTCCCACGAAGAGCAGAAAATCACGCTTTTCGACAACAACGGCATGATGAAGCTTTCCGTCAGCGCCTCCAACCTGTATTACATCGAGTCGGATGACAATTATATCAAGGTCTGGTATACGGACAGCAAAGAGATCCTGAAGCAGTATATGCTGCGTTGCCGGCTCAAGACGATCGAGGAGAGTTTCCGGGAAAGCGAGCTGATCCGCTGCCACCGGAAATATGTCGTCAACATGTCCAAGGTCAGGGTGCTCTCCAAGGAAAAGGGAGGCTACTACCTGGACCTGGACTCGGACCTGATCGATCCCATCCCCATTTCCAAGACATACGAGGAGACCGTCCTCGCGAGATTCAATGCCCGGAAGGGCGGATTAACGGCGCCGCTTGTCTGAGCGCAGCCGGGAGAAACTCTCAACCAGCAGCTGGTCCGCATGGATCCGCCGTGCCGCCATCAGGTTGAAGATGAGCGCCACCGCGGGGAAAACCGCCGCGATCCGGAAGACCATCGATCCCGCATTCGAGACATAATCCACCACCAGCCAGACCTGCAGGGCAAGGGTGACGAGCGCAGCCAGGATGGCGGTGCGCATCTGGAACACCCGCTGTTTCCAGCAAGTCAAAGCCAGCACATCAAGCAGTGCGATGACAATGAGGAGGATCAGATAGGGAATGTAAGTGATGAACTTGAAGGTCTCGGCAGGCGTGCCGTCCGCGCCGGGGACGACTGCCTTGGGGAGAAAGAACATCGATATGATGAGCGCGGTCGCGATTGCGAGATAAAGGGTCTGGATTCTCTGCCACATGTTCCATTGGGTTTTTGGGAAGACAAAAATAGGAAATTCCATAAATAAAAACTATCTTTGAGATTGACGTTTAAAGAATAGTTGACTTATGCGTATTCCCGAATCCGAACTTATCATCAACGGCGACGGCTCCGTGTTCCACCTGCACGTCAAGCCGGAGCACCTGGCGGACAAGGTCATCCTGGTCGGCGATCCCGGCCGCGTGGAGATGTTCGCCGCCTATATGGACAAAATCGAGAACCGGACCGCTTCCCGCGAGTTCGTCTCCCTGACGGGCTGGCACAACGGGACCCGTTTCACCATCCTTTCCACCGGCATCGGCACGGACACCCTCGACATCGTGCTGACTGAACTGGACGCCCTGGCCAACGTCGATTTCAAGACGCGCGAGGTCCTGCCGGAGCACCGTACGCTGGACATCCTGCGCATCGGCACCTGCGGCGCCATCCAGCCCGACGTGCCCCTGGGCTCCTACATTTTCTCCGATATCTCCATCGGCTGCGACGGCCTGCTCAACTGGTATGCGGACCGCGACTCGATCGCCCTGCTCGACTTCGAGAAGGCGTTCAAGAAGCACGTCCACTGGGACAAGCACCTGCCGGATCCCTATTTCGTGCGTGCCAGCGACAAGCTGATCCACCTCTTCGACGACTGCGTCCACGGCATGACGGTCTCCGCGTCCGGATTCTACGGGCCCCAGGGCCGCGTCGTGCGCCAGGGCCTGGCGATGCCGAACATGCTCGCCGACTTCGAATCCTTCGAATACAAGGGCTACCGCATCAACAACTTCGAGATGGAAGGCTCCGCCCTCGCGGGCATGTCCGCCAAGCTCGGCCACAACGCCGGCACGATCTGCTTCGCGATCGCGCACCGTTACCACAAAGACGCCAACACCAACTACAAGGCCGGCCTGCCCGGACTCATCAAGCTCTGCATGGAGCGGCTCAGCGCCTAGTCCATGCGAAACATCTCCCTTCGCGGGCTTTGGGTACTCCTGCTGTTGTCAGCGGGAGTTTCCTTGTTGCAGGCCCGGGTCGTGCGGGTCCGGGACGCGGCATCCCTGCGGCAGGCCGTCGCCGGGGCGCAGCCCCGGGATACGATTCTTCTCAGGCGGGGCGTATACCGCCTGGACGAGCCCATCCGGATCGAGGGCCGGTCGTACCTGACGCTGCTCGCGGAGCGCGGCCGGGTGGAACTCAACGGCGGAAAGCGCATCCCGCGCCGCTGGATGAAGCGGGCCAAGGGTTTCCCCCGGGGCGTCCGGGTCATCGATGTATCTTCCCTGGGCGTGAAGGGCCCCCGCACCATCGGCCACGCCCATCCGAGCCTCCCGTCCTGGTCGGCGCTGTTTGCCGACGGCGTTCCGATGCGCCTGTCGGAATGGCCGGACGGCGGCTGGTTCCCGCTGGACTCCATCGTGGACGCCGGCATCTCCATCCGTTTCGACGGGAGTGCCGCGGACGGCACCGTCGCTCCCAGTGCGGACGTTTCCTTGTTCAGCAAGGGGGCGGCCACGGTTGAAACGGCCGCACAGGCCAGGGTCCCGGGCTTCGGCATCATCGGATTCCGGGGTGACCGCCCCTTCTCCTGGAGCCATCCGTCCGGGGGCTTCCTTTCCGGCTGCTTCCGCTACGGCTGGGCCGAGGAAATGATCCCCATCAAGGAAATCGGGCCCGACCGGACCCTTGAGCTGGCCGATACGACCTATTACGGTTTCGGCCGCAAGGAAGGGGAGAACTTCCAGAAATGGCGGGTGCTGAATATTCCGGAAGAGATTACCGTGCCCGGCGAATATGCCGTCGATGAGGCCCTGGGCTGGATCTGGGTCTGGCTGCCGCGTTCCGTGCGCCGGCTGGAAGTCAGCCTGCTGGAGGAACCTTTGCTCTGCATCGCCGGCTGCTCCGGCGTGACGCTGAGCGGCCTGGTCTTTTCCTGCACCCGGGGCGACGGCGTGGAGATTTCCGCTTCGACCGATGTCCGCCTGGAGGACTGCGTGCTGCACAACATCGGCCACAAGGCCGTATGCATCGACGGCGGATGCACCCGCTGCGGCCTGGCGTCCTGCCGGATCTATGACATCGGAGCGGGGGGCGTCGAGCTTTCCGGCGGAGACCGGAAGGCCATCCTGCGGGGAGACAATTACGTGGAAGACTGTGTCCTGCACGATTTCAACCGCATCGAGAAGTCGTACCGTCCGGGCGTGCGGATGACGGGGCTCGGCAACCGGGTGTCCCGCTGCGAGATCCATCATTCGGCCACGCAGGCCATCCTGATGATGGGCAACGACCAGACCATCGAGCGCTGCGACATCCACGACGTCTGCCAGGATGTGGAGGACTGCGGCGCCATCTACTATGGCCGCGACCCTTCTTACCGGGGCGGGGTGATCCGCTGGAATCATTTCCACGACATCGACGTGCCCTGGAACGTGCGCGCAATCTATCACGATGACGGAGCCTGCTCCTGCGATGTGTATGGCAACGTCTTCAACCGCATCAGTTCCCCGCCCGTCCAGATCGGTGGTGGCAGCGACATCGTCTATCACGACAACATCTTCATGAACCTCGACTGCGCGGCGATCAAGATCGACGCCCGGCTCCGGACCTGGGGAGCGGACCGGCTGCCGTCCATGCTGGAAAAGGCCGCCGAGGTGGACGGACCGGCTTTCCGGGCCCGCTATCCCGAGTATGCCTCCTACCTGGAGGGCGACCCGTCGGAGCCGCGGCGCAACGTCCTGGTGCGCAATGTGTTCTACAACGTGAAGTGGGCCTTCGAGAAGGTGGTCTGGTCGGACCACGACTACAATGACATCCTCGAGGGAGAGGCCAACTTCTTCTCCGAGATGCATGACAACTGGAAAACGGCCCTCAATCCCGGCTTCATCGATCCGGACGACCCCTTCGCCGGCTTCGTCGCCAATCCTCCCGTCCTCGACTCCATCCCCGGATTCCGGCTGCCTCCTTTTCCCGGATAAACAGAAAGGCTGACCTTGCGGCCAGCCTTTTTCTTGTCAGGAAGGGGATCGTTTACTCGACCTTGCCGTCGGCGACGATCTTGGCGTACTTGTCATACGCGGCCTTGAAGTTCTCGTCCTCGGACGCGAAACGGTAGCACGCGTTCTTCAGGTACTCGGCCAGACTCACCTTCAGGCTCTCGTCCTTGGTCAGGTTGAACGCTTTCTCGAAGGGGACGATGCAGTTCTTGAGGCACTGCTCGAACTGCTCGGCCAGCACCATGTACTTGGCGTCGTCCATTTCGTTGGAAGCCTTTTCCTGGATGTCGATGGCCTGGTTGTAATAGAGGATGCCCTCGCCGATGTAGCCATACTCGTAGTTGGGATTGATCTCCGCGCACTTCTCGTAAGCGGCGATGGCCTCGTCGATCTTGCCGAGCTCCTTGTTGATGTTGCCTTCCACATAGTAGAGGGAAGCGTTATTGGGCTCGTTCTGCTTGGCCTGGCCGATCAGGTCGAAGAGACGGGCGGGGTCCTCCTGGTTGCTGATGTAGTAGTTGATCAGGCCGATCAGGATGCCCTGGCTCTGGGGATGGCTGGCGAAACCCTTCTCGAGGATGTCCTTCATCGCGGTCTTGTCACCGGCCTTGTCGTAGATGTCGGCGAGCTTGGCATAGACGTCGCCGTCGCTGCCCTCATAGTTATACTCGTCCACGCACTTGTTGAAGAAAGACTTGGCCCGGTCGTAATCCTTGGCGATCCAGGCGGTGAGGCCCGCGTTGTAGACCGCGTTGGTATCCACGGCGGCGCAGGGCTTGGTGGAAGTCGCTGTGACGGCCTTCTCGAAGAACTCGCTGGACTTGGCGAACTCGCCGAAGGTGTAGGCGTTGTAGGCCTGCTCGACATACTTCTGGCCGATGTTCTTCAGGGCGTTCGCGATGTCAGCGGTCTTGGCGTGCTTCGTATCGACCTCGTAGGCCTTGCCGTAGGCCTCGACGGCGGCGTCCAGGACATCCGGGACCGCCGGCTTGGTGACCTCGATCATCTGGAGGACACCGTCACGGAAGTAGTAGTTGCAGTTCGGATAGACTTCCTTCATGAAAGCCTGGCCCTCGATGACGACGTCTTCGACGGAAGACGGCTTGGCGTTGCCGTTGATGAGCTGGAGATCCTGCTTGGTGGCACCGACCCAGGCGTTGCCCTGAGGGGCGTCATACGCTTCCATGCAGGCCTGGCCGAGCTTGAGCCAGGTAGCGACCTTGGTGGCCTTCTTGGGGTTGGCGGCGGCAGCCTTGGCGGCGTCGAAGGCCGACTTGGCAGCGGAGACCGACTTGACCTGTGCGCCCGCCACCTGCAGGGAGGCGATCAGCGCCAATGCTAATGCAATCTTTTTCATGACAATAGTAAGTTAACAGTTATTATTCATTCTCAGTGGCCACGGCCTCGGCCTGCGGCTCTTGTTCTTCGTCTTCGGCTCCTGCAACCGGCGAAACCGCCGCGATGCTGTCGCCTTGCCGGATGTTGATGAGCTTGACGCCTTGCGTGGCCCTTCCAGCCACACGGATGTCGCTCACGCTCATCCTGATCACTACGCCGGACTTGTTGATGATCATCAGGTCGTTGTCTTCACTGACGGACTTGATGGCAACCAGGCTGCCGGTCTTTTCCGTGATGTTGATGGTCTTCACGCCCTTGGCTCCGCGGTTCGTAATCCGGTACTCGTCCGGCTCGGAACGCTTCCCGAATCCGTTCTCGCTCACGACCAAAATGGTCTTGCCGGCGTCTTCGGGATCCTCGGGACT
>JAEEGK010019605.1_pt1 | contig 14482 bp, 10 predicted proteins | sample 8958771 | NCBI WGS metagenome assembly JAEEGK01 (sample SAMN16246547, study PRJNA631951) | gut metagenome | biome: gut microbiome; feature: rumen; material: SC-attached | host: Bos | place: Iran: Karaj | collected 2018-10
CGAACGGTCCTGACCGTCTGCACTTCGACGCTGCCGGCTATCGTGAGCTGGGTTGCCGTTATGGTGAGGCCGTCGCCCGTTTCTTAGGCTATGAGCCCAAGCGCCCCTATATCGAGATGCCCAAGCGCATCGAGGCTCCTGCCGATGCCATCATCGCCGAGACCACCATCCCTGGCAATGAGTATCCGAAGGTGGACAAGGAAGGCCGCGCCTATTTCCGCATCTCCGCTCCTGAGGCCCGTAAGGTCATCGTCGACATCTGCAACAAGAAGTACGACATGATTCCCGACGGCAAGGGTAACTTCATGGCTATGACCGATCCTCTCGTGCCCGGCTTCCACTATTACTTCATGAACATCGGCGGCGTGAACTTCATCGATCCCGCTACAGAGACCTTCTTCGGCTGCAACCGTGAGTCGGGCGGCATCGAGATCCCTGAGGGCAGTGAGGGTGACTACTATCGTCCGCAGGCTGGTGTTCCCACAGGTGAGGTACGTTCGTTCTACTATTATGCCGAATCTACGAAGGAGTGGCGTCATGCGATGGTCTATACCCCTGCTGAGTACGACGCGAAGAAGAACGCCAAGAAGCGCTATCCCGTGCTCTACCTGCAGCATGGCATGGGCGAGGACGAGACAGGCTGGAGCAAGCAGGGCCACATGCAGCACATCATGGACAATGCCATCGCCAGCGGTGAGGCCGTGCCGATGATCGTAGTCATGGAGAGCGGTGACATCAAGGCCCCGTTCCAGGGCGGCGACAACCGTCAGGGCATGAGCACCTACGGCAACTCGTTCTATCAGGTGCTGCTCAACGACCTCATCCCCACCATCGACGCGAAGTTCCGCACACTCACAGACCGTGAGCACCGTGCTATGGCCGGCCTGTCATGGGGTGGACATCAGACGTTCGACGTCGTCCTCACCAATATGGATAAGTTCTCCTACATGGGAACCTTCAGCGGTGCCATCTTCGGCCTCGACCTGAAGACCGCCTACGACGGTGTCTTCACAAATCCGGAAGCCTTCAACAAACAGATCCACTGTCTCTTCATGATGAGCGGCACGGAAGGCATGGACAAGATGTTCGGCACCAAGAAAATGGTGGAGGATCTGAACCAAATGGGTATCAACGCCCACTACTACGAATCGACAGGAACAGACCACGAATGGCTCACCTGGCGTCGCGGATTGAAGCAATTTATTCCCTATCTGTTCAAATAACATTCGCAAAAGTTACAAAAAACTATTGAAAATATAACATTTATGCAGTTTGAAACAAATGAAAAAGTTTCTGAAACAGAAAATAAATAGAGTTTCAATTTTTTGATGTAACTTTGCACCAGATTCAAGAATAAAATTGTTTTAGTTATATTAGTAGTTAGTAGTTTTTCCTTCCCCGGGACCCAAGAAAAGCGTTTCTTGTCCCGGGGTTCTTTTTTAAAGGTAAAAAGGTAAAAAAGTAAAAAGGTAAAAAGGTAAAAAGGCGAAAAAGTAAATAATAAACTTAGATATGAATAGACGATTGCTCACCCTCCTGCTTAGCGCCATGACGACTTTGGCTGCTCAGGCCCAACAGCACAAGTTATGGTATAGTCAGCCCGCCCGTCACTGGCTGGAGGCTTTACCCGTAGGAAACTCCCATCTCGGCGCCATGGTCTATGGCAAGACCGACACCGAGGAGATCCAGTTCAACGAAGAGACTTTCTGGAGCGGTTCTCCACATAACAATAACAGCCCAGAGGCGAAGGCGCATCTTCAGGAAGTGCGCGACTCCATCTTCGCAGGCAAGGAAGAGGCCGCCCACGCCATCATCGACAAGTATTTCTTCAAGGGTCCCCACGGCATGCGGTTTCTTCCCTTAGGAAGTCTGAAACTGACATTCGGCCATACGGACGTCACGGATTTCCGTCGGGAACTGAACCTTGGCAATGCCCTTGCCACCACCTCTTATATATATAAAGGTGTGAAATACGAGCGTACGGTCTTCGCCTCACAGGCAGACAATGTCATCATCGTCCGTATCACAGCCGACAAGAAGCGGGCACTCTCCTTCGGAATCGCCTTCACCAGTCAGTTGGAGCCGAAAATCATCTCACCCGTCGTAAAAGGCGGCAACGGACAGGAGAACCTGTTATCGGCTACCGTCGAAGGTGTGGAGCAGGAAGGCATACAGCCAGGACTGAAGGCAGACTGTAAGGTACTGGTAGAAGCAGACGGCAACGTGAAGACCGACGGAGAGTCACTGCACGTGGACGGTGCCACCACAGCGACACTCTATATCGTGGCTGCCACGAACTTCGTGAACTATCAGGACGTCAGTGGCGACGGAGAGAAAAAGAACAAAGAGACACTGGCCTCGCTGCACGGGAAGAGTTACGAGCAGTTGCTGAAGACCCATATCAAGAAATACCAAGCGCAGTATAATAGGGTGTCGCTAACGCTGGGTAATCCGAATACTCAGATTCCCACCGATCAGCGCCTCGCAGCCTTCAATGCGTCCGAAGACGAAATCGTAAATGGCAAATCCGTAAATCATAAATTTTTCGATCTCGACATGGTATCGCTGATGATGCAGTACGGCCGCTATCTCCTGATCTCTTCTTCGCAGCCCGGAGGACAGCCCGCGAACCTCCAGGGCGTCTGGAACGACAAGAAAGATGCTCCCTGGGACTCGAAATACACCATCAACATCAATGCAGAGATGAACTACTGGCCTGCTCTCATCGGCAACCTCGCAGAGACGCAGCAGCCGTTCTTCTCGATGATCCGCGACCTCAGTAAAACGGGTGTCAAGACCGCACAGGAGATGTACGGCTGTCGTGGCTGGGTGGCTCATCACAACACCGACCTCTGGCGCATTGCAGGTCCTGTCGACGGCACCACCTGGGGTATGTTCCCCACTGGCGGAGCCTGGCTCACCACCCACCTCTGGCAACACTATCTCTATACCGGCGACAAACAGTTCCTCGCCGAATACTACCCCATCATGAAGGGTGCAGCAGACTTCCTGCTCGACTATCTGCAGCCCTACCCTGCCGACGGCTATATCAAGCAGGCCGAAGGCTGGCTCGTCACCGCTCCCACCGTCTCACCGGAACATGGTCCCGTAGGCAAGAAGACCACCGTCACCGCAGGCTCTACGATGGACAACCAGATTGTCTTCGATGTCCTCTCCCAGACCCTCGCCGCTGCGAAAATCCTCGGCAAAGACGAATCTTCAATCATCAATCTTCAATCTTCAATCAAGAAGCTGCCTCCCATGCAGATAGGCCGCTACGGTCAGTTGCAGGAATGGATGATCGACGGCGACGATCCCAAGGACGAGCACCGTCACATCTCTCATCTCTACGGTCTCTATCCCTCCAATCAGATATCGCCCTACTCACACCCTGATCTCTTCACGGCTGCTGCGAACACCCTGAATCAGCGCGGCGACATGGCTACAGGCTGGAGTCTTGGCTGGAAGATCAACTTCTGGGCCCGTATGCTCGACGGTAACCACGCGTTTACAATCATCAAGAATATGCTCAACGTGATTCCCTATACCACCGAATGGGGTCCCCGTGGCGGTACCTACCCCAACCTCTTCGATGCCCATCCGCCCTTCCAGATCGATGGCAACTTCGGCTGTGCGGCAGGTGTCTGTGAGATGCTCCTGCAGAGTCACGATAATGCCGTCCATCTGCTCCCCGCCCTACCCGATGCCTGGAGTCAGGGAGAAGTGAAGGGTCTGAAGGCCCGTGGAGCCTTTACCGTTGACATCTCCTGGACCGATGGACAGCTGCAACAGGCCACGATTACTTCCAAGATCGGAGGCACGCTTCGCCTGCGTTCCTACGTCCCTCTGAAGGGCAACGGTTTGCGCAAGGCTACGGGTGCCTGTCCGAATCCGTTGTTCGCATCGCCGGAAATACCGAAACCCCTGCATTCATCGGAGTTGTCGGAGTTACAGTTGATTCCTGTGAAGGAGGTCTTCGAGTACGACATCGACACCACCCCTGGGCAGACGATCACCGTCAGCAGGCAATAATCGCCTTTGCTGACACTCCTAAAAAATGTCAATGATACTTATACGAAAGTATATGTTACAAATGGAAATATTCGATGCAAGTTTTTTTCGTACCTTTGCACCGAAAAATTTCCATTTAATATGAATTACCGCTTATTATCTATTATTTCATTGTTCTGTGCCGGCGTCAGTTTGTCGGCACAGAATTTTCCTTATCAGAATCCGAATCTGAGCGCCAAGGAGCGTGCAGTGGATCTCTGCAGTCGTCTAACCCTTGAAGAGAAGGCACAGCTGATGCTCGACGAGAGTCCAGCTATTCCGCGCCTCGGCATCAAGAAGTTCTTCTGGTGGAGCGAAGCCCTCCACGGTGCCGCCAATATGGGTAATGTCACCAACTTCCCTGAGCCCGTAGGCATGGCGGCGTCGTTCAATCCCGACCTGCTCTACAAGGTGTTCGATGTGGCCAGCACCGAGTTCCGTGCCCAGTACAACCACCGCATGTACGACCTGGGTGGCGAGGATATGAAGATGCGCAGCCTCAGCGTATGGACGCCGAATGTGAACATCTTCCGTGATCCCCGCTGGGGCCGTGGACAGGAGACCTACGGCGAAGATCCCTACCTGACGAGTGTTATGGGCGTCCAGGTGGTACGTGGCCTGCAGGGACCTGAGGATGCGAAGTACCGCAAGCTCTGGGCCTGTGCCAAGCACTATGCCGTACACAGCGGTCCTGAGTACACCCGCCACACCGCCAACCTCACCGATGTGTCTGCCCGCGACTTCTGGGAGACCTATATGCCTGCCTTCAAGACTCTGGTACAGGATGCAAAGGTACGTGAGGTGATGTGCGCCTATCAGCGCCTCGACGATGATCCCTGCTGCGGCTCTACCCGCCTGCTTCAGCAGATCCTCCGTGACGAATGGGGATTCGAGTACCTCGTCGTCAGCGACTGCGGAGCCGTGAGTGACTTCTACGAGAACCACAAGTCATCCTCTGATGCCGTACACGGCACCTCGAAAGCTGTCCTCGCCGGAACCGACGTGGAGTGCGGCTTCAACTACGCCTATAAGAGCCTGCCTGAGGCAGTGCGCAAAGGCCTGCTCTCTGAGGCTGAGGTCGACAAGCACGTCATCCGTCTGCTCGAAGGCCGTTTCGACTTGGGCGAGATGGACGATCCCGCACTCGTGGAGTGGTCGAAGATCCCCTACTCCGCCATGTCAACGAAGGCCTCTGCACAGATAGCCCTCGATATGGCCCGCCAGTGCATCGTGCTCCTGCAGAACAAAGGGAACATCCTGCCGCTGAAGAAAAATGCGGAGAAGATTGCCGTCATCGGTCCCAATGCCGATAACGAGCCGATGATGTGGGGTAACTACAACGGCACCCCCAACAGCACCGTCACCATTCTCGACGGCATCAAGGCCAAGCAGAAGAAACTCGTCTATCTGCCTGGCTGCGACCTGACCTACAATCAGGTGATGGAATGTCATCTGCCTACGGAATGTGTCGCTCCCGACGGCAAGAAGGGCCTGAAAGGTACTTTCTGGACGAACACTAAGATGGAGGGCAAGCCCTTCACCACCGAATACTACACAAAACCCGTCAATGTGACCACAGCAGGTATGCATGTCTTTGCACCCAACCTGCCCATCGAGGACTTCTCCGCCAAATACGAAACCACCTTCACTCCGAAGGAGGCTGGCGAGTATGTGCTGAACGTGGAATCTACAGGCCATTTCGAAGTTTACGTCAACGGTGAGCGGAAGATCATGCAGCATACCTGGCGCGCCACGCCCACGCGTACCGTATTAAATGCAGAGAAGGGCCAGCAGTTCAAGATCGAAGTACGTTTCCAGACCGTGAAGACCTGGGGTGCCTCGATGAAAATCGACGTGGCCCGTGAACTGCCCATCGACTATCAGCAGACCATCGCCCAGCTGAAAGGCATCAACAAGGTGATCTTCTGCGGCGGTATCTCACCCGCCCTCGAAGGTGAGGAGATGCCCGTGAATATCGAGGGCTTCAAGGGTGGCGACCGCACCAGCATCGAACTGCCGAAAGTGCAGCGTGATTTCCTCAAGGCCCTGAAGGCCGCCGGCAAGCAGGTGATCTTCATCAACTGCTCTGGTTCCGCCATCGCCCTGACGCCTGAGACCGAGAGCTGCGACGCCATCGTACAGGCCTGGTATCCTGGACAGGAGGGTGGTACGGCTGTGGCTGATGTGCTCTTTGGCGACCAGAACCCCGAGGGTAAGCTGTCTGTCACCTTCTATAAGAACGACTCCCAGCTGCCCGACTACGAGGACTACTCGATGAAGGGCCGCACCTACCGTTACTTCAACGATGCCCTCTTCCCCTTCGGCTATGGCCTGAGCTATACCACCTTCGAGGTGGGTGAAGCCGCCACATCCGGAAAGCCTGGAGAAGCTGGATTCACCGTTTCCGTCCCCGTTAAGAACACAGGAGCCCGCCAGGGTGCCGAGGTCGTGCAGCTCTATATCCGCGACCTCTCCGACAAGGAAGGCCCGCTGAAGTCGCTCCGTGGCTTCAAGAAGGTACAGCTGAAGCCTGGACAGACCGCTACGGCTACCATCGCCCTCGACAAGAAGAGCTTCGAGTTCTGGGATGCAGAGTCCAACACGATGCGCACGAAGTCCGGCAAGTACGAGATTCTCTATGGCACCAGCTCCGCCGACAAGGATCTCCAGAAGCTGACGGTAGAATTGAAAAATTAAAGAATTAAAAAATTAAAGAATTAAAAAATTAAAGAATTAAAAAATTAAAAGATTACACATCATATAAACCAACTAACAAAACAGTATGAAAAAAAGAATTATGACCGGTCTGATGCTCGCATGCTTGAGCATCTTACCAACCATGGCACAGTGGGGACGTCCCGTTGACTATTCAGCAGGTCCTGGACTCAAGGATGCCTACAAGGACTATTTCACGATTGGCGTCGCCGTCAACAAGCACAACATCTCTGATCCCGCCCAGATCGCGATCATCAAGAAGCAGTTCAACAGCGTCACCGCCGAGAATGCTTGGAAACCAGGCGAGATTCATCCGAAAGAGGGTGTCTGGAACTTCGGTTTAGCCGACAGCATCGCTAACTTCTGCCGTGAGAACGGTATCAAGATGCGTGGTCACTGCCTCTGCTGGCACTCTCAGTTTGCCGACTGGATGTTCACCGACAAGAAGGGCAAGCCCGTGAAGAAGGAAGTGTTCTACGAGCGTCTGCGCGACCATATCCACACGGTGGTGAACCGTTACAAGGATGTCGTCTATGCCTGGGACGTGGTGAATGAGGCCATGGCCGACGACGGCCGTCCGTTCGAGTTCGTCGATGGCAAGATGGTTCCCGCCAGCCCCTATCGTCAGAGCCGTCACTTCAAGCTCTGCGGCGACGAGTTCATTGCCAAGGCATTCGAATTCGCCCGTGAGGCCGATCCCACAGGTGTGCTCATCTACAACGACTACAGCTGCGTGGACAACGGCAAGCGCGAGCGTATCTATAATATGGTGAAGAAGATGAAGGAGGCTGGCGTACCCATCGACGGTATCGGCATGCAGGGCCACTACAACATCTACTTCCCTGAGGAGGAGCAGCTTGAGAAGGCCATCAACCGCTTCAAGGAGATTGTGAACACCATCCACATCACCGAACTCGACCTCCGTACCAACACTGAGAGCGGCGGTCAGCTGATGTTCTCCCGTGGCGAGGCCAAGCCTCAGGCTCCCTACATCGGCACCCTGCAGGAAGACCAGTACGCCCGTCTGTTCAAGATCTTCCGCAAGCACAAGGATGTCATCAAGAACGTGACCTTCTGGAACCTCAGCGACAAGGACTCCTGGCTGGGTGTGAACAACCATCCGCTGCCCTTCGACGAGAACTTCAAGGCTAAGCGCTCACTGCAGATCATCCGCGACTTCGACCCCGTTGCCGACAAGCGCGTGCCGAAGGAGGACTTCGTTCCCAACCCCATGAACCAGCCCGGACAGGAGTATCCGATGGTGAACTCTGAGGGCTTTGCCCGCTTCCGCGTGGTGGCTCCCGATGCCAAGTCGGTCATCGTCAGCCTCGGTCTCGGCGGTCGTGGCGGCACCGTGCTCCGCAAGGATAAGGACGGTGTGTGGACAGGCACCACCGAGGGTCCGATGGATCCCGGCTTCCACTACTACCACCTGACCATCGACGGCGGTGTGTTCAACGATCCCGGCACCCACAACTACTTCGGCTCCTGCCGTTGGGAGAGTGGTATCGAGATTCCCGCTCCCGATCAGGACTTCTACGCCTGGCGCAAGGACATTCCTCACGGCAACATCCAGCAGGTGAACTTCTGGTCTGAGAGCACTGGCAAGATGCAGACCGCCAACGTCTATCTGCCCAATGGCTACGGCAAGCTCGTGAAGGGCAAGAACGGCAAGCTCGAACAGACACGCTATCCCGTTCTGTACCTGCAGCACGGCTGGGGTGAGAACGAGACCAGTTGGCCCGTACAGGGTAAGGCCGGTATCATCATGGACAACTTGATTGCCGACGGCAAGATCAAGCCTTTCATCGTCGTGATGGCCTACGGTCTGACCAACGACTTCAAGTTCGGCACCATCGGCAAGTTTACCGCCGAGGAGTTCGAGAAGCTGCTCATCGACGAGCTCATGCCCGTCATCGACAAGCAGTTCCTCACCAAGCCCGACAAGTGGAACCGTGCCCTCGCAGGTCTCTCGATGGGTGGCATGGAGACGAAGCTCATCACCCTGCGCCGTCCTGAGGTCTTCGGTTACTGGGGACTGCTCTCTGGTGGACAGTATGCTCCCGATGAGATCAAGGATCCGAAGGTCGTGAAGTACATCTTCGAGGGCTGTGGTGACAAGGAGAATCCTGACGGCATCAACAAGAGCGTCGCCGACCTGAAGGCTGCCGGCTACAACGCCGAGGGTCTCATCTCCGAGGGTACCGCCCACGAGTTCCTCACCTGGCGCCGCTGCCTCTACCAGATGGCCCAGAGCCTCTTCAAGTAATCCCTTGCAAACTTCCCTTATAACACGAGGGCGACCGCTTCTGCGATCGCCCTCTATCTTTCCTGTCTGTCAAGACCTCTTAACCGATTCTCATTGCGCAATATAGAGACACATCATCGTCAGGTCGTCGCTGGGTTCAGCCTTTCACTTTTCTGTGTCAATCTATGGCTCAAAAAGGCCCATATCCCATGCAGCTCGTCGTTGTGATGGCCGTCAGGAAGGCTGTGAGTGCGGCTACTACAACCTTCACCGCTATCTCGACTATACGCTTCTTCATTTGCTAATCTCCTTTCTTCTAGGGATTTCTTGTCTAAGGAATCTTGGAATATAGGAATCTTCCGGTTCTTTGCACCTCTCTGGCGCAGCAATGGCACAGGGTGCCACCATTCCTAGATTCCTTGATTCCTTAGACTAAAAAAACTCCTTAGCCGTTAGTTTTGATCCATCTCGTCACCGCCTTCACCCTTGGTGAACAGCTTACTTGCTACCTCACTCGACTCACCGTCCTTGATGGCGATGGCCTTCACGGTCGTGGTGTCACTCAGGGTGAACGCCTCACTGTAGAGCGTGCTCTCGGCCGTAGGAGCACTACCATCGGTGGTGTAGTGGATCTCTGCACCGTCAGGGCCGCTGATGCTCACTGAGGTAGTCTCAGCAAACGGAGTCGTGCCGCTGATCGTGGGGGCTGCCAGGGTTACAGACTGCTCGCCGCTCTGCGAACCACCATTCTGGTTGCCACCTTGCTCGCCGCTCTGAGAACCGCCGTTGCCGGAATTCGTAGATCCGTTACCCGTGGTTCCGCTCTCTTCCTCCTCCTTCTTGGTGAGGCTGTCCACGTTGATGAACTCGGCCTGCTTCAGGAACTCTCGGCTTGAGATGTTCTGCTCCTGTTCCTGCTCAGGCAGGAAGCGGATGTGCAGACCCTTGATGTCCTTCAGGACACTGAACTTGTCCTTCGACACTGCGCCGCCCTTCTTGCACTCCAGGGTGGTGTAGAACGTACCCAGCCCGTCGATCTTCACCTTCTTCGAGTTCAGGAGCATCTCCAGCAGACAACTGCGGAACTTCTCCATCACGCCGTACACGACGTCGGGGGTGTAGATGCTTCCGTGCTCTGCGATGTGGTTCGACAGCTTACGGGTGTTCAAACTCTCCAGATACTTTACTCGGCCGTACCACTTGCCGAAAGCAGCATTGTGCTCGTTCTGGTTCTGGTACACTTCATAGATAATCTTCGCCATACTTTTTCTTGTTTTTGATGGTTTCACCATCGAAAACGCTCATGCTCGGCAGACTTCAAGCGAGCTTGGTCTGCTCTCGCTCAATCGCGTTTTTCATGGTATTAGATTCAGTTCGGCCAGCTACATCGGGTGGCCGATTCCCGCCTTCGTTCCCCTCCTGAGTCAGGAGGGGTCAGGGGTGGTCTGAACGCGCGCTTTCTTTCCCTCTGATTTACACTGCAAAATTACAAAAATTCTCAATGCAAAACAATACTTTCCCCCAATTATTTTTCATTATTTTCGTTTTTAACATTTATAATACGCGCGCACACGCGCGTTCAGCCGAATTTCAAAATTCGGCAGCATTGAGTATAAGGATTTGTAATCCGTTCAAAAAAAAACTCCCTTGCGCCCAGGAACGGAGAATACTGCAATCTCACTCGATGAATAGTTCAATCTATGAGATTGCAGTATTCTCGCTCTTTCTGCCCAACAGACACCTTTTTAGAGACAGGGAAAAGACAAGTTGTCTTGTACGCTATTACGCTATTACACTATTACATTTTGTTGTTTGGAGAAATATTATTTCCCAATCTTTATATATTCTATATTATTAAATATATTATAATATATTTAATAATATAGAATATCTTTCTTACCAAAAGTCATAGTTCAATTACACCAAATGTAACTGCGTAATAGCGTAATAGCGTAATAGCGACATGTGTGAAAAACTGCCGACATTCACATGCCGACAACTTTATAACAAAAAATTAACAATAACCTAAAATTATTCAATATGGGGTTCGATAAACCCTTAGACAGCTGCAAAGGTAGGGAAGATTGTCGATATATCCAATTTAATTGAGAATATTTTGCAATTTTGAAGATTTCTTCGTATCTTTGCAGTCAGATTGCATCAAGAGAGCTTAAGTGCTCACCAACCGGCCTAAGGCGCTTCGCTTGTCGAAGAACCATTTTAAAAAATGAATCGTTGGCAGCGGTGGTAAAGCGATGCGAGTGAATGTTTAATCCACTAAAAATAAACGATTATGAAAATCAAGAAGATTGAGAAAAGTGACTTTGTGATGTTCCCACGTATGCAGCATCGTGGGCTCCAGTTCAGACACGTAGAGCGTGACGCTTATCGCGCTGAGTTGCGCCATGTGGAGGGACATGGTGACTATTGGCTTTTGCACCAACAATCAAAACCGCACGTTGTGGCCCACGTCCAGTTACCCAAGACGGAGGCCGAGTTTGACAACATCCTTGGCTTCTGCCTGGGGCAGAACCATTGGTGTGAATACATCGAGGGGCGACCTCTCCTTCCTCTGCGTCATTGCAGGCTTCAACGCTGAAGAGTTAACGCCCAAATACCCAGACTTCATCAGCGAGCGTGTTTATGCTCTTGGTGATGCCACCCGTTGGTGGCATGAGTATGGAAAAGAAGCACTTTTATTAAAAGATGTGTAAAAATGTGCTATGTTGTGAAATATCTCAGAAATTATTCGTAAATTTGCAGGCTAGAATAAAATGAATTAATTATGAACGACGATAGATATTTACGCGAGATTTTCCTGATTTGGAATCTGGTGATTTGACGCTGTCTCACGATTATAAAATAGATTAATGCGATATGGCTAAGAAGAAAACAAGCAAGAAACTCTGCCCAAATTTTGATTATTTCTTTGAACCAGTCCTGAAGGCACTCGATATGCTTGGAGGATCTGGCTCTAACGAAGAAATATACAAGAAGGTTTTGGCTATCACGAATCTCCCAAACGATGTTGTTGAAGAGATGCACACATTCACTATGAGCGAGGTGGAATACAGGCTAATGTGGGCAAGAACTTACTTGAAGAACTTTGGTGCTGTAGAAAATAGTAAGCAAGGCGTTTGGGCACTGACATCAAAAGGTGCAAAGATGCTCAAATCTGGCAAGATTGATACGAAAGAAATCAAGAAGTTCACTAACGACAAGCACGGCGCAGAGAAACCTGAATCAGAAGACGTTCCAGCCGCAGAGAAGAAAGGATGGCGCGAGCAGGTGGCAGACATCTTGTTCAACATGAATCCTTATGCATTTGAGAAACTGGCTCAACGCCTGTTGCGTGAATGTGGATTCTCTGACGTTGAGGTTACAAGGAAATCAGGTGACGGTGGCATCGATGGAACAGGTAAACTGCGTATCAATGGAATCTTCAGCTTTAACGTGGCTTTCCAGTGTAAGCGTTATAAAGGCCAAGTTGGAGCACCACAAATCCGCGATTTCCGTGGTTCACTGGGAACCAACATCGAAAAAGGCGTACTCATAACCACAGGTGCATTCACCCGCGAGGCCAAAGAAGAGGCATCGAGCGAAGGTAAGCGTTTGATAGACCTGATGGATGGCGAGGAACTCATCAATAAGTTGGCAGAATACGGCATTGGCCTCAATGAAGTTAAGTCATATGAGATTGATGAGGACTTCTTTAACTCGCTGGAGGAAGAATCTATATAAAACTAAGTGATTATAAATGGTTAACTATCAGTTTTTTCCACGCTCAAGGGGCGTCACTCCCGACATACTAGAAATCATCAACTGTTTTAAAGTAGTTGATTCTGAGAAAAATAGTAATGAACATCTCGTCTCTAACGATATGTTGGCTCTGTTACGACCTCATCTTGAGAAAATAGGTTTTAGAGTAGAACAAGGAAAGAAGAAACAAGAAAAGATAGACGTCCCAGTTCTTTTCGGTGAGAACAATGAAATCGACAAATCGTTCTATGCCGATGCCCTCAGTGCTGATGGCCATATTGTTATTGAGGTGGAAGCAGGTAGGGCTGTTTACAACAATCAATTCTTAAAAGATATATTTCAGGCATGTATGATGTTTGAGGTAGAATATTTGGTGATAGCTGTTTTGAATGAATACTCTTCACTTTCCAATGGAAAGCCAGTCATTCATAACGACTATCAGATTATACGTACATTTCTGGAAACGCTCTATATTAATGGACGTTTGCAGTTACCATTAAAAGGAATATTATTAGTGGGCTATTAAAAGTAATATGGTAAAAATTAGAACGATAGAAGTCTTTTCTAAAGAGATACGAGTTATTCTGAATAAAGAAAAAGACAATGACTATATCAGCCTAACTGATATGGTAAAAGGAAGTGAGGGTGAGGATCATATCAGGAACTGGATGCGCAATAAGAATACAATAGAATTCTTAGGCATTTGGGAGCAACTACACAACCCAAACTTTAAAGGTGCCGAATTCGACACCTTTTGGCATGAGGCAGGTCTTAATCGATTTAATATGACGCCCAAAAAGTGGATTGAAGGGACAAATGCCATCGGTATAGTATCGAAATCAGGACGTGGTGGAGGTACATACGCTCACAAGGACATTGCATTCAACTTTGGAATGTGGATTAGCCCGAAATTCCAATTGTATATTGTACAGGAATACCAACGGCTCAAAGAACAGGAAGATAATCCACTCCTTGAGCAATGGAATGTAAAAAGGTTGTTGTCTAAAACAAATTATACTCTTCACACGGATGCTATTAAGAATATCATTATCCCTAAATACAGCTTAACGCGTTTTAAGGAGAGCCTAATATATGCGACTGAGGCTGATATGTTGAACCTTATTCTTTTCGGCTGTACAGCAAAGGACTGGGAGGAAGCAAACCCAGAGCTTGCTAAGAAAAAAATGAACGTTAGAGATACGGCGACTATCAATCAGCTTGTTGTGTTGTCTAATATGGAGTCACTGAATTCCATGTTAATCAAACAAGGTTTTAATCGTGATCGGCGTAGAGTCATATTGCACCAAATGGCAAAAGACCAGATGGCAGTATTGGATGCTAAAAATCAAGAAATGAGGTTTAGAAAGTTACTTCCTAATAATCCAAATAAAATTGAATAGTTAATTTTTTGAACATATAAAATGAAGGAAAAAGAGTACATTATTGATACTATCTCACGCTCCACTTTGGAAGAAAATGGATTCGACTCCACGAGAGTAAATGATGAGATGATGATTAAAATTGCTTCTGATTTAGGTCGAGTTTTCAGGGAACAAGTAATGTCAGAAGCAATTTCAGAGATTGCCAGTTTTTAGGTTCTACAGGATTTAGTGTGAATTAACAATTCCATTCGTTAAGAATATTAACATATGAATATGCTTCCAATTGAGAGAATCTTCGTACCTTTGCAGCATGGCAGCAAAGATAGAA
>JAEEGK010019606.1_pt1 | contig 14482 bp, 12 predicted proteins | sample 8958771 | NCBI WGS metagenome assembly JAEEGK01 (sample SAMN16246547, study PRJNA631951) | gut metagenome | biome: gut microbiome; feature: rumen; material: SC-attached | host: Bos | place: Iran: Karaj | collected 2018-10
ATCCCCAATCCCCAACATTTATTATTTTAATAAAAAAAATAATTTTTTTAAATTTTAAAAATAAAATAAATATTATATTATTAAAATCATAATTTTTTTATTTTTATAAAATTAAAATAATTTTTTAATTAAATATTTTACTAATCACAAACAATTATTCTTCATTTTCATCAGTTTCATTATCACTCATATTTTTTCCAACTTCAACATTTAATTTTGTATTTTTTTCAGTCTTTTCTATTTCTTCTTTTGATATAATTTCATCATCTAAATCATCCAAATTTTCTTTTTTTAAAAATTCTTTTACTAATGTAAATTCATTATGTACTGATCTTCTTCTAGCTTCATTAAATTTATTTTTTTCAGTATTGCTTTTGGATATAGGAGGAGTAAAAGAAATAACTTCAAGTTTTTTTTTTGTATCATTAACCAAATTAACATCACCATTCCAATTTACTGAATGTCTCTTTGATTTTTTTTTTATTACTTCTAATTCTTCAGGTGACATTAAATTATTATTTCTTAAAGAAGAACGTTTATGTGTTGGAGATTTTAAATTATCTTTATCCATTATAAATTATTCAAATTAAATAATTTATTTTTATTTAATTTTTAATAAAATTTTAATCTATATTAAATATAATATTAATTTTATTTATTGATATAATTGTTGTCCTGAAATAAATACTCCATTATTATCAGATTGAATAGAAGTCATATATGTATAAATATCTCTAAGACTAATTCCTTTATCTGTTAAGCATATTTTATTTTCTTTTAAATATGATACAATAAAATCTTTAATATATGATATGTTTATATTTTTTCCTTGAATATCAATAAGTTTTAAATCAGAAATACATATATTAATTTTTGTATTTCCTATAATACTAACTTCATAATTTGTGTTAAATTTTAAATTTATTGAAGATATTTTATTTTCATTTTTTTTAAAAATTGAAATATCAAATTTATTTAAAGAATAACTTAATTTATTAATCACATAATAAAAAACACTATTATTATTAAATTCTTCTTCATTAAATATTTTTTCAAATTTTTCTATATTTTTTTTTATTTTTATTTTATTTTTTTCTGTTTGACTAAAAATTTGTTCTATTAAATCTTTATTAATAAATACATTATAATTATCTCCAGCCTGAATAAAATCTTTATTATATAAAGGTACATCTCTCTTATCTACTAATTCAGATTCACCAATTTCTCCTGAATAATAACATAAAGCATTTTCTATTTTTCCTTCGATATCCTTACAAAAAGTTATAAATCTATCAATTTTAACAGTAATATTTTTGCTTCCTAAACTTTCTGATGTAATAAAATTAATATTTTTTTTCTTTGAATAAATATCATTATATAATTTAATTATATCCATTTTATCTTCATATTGTTTAGATATATTTTGTTCAACAAATCCATTATAAAATGATTTTTTAACATTTTCAATTTTGTCTTTATCTAAACCATATATATGAAAATTATCTTCTAAAAATAAAATTGAAACATTAGAAGAAGAAATTAATGTTTGATTGTTAAAATAAGTTTTAATTTTTATTGATTTAATAACTAAATCAAAAGAACAATCTATTGATTCTTTTTTTTGTATATCATTATATGTAAAATTATAATTAAAGGTAATTTTATAATCTCCTAATAAATATTTATCATTTATTAAATCACCATATGAATCATATAATGAACAACTAATTAAATTTTTTGTTATATTTGTTAATGTATAATTTACTTCAGATATATTTTTAACAATAACTGTTTCATTATTTAATTGATTATTAATAAAAACTTGAAAATCATTCATTATATACATTAAAACTTTATCATAATTCCAAGATGTTATAATATTTTGTTGATATGTTAGTACTAAAATAAATAGAAAAATAAAATAAGAATTTAATTTTTTTGACATTTATAAATTTCTATGATTTATATTTAAACTAAATAAAATAAAAATTTATTATTAATAATTTTTAATATATTATTTATTATTTATAATAAACAAGTAAAAAAATTATTATTTTATATATAAAAATTTTTGAAGAAAACAAATCAAAAAAAAATCCTTATAATTAATTTTATATAAAAACATTTAATTAATATTTTATTTCTATAAAATATTTTAGTTTATTTTAAAATTACAAATTTTATTAATATTATAATTTGATTTAACTTTATTCGGAAATAAATATTTGTTATATTTATAATCAAAAACTGGATTTAATATTGGATTATGTCCTAAAAATGATTTTCCTAAAAATGTTTTCTTCATACTATAAGGATTTATTTCAACTAATTTATTTCTATTCATAAAACTATTTTCTTTCCATGAAACATATAAACTAGGTTCATGAAAATTAACATATTTTTCATTAAAATTTTTATCATAATATTTTGGACCTAATTTACTAGGAACTTTTAATTTAATTTGATTGTCTAATATATTTTTATAAACTCTCTTTTGTTCATCTTCATATATTTTTTTTGCATATTCAATTTCTTTTAATTTGTATAATTCTCTAATTCTTTCTTCATTCATTAATTTTTTTTGATTTAAAATATAATCATTATATTTAATATTATCTAATGCAATATGTTTATTATATTCTAAGAATTCTTTTTGTTTTGTTTTATATTCATCAAAAGAGGAATTATTTTTATCATATAAACTTTTATTTGTTATTACACTTCTTCTTTTATTATTATTATTGTTATTATTATTTATATAATTTGTATATAATTCAGCATAATTATGGCGAGGAAAACCATCTAATGTATAAAGATCATATTTATTTTCTTTTTTATCATTTGAATCAATAAAATAATTATTATTGTTATTGTTATTTTCATTTAATAAATAAGGATAGTATCTTTTTAATTTTTCAGTTGATGGTATTTCTTTAGAACGATATAATATATTTCTATTTGTTAATATATTTTTAAATAAATTTTTTTCACTTAAACTTCGATTTAATTCATTTTCATTTTTACATTTTTTTAACCATTTAATATAAATATCTCTTTCAATTTCAGCATTATACTTAGGAGAATTTGATTTCATTATACATGATTTATTTAAATTTGGAGTTAAACAATTATTATCAGACATATATTTAATTTTTTTAATTATAAAATTATAAATTAAAATTTAAATAATATAAAAGAAAGAATATTATAAAATAAATATCAATTTAAACAAATGTTCATTTATCATAAGTAAATTTTATTTTTCAATTATAAAAATAATACAAATAAAATATATTATTATTATTATATAGAAAATAAATATATTTTTTATAAATATTTAAAATTATAAAATATATTTTATTATATTTATATAATATAATTATATATTCTATAATAAATATTTATAATATGAACTTAAATTGATAAAATAATATTAATTTTATATTGAAATAAAATATAAATAAAAATGTTTGAATATCAAATAAATAATTCTTTAGAATTTAGAAAAAAAGAAAGTATAAAGATATTTGATAAAAATCCTAATAAAATTCCTGTAATTTGTGAAAAAGAAAAAAAATGCAAATTAACTCAAGAATTAAACAAAACAAAATTTTTAATACCCTTATATATGAGCTTTTATCAATTTAAAAATATTATACGAAATAAATTATTATTACCTAAATCCCAATCTTTATTTTTATTAATTAATGGTAAAAAAGCCATAACAGATAATTGCCTAATAAGTGAAATATATAATAAATATAAAGATGAAGATGGATTTTTATATATAACTTATTCAACTGAATTAACATGGGGATATAATAATTAAAACATTTTAGTTTAATTTTAACTATATAAATATATATATTTATAATATATAAATTTATATAATTTTAAATTTTATCAGTTTTATTATTAAAATATAAATAAATATATATATAATTAAATTTATATTTCATACTTTTATTTTTCATTATTATCACTTACATTTGCATTTTTTAAATTATTATTTTTTTCATCTTTATTATTATTATTATTTTTATTTTTTTTTCCTTGTTTAATACATTTATTTATTGCTGATAATAAAAGATTAACAATTTGAACTTTATCTTTATCTGAATTATTGAAATAATTAATCTTTCTTCTTATTAAAATTGTTAAAATAATTGTATCTAAAATTTGAACTTCAAAAATTTTTTTTTCTTCATTATTAAATAAAAATTTTAAAATAAAGTTTTTATTAGTAATTTTTGTTTTTCCATTTTTAATTTCTTTTAATTGATATATAAATAATAGACTAAAACTTTCAAAATTTCTTGTATCAATTTCTAAAGGATAACCAATTTCCATATTTAAAATATTTTTTATCATTTCTTCTCTATTATTCATATTTATTATTTGAACATAAATATAATTATCAAATCCTTTAATGTATCTTTTAAAATTGTTTAAACTTTCATGTTCTTTTAAAAAATGAAAATAATCTTTAGATATATAATTTGGTAAAGTTAATTCCATCCAAAAATTTTTATCTATATTATCAATTGGAATACATATATGAACATAAGGCATTCTTTTTATATGTTTTGAACGTAAGTATATATCTAATGGATATGAAAAAATAATTAAATGAGGTTCATTTTTATTTTTTTCATCATATTCTATATATATATCTACCACTTTAAATATACCACTAATTTTTGAATATTCATTAACTACATTTTTAATAAAGAATAAAATTTTTTCACAAAAATCTAAAATTTCTTCTTTTTGTTTTATATTTATTACATTTTTTAAAAATGATGATTTATTATGAGGAAATATTCTAAATTCTTCACAAATTTCTCTGAAATTTTTTTCTTGTCTTATACTAAATTCTTTTTTAATTTTAAATAAACAAAAATATAAACTACTTGAATCACGAAAATTCCAATTTTTTATAATTTTATTATATTCTATTAAAAAATTTCCATTATTTATTATTATAAAATCGGGTGGATTTGAATTATTTATATTATCAAATAAAATTTCTATTATTATATTTTTATTACAATAAGGATAATAAACAGTCATTTTATCAAATTCATCTTTAAATTTTAAATTTGAACTTTTAAAATTTTTTATTAATATTTCTTCATCTTCTAAAAATTTTAAAAAATGTGGTGGAATATGTCCAAATTTATTATCTATCATATCAAATATATTAGAAATAAAAAAATAAAAAATATATATTAATAAGAATTTTTATATAAATGTTATTTAGAAAGATAATATATAATAATATATAATATATATAATAATTTTAAAAAATAAAAATAAATATATTTAAAATGAACAATAATAAATCCATAAATTTGTTTGAAATTCATCTGATAAAAATGAATCTTCATTTTCTTCTAATTCAATTTTGTCATCTTTTTTATTAGTTTTATTTTTTTCAGTTTCATTTGTATTTTTATTTTCCTCTTTTTCAATTTTTTCTTTTTCAATTTTTTCTTTTTCATTTTTTTCTTTTTCATTTTTTTCTTTTTCTTCTAATATTTTATTTATATCAATTTCTCCTTTAAGAATTTTTTCCATTTGTGGAATTATAATATTATTATAAGTACTATTATTTTCTTCATAACTATTATCTTCAACAATTTTTTTAAATGGATTTGCTTTAATAAATTCCATATCATATTTAATGTTTATTTTTATATCATTTTCAATTTGTTCAATAATATACAAACCTCTTGCAATAAAAGTATCCATTAACATAAATCCTGTTATAAATGTTGAACATTCAACGTATAATTTATTCTCATTATAATATACAATATTATATTTATCTTCGATATTAAATTGGCTTGGAGCAAATAAAATTTTTTTTGCTGCAGGATGAATATATTTATATGAAAATTTTGTATTTTTTGGATAATTTTCTTGAGTGGAAATATTATCAAAATCCAAATTATATTCAATTTGAAAATCTCCTCTAAAATTTAAAATATAATTTATGAATTTACCTGGAGGTGAAAATAATAAATTATATAAATTTAAAAGATTAATATTAGGAATTATTTTATCAATTACAAAATGTTTTGCATATTGATTTTCTTGTTTAGATAATAATTCAATATTATTTTCTTGAGTTGGTTCAGAATTATTATTTTCATTATTAGTTTCATTTTGTTGTGAATCAATTTCTTTTTTTTCTTTTATTTCTTCATTAGAAGACATTTAATAATAAAAAAATAATTATTTTTTATAATATATTATGTATAAACAAATATTAAAAAAATATTGTATATATAATAATTATATTATTATAATTACTTATTATCATTTAAAATTTTATTATATTCTTCAAGTAATTTACTTTTTTCTTTATTTACATTATAACCCATTTTTTCTATACTTTTATAATTTTTTTCTGCATTCATTCGAGTTTTTATTGCTTTTAATTTAAGTTTTTTTTTAATGGCTTCTGGCATATATTTTCCTCCTAATTTTAATTTAGCTCTTTTATTGTGATAATGTTCCATTAAATGTTCAGAAAATTTTAATGCTTCTTCATTAGACATATTATTTATAATGTCACTTACTTTTAAAAATTTTGCTTTGTTTTTGTTTAAACTTTTATAAATTTCTCTTTCATCAACTGCTTTAAAATAAATATTTTTAATTTTATTTTTTTTATCTTTTATTTTTTTATTTAAAATTGTTTCTAATACAATATCGATATTAGGTTTTTTTTTTATTTGAGATTTATCTATTATTTTAAATAAATTATTTCTTAATTTATTTTGTTTATTATTTAATATTTCTAAATTATTTTGTAAATCATTACGAATTTTACTATTTTTTTTAATTTTTAATAAATTATAAGATTTTTCTAAATTTGATATTGAAAAATTACTTTGTGTTTTTAAACTTATTGGACTTAATAATAATTTATTTTTTTCAATATTATTTTTATCATTCAAAGAATTATATTCTTTAATTTTTACATTATTTTCATTATTATTTTTTTCATTTTCTAAAATATTATTGATAGAATTTTTTTTTTTTATTTTTTTTTTTAAATTAATAATATTTTTCTTTTCTTTACTTTTATCAACATAAAAAGTTTTAATTGGAATATTACTTTTTTGAACTGTAAAATTTTGACTATTTTTCAATTCTTTTAATTTAAATTCTTCAAAATTACTAAATCTTTTATGTACATTTAAATCATAATATATCATATCACCGAATCTAATTTTATTATTATTATTATATAAATTTTTCAATTTTTCATTTCTTATATCATTTTCATTGAAATATTTTAAAATATTTCTTCCAAAACCTTTTTTTAAATTTTTAAGTAAATAAAATTTTTTTAATGTTTTTAAATCATTATTGCTAAAATCTATTTTCATTAAATAATTTACATAATATTTTCTTGAATTTATATTTGAATTCATTTTAGATGATTTAAATGCTGGAAATTTTTCAAATGTTGAATAAAATGGTGTTGTTGACATTTCAGTTAAAGAGGGATGCCTTAATTCTTCGGAATCATTTCGTGATTTTTTAAAGAAATTAAAATAGCTTTTTGACATAATATAAATTATTATTATAATTTATAATTTTATATAAATTAAAAAATTAAAATATGTTTTTTTAAAAGATTTTTAGAAATTAAAATTTTTAATAAACTCAATGAAATTAAATATTAATCTATTTAAGATGTTTTTTAAAGAATTCATCAATTTTATTAAAAGGAATAATTTTCAATTGATCATACAAATCAGTATGAGAAGCACCCGGAATAGAAAGAAATTCTTTATTATCCTTATATTTAGAATCTTTAATCATATTTGCATAAGCATCTTTAGAAAAATAATAGGAATGAGCTTTATCTCCATGAACAATTAAAACTGCACTTCTTATTTCATTTGAATAATGTAAAAGTCTTGTATTTAATAAAGAAGTTGCTGCTTGGACATTCCATCCACCATTGGAATTTAAACTTCTTTTATGATAACCTCTTTTGGTTTTATAATATGCATGATAATCTTTTACAAATTGAGGAACATTATCTGGTAAGGGGTCTATAACACCTCCACCTAATTTATATTTACCATTTTTAAAATCTTCAGTTCTTTGATTATTTATATTTGTTCTTGCTTTAAATCTGGCTTCTTCATTATCATCTTTGTCAAAATAACCATTTCCACTAACCCTTGACATATCATACATTGTTGATGAAACAGTAACTTTAACTCTTGTATCTATACATGCAGTTTGAAGAGCCATTCCTCCCCAACCACAAATTCCAATAATTCCAATTTTTTCTGGGTCAACATTACTTTGATTACATAAGAAATCAACTGCTGCTTGAAAATCTTCTACGTTAATATCAGGGCTATTCATATATCTTGGTTCTCCTCCTGATTCTCCTGTAAAAGATGGGTCAAAAGCTATAGTTAAATAACCTTTTAATGCCATTTCTTGTGCATATAATCCTGAACTTTGCTCTTTTACTGCTCCAAATGGACCACAAACTGCAATTGCTGGTAATTTTTGTGATGCATTTTTTGGAATAAACATATCAGCTGCTAATGTTATTCCAAAATGATTTTTAAATGTTACTTTTTTGTGGTCTAATTTATCACTTTTTGGAAAAACTTTGTCCCATTCAGTTTCTAACTTTAATTCAGTCATTTAATTTATAAAATAATCAAATGATGTTGCTTTAAATATTAAATAATATTTATTATAAAAAATGATTTTTATTTAAATATTTTTATTAATATTAAATAAATTAAATTTTTTATTAAAATTTACATTATTAAATATTTTAATATAAAAAATATAAATAAATAATATTTATTACATAAAATATATTTAAAATATACAAAATTTTTTATAATTATAAACAATTTAATTTCATTATAAATAATAATTAATAATTTGTAAAATAAATTGATAATAATTTGAATATTTTAAAATATTTTTTGAAGAAAAAATATTACTCATTAAAACATATTATATATTCTGGGCCTAATTGAAATCCATCATTAAATTTTATATGACCATCTTTGGAAAAAGCTCCTGGTAAATATGAATTATTAATATTTTTATTGGAAAGAATATTTAAATATCTATAGGCTGAAGCTATTAATTCACTACAAAAAAATCTATTTTCATTACTTTTTAAACATAAGCCTTTTAAACTATATTTTTTATCATGTGTTTTTTTTATAAATTCTTTTATTTTTTCATCAAATTCTTTTTTTATTTTTTCTGGATTTAATATATCATTGTTTATTAATAAAGGTCTAAATGTAATTTTATCATATAATAAATACCATGAATAATCAAAATAATCATGAAAAGATTTTAATTTAACTCCTTCAAAAGATGTAGATTCATAAATATAAATTGTTTGATTATATTTAATTATTAATGCAATATGATCATAAACAGCTCTTGTAAAAAATCTTTGAAATTTTGAACATCCTGAAAAGCCTCTAAATAATAAAATATCGCATGTTTTACATTGATATAAAAATTCGCTATAAGAAATATAATAATTTTCATAAAAATTTTTATATAAAGAAATATTTAATAAATTTGTAGAAGAACCAATTGATAAATTAATTATTTTATATAAAATTTTTATAAAATTTTCAAATTGATTGTTATTTAATGAATCTAATTTTAATTCAATTATTGTATATTTTTCATTTTTATCTGAATTTCCTAAAATATAAAAAGTTATTGTTTTTGTTTTAATATCAAATATAAATTTTGTTGATATTTGATTAAAATTAAGTGATAATAAAGGTTTGCATAAAATATTTTCTTTTGAAGACAAATTAATTTTATTATTTTTAAAATGAATTTTTGTGTTTAATTTAATTATTATTAATTTTTCATTATTTAATAAAAGTTTTCCTTTTCTATAATTATTAATTTTTCCTTTAATATTAAATTTTACTATTGAACTGTATTTATAATTTAATAAATTAAAATATTCAATATTAAATGTTTTATTTCTTTCTTGTAAATTAAAATGTAATAATTTTATTAAATTTTTAAATAAATAAGAATCGGAATTATTATAAGAAATTGTATTATATTTTTTTAAATTCATATTTTTAATTTATTTTATATAAAATAAAAAATATTATTAAATATTTAAGCATTTATTCTTAATTTTTATTCCATTATAGGTTCTATTAAAGGATGCATTTGATGCATATATGCACTTACCCACATTAACCACATACATATTGTTCCTAAAAAGCACATTCCTATAACAATACTATATATATATATAATTTATAATTATTTATAATTTATTATTAATATTAAATATATTTTTACTTTCTATATTCAGCGCTTAATTCTTGTTTTTCTAGATTACTTTGTACTATTGTATTTATTATTATTGAAGAAAAAATAAATATTCCAACAAATATTAAAGTTCCTAAAAAAATCATATTTAATTATAATATAAATAAAATATTATTATTAATTATAAAAATATAATAAAAATATTAATAGCAAATAAATAATTCTAATTATATATTACCAATTTTGATATATTACTTTTATAATAAATATATAATTATTATATTTATTTAAATATTAAAAAGTAATTTACTTTTAGAATAATATACAATTTGTTTTTGATTAAAATTATTTATATAATATATTTATATATTTATATTATATTACTGATTTGACATTACAAAATAATTTAGACAGCAACAAAAGTTTTTAATAGTTCCATCAATTTTATATTCTCTTATAGATGAAAAATAACTTTCAAATATTTCCCATTTTCCTGTACTTAAATCATATTTTTCACAAATTCCTTCTGAACTTCCTCCTAAAACATATATAAAACCATCCCAATAAAATGAACTTGCGCTTGTTGCTCTTCTACAAATCATTTCACTATCAAATTTCCATTCATTATTTTTTCCATCTATTTTAATTGAATAAACTTTATTACTCACATTATAATTTTCAGTTATTCCCCCTAAAATAAGAATTTCATTATTAAAATTTATTAATCCTGTTTTAGCTAATTTTTCAGGTAATTTTATATGATAAGTAATCCAAGTATTATTATATATATCATATTTTTCAATACTACTTAATATTTTTTCATTGTACATTCCTCCAAAAATAAAAATATTATTTTTAATAACAGTCGATGATGTAAATGCTCTTGGATGATTTAAATTACAAATATGTTCCCATTTATTTTTTCTTATATCAAATCTCTCACAACTTTTTAAGGTGCTTAATATACTTGTTTGACTGTTGTCGATATGATCATATCCACCTATTACATATATATAGTGATTGAGATATATGCTTGAATGACCATATCTTTTAATGTTCATTGATTTTAATATGTTTACATCATTTATATTATTTGAATTTATTTCAAATGTTAAATTTGTTGGATCATCATTAATTGTTTTACATCCTCCTGTAAGAATCATTCTTTGTCCTGGAATGCTTACAATGCTTGAATATCTAACGCTTCCTAATAAATGAGATTTTTCTGTTGTATATTGAATTAATTCCCATTTTAAATAATTTATATAAAATTTTAATGCATATTCAGCTTCTCCAAAACAATAAATAGCAACTTCATTATTATTTGGATTAAAATCTCTATTTTGTAAAATATTTATATTATTATTGGATAAATTATTATTTTTAATTTGAGGTAAATAAACATCACTTTGATTATTATTAATTCTTCTATTTAATGCACTTGGAATTCTATGTTTTAATTTTAATTTTTTATTTTCAATATTATTAATTAAATTATGTGCATTCATTGCAGATTGTTGAATTTGATTAATACTGTTTGAAATACTATCAGTGTAACTATCAGACATTCCATTTTCATATTTATTTCTATCTTTATAATAAATATTTCTTTTATCTTCTAATTTTGGAAAGATTCTATTATTTGCTGAATTATTACGTAATTTTAATTTAATTTCATTCATTTCATTTTCTTTATTTTGTTTATTATTTTTCTTTTTATCATTTTTTCTTTTAGGAATTTTATAATATTTTCCCGTTCCATCAGAAGTATATTCCGAATTAAAACTTGAATTTTCAGGATTGATTCGATTAATATAAGAATTTAATTCATTATCAAAATCTTGATTAATAACTAAATTTTTATTTTTATTGTTATTATTATTACTATTATTTTGACTAGTTTCAGTTTCAACAGATTCATCAACTGGATAACATATATTTTTAGGGTCAATTCCATCTAATAAATTTAATAAATCTTTTATATTAATTGGCAATGGTTTCATAGCAGGATCAATAATTAATTCGGCTTTTAAAGAAATTTCCATTTTATATAATTTTTTTATATCAAAAGCAGATTTGTGTAAAAAAGATGTGAATTCATCAATTTTTTTTAGAATTTTTGCATCTGAAAAAGTTTGAAAATTTTTAGTAAGTGTATCATTAATTTTTCCAATTCGTTCTATCTGATTTTGATTATTTAATAAAGCATCTTTTATTCTTTTGAATCTTTTTGATTCATGTTTATATTTATTTTCATATTCATCTATAATATTCATTTTTTTTTCTTCAATTTTTTTAATAATTTCTTCGAAACTTTTATTAACCATATTAATTTGATTATTTTTTTTATTTTCAACATCTTCAATTTTATTATCATAAGTAATTTGATTATCTTCATTAATTTTTTCCAAATTTTTTAATATTTTTCCAAAATCTTTAACATTATTTTTAATGATATTACTCATATCTTCTAATAATGTTAAATGATGACCATTATGTTTTTCAAATATACAATAAGAACAAATTGCTTTACTACAAGTTTGACAAAAAAATTCTATTAATTTTTCTTTATGAATATTACATAATTCTTGATTTGGTTGAGGCATAATATTATTATTTTTATTTGAATTATTATTGTTTATGTTATCATTCATATTTTCTGAATTTGAATTCATATTTGAATTTTCATTATTTGTTTCAGTTTGACCTTCATTTCCTGAACTGTTATATGAATTTTCATCTGAGTTTTCTTCGGATATATTATTGTTATTATTATCGTTGTTTTCATAATTTTCATTATTGTTTTCATCTCTAATTATACTGAGTATCATTTGATGTGGTTTTAAATCATTGAGATTTATGTTTGAAAAATCTGAGCCACAAAAAGGACAAATTACTTTATCTCCTGGTTTTATTTTTGATATACAACTTTTACATATAGGATGGGAACATGGAAGTGTTAAAGGAAGATGATTTTCTTCATCAAATTTGTTTTTACATACACTGCAATCCATATTCTGAATATTTTCCATATTTTATTTGTTTATAAATTCATAAAAAATTTTTTGAGAAAATTAATAATTAATTATAATAATTTAAGAAAAATAAAAATAAAATTATATTAAAGAATAAGTTGAAAATTTAAAGAATTTAAAATTTTTATGATTTAAATTTTATTATAAAATTTATTTAATAATTTTTTTTAAATTCATTTTATATATTATAAAAAAATAATATGTTTAAATATTTTTATTTTTAATTTAATAATTTTATATAAATAATATATATTATTTCAATATAAAAATTTACCTTGTTATATAAAAAATATTAAAACTACATTTTATAAATATTAATAATTATTTGCAGCATTTTCCTTTCTTTTTGTTATTATTAACTTTTCCTAAAGTAAAAGAATTATCATTACTACCATATGATGGTACTTCATCTTTACAAGTAGGATCAATAGTTTTAATATAATCAATAAGTAATTCTTCTAAAAAGCTTTTAAATCCCAAAGGCTCTGTTAACGCACTTGTTGCCCTAAATTTTATATTATGTTTTTTAGCAAATTCTATTGCTACTTCCTCTTTGACTTGTTGCTCTTCATATAAATCTATTTTATTAGCTACTAATCCCATAATAAATCCACTTCCTAATTCAGTCTCAACTAAATTTATCCAATAATCTAATTCTTTGAAAGAGGGTTCATTATCTATAGCATAAACAAATATTACAATTTTTGCATTTTTTATAAAAATTTTATTTAGGGAACGGTATGCCTCTTGTCCGGCTGTATCCCACAAATGATAAATATATTTTTTTTTGGTTGATGATATATAAGCTCCTTCTTTATATGAGCCACTTGATGAACTCATAGTATTTTGTTCAAATTCTTGTCCGGCTGTTACATTAATTAAATTTGTTTTTCCTACTCCTGACTCTCCTAGTAATATTACTTTTATACCCTTTGATAAATCTGTTGTCATTTTTATTATTTAATTTAATTTTTTTATACAATTAACAATGTCATATTATATTGATATTAAATTACATTATTTTATTTAAAAAAAAAATTTTATTTATTTAAACATTAATTTTTATGATGAATGGGGATTGGGGATTGGGGATTGGGGATTGGGGATTGGGGATTGGG
>JAEEGK010019607.1_pt1 | contig 14482 bp, 12 predicted proteins | sample 8958771 | NCBI WGS metagenome assembly JAEEGK01 (sample SAMN16246547, study PRJNA631951) | gut metagenome | biome: gut microbiome; feature: rumen; material: SC-attached | host: Bos | place: Iran: Karaj | collected 2018-10
CTCATAATTGTTTGGTAAAAAATTTTTCGATGGCAAAGGTAAGGAGAATTTGGGGAATGAGCAAAAAATTTCGACGAAGAGGCTGCGAAACACAATTATTTCGTCTTGTCCAACAGATATTTCACTGAATCAATAGTTTCTTGAAACGTTATTCCTTTGGCAAAAAGATTTTTTGACACATATCGTTTCCAAAAATTGTTTTGAGTCAAATCGTTGCTTATTGAGACTAAAACAGACTGATAATTCTGCATTATTTCCAACGAACCCCTTTTGCGGGCGGTGGATTCTATGGCTAATTTTAGGATTTGGTAATTGATGTCTCCTTTTTTCATCGCACAAAGCACATAAACATCATAATAATCCCTTGGTCTTGAATTTGCAATGCCACGCGAAATAATTGTTTCAAGTTTTTCCGCCAAAATATTCTCAATTGGATATGCCATTATGGGAATAGTCTTGTCGTCAAAAACACACTTATATGAAAATTGGATTTCAGACGGCACAATCGAATCGCCCGTTGTAACGTCCACAGTGAGCGTTGTTGCAATTTTGCCATATTGCGCTTGCAGGGAAACCCGTATGCCGGGATAATCGTCCGTCTCACGAATGTCTTCAACCCTGTCAAAAACGAAATTCAATTGATCGTCAACTTTAATTTTACATATCTTGCGGAATATTTCAGAGATGTTTTCTTTGTTGACATCCAAGCCTTTTATCGTAGTGTCAATATCCATTGTAGAACGGTTTTCGACACCAATCATTGCCGAAATGAGAAAACCACCCTTTATTATGAAACAATTTCTTTCGTCCGACAAGGAAATACGTTCCAACAATCTTTCAAGGCAATAAATCTGCAAAGCCGACTGCGGAGTGATCCCACATTGAGCCGCCTTGTTTTTTATAAGTGCCTTCAATTGCATATCGTTAGACGTTTTCATAGTAGAACCTCCAAATAAGAACGTATTTTACTTTCGATATGGAATTTCTTTGCCAAATCCATAAGTTTTGGAATATTTTTATTACGGAATTTGGAATACGCCTTGAACGCGTATGTACAAACTTGTATGTCTGTTGCGGCTTTTGCCGTCATAATTTCGCATAAAGTTCTTTCCGCCGAATAAGACCTCACAACATTGCCTGATGGAGTTTTAACTTCTTCTATTTCAATAGGATACAGTTTTTCAGACGAATGTTTTACAACAATGCCCATTGATTGCAAAACATCCGAATGGTAACTGCCTTTGAAGGTCATTGTCCAACTCATTGGCACCCGTTCCAAAAGGGTATGCAGAAAAAGGGCAGTCTCATACGAAAAAATACCACTCGGATATTGAGTTTGCAGATTCAGCAATTCGTCCTCAAAAGAATCTGTCGATTGATAAATTCCTCTCGAAACACGTATGAGATTCCCTTCATCGACCGATTTTTTGAGGTACATCCTATGAATGCCCGCCTCCTGCGCCTCTTTTGTCGTAATTCTGCCGTTATTTTTGGTTATTATATGTCTTATAATTTCTCTCTGCATTTTTTTTGACGAACATACTAACAACTATCAAAGATATTCGTATGGTTGTCAAAAACAAGATACCTTTGATAATTAGATTAACACGCCAAAATTACGATATAAATTTTGTTCAGACAAATTTTTTCACAGTTATTTTTTTACTAATTGTAGCAATTCATTTCCCCGTTATTGTTTCTGACCTCAACCCTGTTCCCTTTGCTTGATTGTAATTGCTAACAGCGATGGCTTTGCTCGTATTCGCGTAGCAATATTCGCACAGATGCGGGCAAGTGTTGTATTCGCCGATGTCTTTGCTGACGATGCAGCCGCAAAATTGCCGCTGTCCTTTGTCGTGGTTGTCCTTTTTCTTGATGATTTTTTCGCCGTCAAATAGCGAGTTAACTATCTCAACACCAAGATAATCCATCAAAACTTTGTCGTATTTTGCCAACCGTATCATCAAATCGTCGTCAACGCATTTGTTGTGCTTGATTCCGTATTGCGCAATGTCGATTTTTTCGCCGCAGGTCGCCAACTGACAGTTCCATTTCTTGTTGAGTTCGGCAAGACGTTGGGCAAATTCAACCATCTGACTTTCAGTCCATTCTGAATAATTGACATTGTTTTTTTCGAGGTTGGATTTTACCTTTTTGTAAAGGGCAATGTCCGCAAAACTAAAAACAAGTTTTTCGGTATAGCCATATAGTTGATTACCAATATTTTCGACCTTACGGAGCAAATCGTCCACACTGATTTTATCCGTCAAAATCAACGGGTCGAACCGCCAAATCACCCTTCCCTTGCCAAAAGTTTCAACCAACTGTTTAAAAGTAGCGATTCGGTCTTCAAGTGGCGGCACCCCTTTTTCTAAACCTTCTGAAACATAATCATTTAATGTGAATTGAATGTAAAAATTCATCCGTTTCAATTCGTCGATATGATTTAAAAGCGGTTTGGGATTTTTTGACCAAAATACAAAGAATCGAGCGTTTTTATATGACACATAACTTTTTGCGCCGTTGAACGGATTTGTCCACGCCGAATAACCTTTCCCCAACCGATAGAAAAACCAATCGGCATAAAACGCCGGAATGTCGGTGCTGCGACTCGCCGAAATTATCATCGGTGCCTGAGCGTCAACAATTTCGCCGTTCTCACGGGTGATTTTTATTTTTTGCCACTGCGCCATAAGTTTCAAAATGATTTTCATTCGTTTAATGCGTACAAATATAACAAACTTTTTTCAAATCCTTGCGCGAAACACAGAAAAAAATATTATCTTTGCCATCGAAACATTAAACTTTCGATTATGGGTATTTTCATCGACAAGGGCAACTTGGCCTTCCAAAGCATCCGAAACTCCGATTTCACCGACAAGTCGGGGTTGATAGATATACTTAACGACAACATCGACACACAGCACCGGTATATATGCGTGTCGCGTCCACGGCGTTTCGGCAAGTCCATCGCCGCAAAGATGATTTATGCCTATTATGACAGAAAGTCTGACTCCGCCGCTTTGTTTGACGACTTAGAAATCTCGAAATCAGAAAGTTACAAAAAGCATTTGAACAAATATCCGACGATTTATATCGATTGGAACAGATTTTCATTAATGGATAACAAAACCGTAGTGGAAGATTCTCAAAAAGAAATCATTAAAGACATAAAAGAGTCGTATCCGTTTCTAAAAGAAAAAAATATTTTGATGACGGCTCTTGAAGAAATCCACAAGGAGACAGGCGACAGATTTGTCCTCATCATTGACGAATGGGACAAGTTGGTGAGGGATATTGATGAAAAAACAAAGAACAAATACGTCAACCTCCTGCGCTCGATGTTCAAGTCCAATACCGCCGACGATGTTTTCTTGTTGGTTTATTTGACGGGAATCCTGCCAATTATCAAAGTGGAATCGCAATCGGCGCTCAACAATTTTGACGAATACAGCGTAATCCGCCCTGCCAAAACCGCCAAATATTACGGATTTACGCCCGATGAGGTTGTCAGGATTTGCAACAACCACAATTTGAACATCGAATTGATGAAACACGCCTACGATGGCTACATCATCGGCAGCGAAAAGTCGATTTTCAATCCCAACTCGGTGATGTTGGCGGCGGAAGACGGCGAATACAACAGCCATTGGTCGAAGTCCGCAGCATACACCACCATCGAGCATTACATCGGAATCGACCACGACAAAGTGCAGCAAAAAATAATCCAAATGCTTAACGGCGGGAGCGTTACGGTGGAAGTAACGAGTTTCCGCAACGATATGAAACATATCGACACAAGCGACGATGTATTGACGTTGCTCGCCCATCTTGGCTACCTCTCTTTCAATCCCGAAGACAGCACTGTAAGGATACCAAACACAGAAGTCGCGGGAGAATTCCGTCTCTCAATCGCCCGCGCAGGTTGGGGCGAGGTTTCCAAGGCGTTGGAAGATTCTTTGACGCTGATTAACAAGACGATAGAACAGGACGTTGACTACATTTCGGAGGCGTTTGACAAGTACCGTTTTGAGGCGTCGTCCATCATAAAATACAAGGACGAAAACTCGATGGCGTGTGCCATCACTTTGGCGTATTTTGCCGCCAAGAGGTATTACAAAATTTTCCGCGAACAGCCTGCGGGAAAGGGTTTTGCAGATATGATTTTCTTGCCGCTGCCCAATTCCACACGCCCCGCAATAGTCATCGAACTCAAAAGCAAAAAATCCGCCCAAGGCGCAATCGACCAAATCAAAAACAAGAACTACCCACAAGCGTTGCAGGGCTTGTCAAAGCGGATTTTACTTGTCGGCATCGGTTGGAGCAAGCGCAAGGCACGGCACGATGTGAAAATCGAAGTGGTGGAGGCGTGAAAATCCTCGCTCCTTGCTGACATTCTGCGAAATCTGTCCCGAATAAAAATTGTACGCATCTTCCTCAGCCTTAGCACGTTCAGGAGTTCCTTGTTTGCCAAAGGTTTCGTCAAGAATGAGGTCGTAATTACGAATTTTGTGGTCGTTTGGCTGCATAATAGTTATAGTTTTTTTGAAATTCATATCTTTAAAACGGCAAATCATCTTCTCCCTGTGTTTTTACAACTACCGCTTTTTTCAGATAATACAATTTGTCCCATAATTCTTCCGGCAACATTTGTTTGAATTTTTCCTCACTTCCTTCGGGAATGATGATTCGTTGTAAAGACGTACATTCATAAAAAACCGACTTTCCAATACTCATTACCGAATTGGAAATAATTATTTGTTGTAAAGAGGAACAACTACAAAAAGCCTTCTCCCCAATACTCGTTACTGAATTGGGTATAGTAATTTGTTGTAAAGATGAACATCTACAAAAAGCATAACCACCAATACTCGTTACCGAATTAAGAATAGTAATTTGTTGTAACGAAAAACAATATCTAAATGCCCCGTCTCCAATACTCGTTACCGAATCAGGAATAGTAATTCGTTGTAAAGATTCACAGCCATTAAAAGCCTCCCCTCCAATACTAGTTACAGAATTGGGAATAGTAATTTGTTGTAAAGATTTACAACCATCAAAAGCCGACACCCCAATACTCGTGACAGAATTTGGAATAGTAATTTGTTGTAAAAAATTAAAACCATCAAAAGCATTATCACCAATAATCATTACCGAATTTGGAATCGTAATCTTTTCATTATCACCTATATAAGAGATGATAGTATGTTCTTCTCCATCTATTAAGAAACGATTTTCAACAATAAAACGAAGTGACTGACTTTTAACTTTAAGAAACGAACAGCCCAAAAAAAGATTTCTTCCAATACTTGTTATCGAATTTGGAATATTAATTTGGTATAAATATTTACAACCGTAAAAAGCCTCAATTCCAATACTCGTTACAGAATTTGGAATAGTAATTTGTAGCAACGATTCGCAATCGCGAAAAGCCGACTCCCCAATACTCGTTACAGAATTTGGAATAGTAATTTGTTTTAAAGAAAAACAATTGTTAAAAGCAAACTCCCCAATACTCGTTACAGAATTTGGAATAGTAATTTGCTGTAATGCTATACACTCCTCAAAAGTCGAATCTCCAATGCTCATTACCGAATTTGGAATAGCAATTTGTTTTAAAGAGTCACAATACGCAAAAGCCGCCCACCCTATATTCGTTACCGAATTGGGAATAGTAATCTGTTGTAATGACCTACACCACTCAAAAGCCGAGTGCTCAATGCTCGTTACAGAATTTGGAATAGTAATTTGTTTTAAAGAAACACATTTGTTAAAAGCAAACGCACCAATACTCTTTACTGAATTAGGAATAGTAATTTGTTGTAAAACTGCACATTCACAAAATGCCCAATCACAAATCACTTTTGTGCCATTCTTAATTACATAAGTCGTCAATTCTCGATTCCCATTCAACAATCTTTTTCCATCTCGACTATACACTACACCAAATTCATCTTCCACCCCATTCTCAATCTCTTCTTTCGTTACTTTCGTTGATAACTCCTCCAATTCACCTACCGAAAAACACCTGATTTGCGCTGTCCACGGCCTATTGGGATTGAGTTCATTTTTGTCATAAATCTTACAAAAATCCTCTTCTCCGTTTAAAAGCAAGTACAGATTCTCCATCCGCTTGTCTTTGTCCGAAAAACCAAAATACGGCCCGACACAGACAAACTGATTATACCCTTTTAAATTATCGCTTATCAACTCAGCAAATCTATCTAAATCAAACTCCAAATCCAACACATTCGACAATATATGGAGCGTCGGGATTTCTTCATCGCAAACAATATCGGCGGCGTTGAGGTCATCAAACTCTTTATTAAGAGTTACAAACTCTTCATCAGGACAAAATGCGGAAACGTGGAGCGCGGCACGTTTTAGGCAAATTTCTGACGGCTCTATCAATGTAACTCGTTTAACTTTCTGCGAGACACCTTTTTGTCTAATAAAATCGACATAACACATTGTGCCAATGGCTTGTCCGCAGCCGTAGTCGATGATATTGATTTCGGGTTGGTCAAACAAAATTTCGGGTATATTTTCAAAAGCCTTGTTGAGTTTTGCTTGGTGCATATTGCCAAACGAATACAGATACACCAACATCTGCGGCTCAGAATCTATCTGAACCACGCCACGGTCAAGTTGCGAATAAAGTTCGTCAACGAGTTCTTTTGGCAAATCGTCAATGAAACTTTTCGCAAAGCCGCGTACCTTGTCAAACGTCGGATTTTCAAGGTATTTGAGTTTGTAAGCGTATGATGTTTTCTGTTCTATCAGCATTTTGTACACGTTATTGTTTCTCCGCAAATATAATCAATCATCTCAAATCCGCAAAATTTTTTTTGCAAAATCCTACCGCCTCACCACGGCAATTTCATTTAAACTTTTTAACACCGAATTAAACGAATAAAACGAATTTGTCTTACAGAAAATTACATTAAACAAAGTGCCGCAAGCGGCAGCAAATTTAACGAATATAATAATTGCAGAAGGGTATTCGTTAAATTCGTAAAATTAAAAATTAACTTGTTGATTTTTAATTTATTAGTTTAATAAATTGTTTTGTTTTATTCGTTTAATTCGGTGTTAAATGAAATTGCTACACGTGTCTATTCACCAACAAATGTCTCTATATATTCTTGAATAAAATCAACTCTGTCAAATACTGTCGGTTTGAAATAGGATGCAACTGATATCACAATGTTCTTTTGAGGGTTGACATAAATCACATTACCACTATTGCCTATTGCAGAATAAATATTCTTTTTCGTATCAATTCCCCACCATAAATAACCATATTCCATTCCTCGAAAGTAGTTGCTTTCTACTTTTCTGAATGTGGTCATTTCTTTTATCCATTTTGAAGATATTATTTGCTTGCCGTTATAATTTCCGTTGTTCAAACACAGAAGTCCAATTTTAGCCATATCTTCTGCCGACATACATAGTCCATATCCCGGAGTGCCTAAGCCCTCAGGGTCAGAAAACCAAACATTTTCTTTGGGCGTTTTTCCAATGGTAAATGCCTTGTGTTCTTCGGCTGTCTCCGCATAAAAATTTTTATGTTTCTTTATGCCCAATGGTTCAAATAAATATTCATTGGCATAATCAACTGTTTTCGTATTTGTGGCTTTATAAAGTATTCCGGATAGGATATGAAGACACACTGTTTGATAATTAAATTCATCCGTCAAACCTTTTCTTCCACCCAAAAAATCAAGAGAAGAGTATGTCCAATTATCACTTGTGCATACTTTGGTCCAAGGATCGCCCTTACATTTGTAAGGTGTTCTCATCGTTAACAAATGCTTGATGGTAACATCATATATTGTTTTTTCTCCTCTTTTAACTTTATAATCAGGGAAGTAATCCAAAACTTTGTCATCAACACTTTTTATCTGTCCTTTGTCAATTGCAATACCAATAAGCAAAGCCATAATACTTTTGGTTGCGGACATTATATGGACACAATCATCCTCTTTATAATTGTTCCAACAATCAGAATACACTTTTTTACCATCTTTATATGCAACTACTTGACATATATTTGGTTGATTCGCTTCTATAAAATTATGCAACTGTTCTTTATTCATAATAATAACGTATTTCACCGCAAATATAATCCATTTTCCTGAATCCGCCAAATATTTTGGCTCTCACGGAGGCACGGAGTACACAGAGAAGAACACTCGCAGTCCACAAAAAAAACAGAGGACACAGAGCCTAAAATCTCCGTGTCCTCCGTGTCTCCGTGAGGTCGCCCCCTCTTTTACTGCACTCCCTTCATCATCTTTTTCAGCAACGGACAGAGCGCAAACAGCACTATCGACGCCGCGCCAGCCATTATCGCAAAGAGCAAGAAAAATTCGGTAAGGTTGGTAATCTCGAAACCGAGGAACGACTTAACCGCGCCGTCGCTGCCAGGGAGGAGCGTGGCGAGTTTGCCAGCGAGGATGTTTGAGGCTGCGTTGCTCATAAACCAAACACCCATCAACAGCGACGCCAGACGCGCCGGCGACAGTTTGTTGACCATCGAAAGTCCAATCGGCGAAAGCGAAAGTTCGCCAATCGTATGAATGAAATACAATGAGAATAACCAAAACATTGACACTTTTACATTTGGGTCAAGGCCGTTAGTGGCAAAAGCAATCACCACATAACCAATCGCCAAGAGCATCAAGCCAATAGCCTGTTTTGCGGGAGAAAACGGCTCCATATCTTTCTTCTTCAAGAACTGCCACAACATAGCCATTATCGGGGCAAATGACACCACTACAATCGGATTAATAGATTGGAACCAAGTGGTTGGCATTTCCCATTCTTCCAACGAGATATTGAAAATCTTCATTATTATAGTGGGAATTATTATTGCTGCAACTTGTATAACAGCCAAACCAATAATAAGATTCAACGCAAGATCGAATCCTTCATATTTCTTTTTTAAAGAAACAAAATAGTAAAGTGCCGTAACAACAGCAACTGCAATTTCCAAATACCACCAACCATCATCTGACAATAAGAACGACGGTATCAACATCGTTCTGTCAACCTGTCTCTCCGCAAAAAGCGTCAACGACGAACCCGCCTGTTCAAACGCCGACCAGAAGAAAATCACAAACACCGCTATGATGTAAATGACACCGATGCGGCTCTTTTCGTCACGGGTGAGGCCACGGTCGGTGATGATGAACACCGGCAACGCGATGGAAAATGCGTAAATTGCAGCCGAAATGAAGTCATTTACACTCAATTTTATACTAGAAGACGACTGACCCGAAAAGAAGATATAGTCGTAGATATAGTCGTAGAAGGAAAAAAACAAGAACAAAACAACCGCGCCCAATATGCAGCCCCACAGACGGACAGGCGAATTGTGCACATCCTCCTTCTCCTGATGATGTGCAACAGCCTCTTTGTGAGCGAGTTCCTCCTTCTCGTGGCGGAGTTCACTGATTGACGGCGGCAGACCGATTGCAAGTCCGTCGGGAGTTTTGAGCACCTTGTCCTTAAACAGCCAGAACACCAAAATCGAAATCACCATCGCAACTCCTGCGCAGAAGAAACCCCATTTGAAGTTGCTGGGATCCATCCAATTGCCATTGCCAAATTTACCGCAGATAAGCGGCGCGATGAACGCACCGACATTGATACCCATATAGAAAATCGTGAACGCCGCGTCCTTACGACTGTCAGTCTTTTCGTAGAGGTCTCCCACCATCGTCGAAATGTTAGGCTTGAAAAAACCGTTGCCAAAAATCAGGAACACCAAGCCCGTAAACATCAGGAACAGCGACATACCGTTGTCAACATTGGGATCAATAGCTCCGTTTTCTGTCATAATCGACTGTTTGACAAAACAAGCCGACGCAAACATCAGGAACTGTCCCACAGCCATTATCAAGCCGCCAAATATAATCGAGCGACGATTACCCCAATAACGGTCGGCAATGTAACCGCCCAAAAGCGGCGTCAGATACACCAGACCCGTGTAAGAGCCATAGATTTGTGACGCCATCTCGTCTGAGAAAAACGCCGCCACCAAATACAACACAAACAGGGCCCTCATTCCATAATAACTGAAACGTTCTGCCATCTCAGTTACAAAAAGCAAATACAGACCCTTAGGATGACCTTTTTCCATTTTTTAATTGTTTTTAATGCATAATGCACAATGCATAATGCATAATTATTTAACTAATTGTTTTTACTTTATTATTGATTTATTTTAATGATTCATAGATTCATAATCACGCCTCTGCCGGATGGCAATTATGCATTATGCATTGGGTCAAACACCATTCCCGTACACAGGCAGTTGAACCGCTTGGTGCGCTGCAAGATGTCGAAATTTGCACACGTCTCGCAACCCTTCCAAAACTCCTCGTCGGTAGTCAGTTCGGGGAAAGCGACAGGCACATAACCGAGTTCAGTGTTGATGCGCATAACGGCGGGGCTTGTCGTAAGCCCAAAAATCTTCGCATTCGGGTACTTGTCGCGGCTGAGGAGAAAACACTCCTTCTTGATGGCTGTTGCGAGACCCCTGCCACGGAATTTTGGAGAGACAATCAGTCCCGAGTGCGACACAAACTCGCCGCCCTGCCACGTCGCAATGTAACAGAAACCCGCCACCTCGCTGTTGACAAAAGCGATAACAGCCTTGCCCTCGCGGATTTTTTGACGGATGTACTCGGGCGTGCGGTGCGCGAGACCCGAATTTTTGGATTTGGCAGCCTCGTCAATCATCGCCGAAACATCGTCGGCATATTTCAAAGCGTCCTCACCAGCGCGTATGATGCGTATTATATCAAGCATTTTTGTAAGTTTTTTTGATTTAAGTTCTATTTCAGACGGCAAAAATATAACATTTTGTTAACATATAGAACATCGCAGCCAAGATTTTTTCAAAAAATCAGATTTTCCACAAAACATAATCCTGCCAGTCGGTCAGGATATGAAGCGTCAACCCAATCCCGACAGCCCTCAGCCACCACTTCCAGCCGAGCCTTTCGTAAGGCAACACGCACATCGCCGCATACACCGCCGCCAACCACCACGAGTGCAACGGATGGAAACCAACGCTCATCCTGTCGGGGTCAAACACCGGCGTCGCCAACAAATGGTCCACATCAATCGCCATCGTCGCCAACATCGCCAAATACGCCGTCCGCCACCGCGCCTTCCCAAACGCCAGCGCAACCACCCCCGGCGCCAACAGATGCAACGAATAATGTACAATAGTCCGCAACATATCATATAAATTTTTAAGTGTCTTTACAGACAGAAATCATATAAATAATTTACAAATCATTCAAATATATATTTGTTTGATTTTCAAAGATTTGTAAGATTTCTCGCGAAGCGACTTCTCATAAAATAATACGAAAAAAGGCAGACGAACCAAATCATCTGCCCTTGACGAAGTAGCCGAGCGGGGAATCGAACCCTGATTTGCGGTTTAGGAAACCGTCGTTCTATCCATTGAACTACTCAGCCTTTTTCGGGGGACAAAATTATGTATTATTTTCGTTACCACCAAATCTTTTTGCAAAAAATTTCGCTACTTCAACAAAATTTTTTACTTTTGCATCGAAAATTTCAGCAACACCGCCTTACGGCGGCAGTTTTTGGAAAACATCAATTACCAATAATTTATAATAAATTTATCGAAAATTCTTTCATAGGGAAAAATTGACGGTAATTATTGTAAAAATTGACGGTAATTTATGTTAAAAAGAAAAGACGCCGCAAGGCGTCCAACACATAGAAACAATTTTTGTAATCAGACAATAATGAAAGTAGAAAAGAACAAAGTAGTGTCCGTCCACTACGCCCTCAGGACGGAGGAAGGCGGCCCCATCGTGGAGCAAACCACCGGCGAACACCTGTTGGAGTTCCTCTTTGGACGCGGTATGATGCTCCAAAAATTTGAGGACAACCTCGCCAATCTCGAAGAAGGACAGTCGGTAAGTTTCCACCTGACGCCCGAAGAAGGCTACGGCGAATACCACAAGGAAATGGTTGTGGACATCCCGCGCCAAACATTTGCCAACTTCCCACAGGAAATGATGAAGGTTGGCACCCGCGTCCCGATGCAGGACAACCACGGCAACCATTTGGTGGGACACATCGTTGAAATCAACGACGATTCAGTCAAGATGGACTTCAACCACGATATGGCGGGCAAAGACCTGTATTTCTCCGTTGAAATCAAGAAAATCCGCGACGCCGAACCCGAAGAAATCGAACACGGCCACGTCCACCACGAGGGTCATTGCTGCCACGGCGAAGGCAAATGCCACAAGCACGACGGCGAAGACGGCGAACACCATTGCTGCCACGACGACGAAGACGGCGAGCACCATTGCCACAAGCACGACGAAGAAGACGGCGAGCATCATTGCCACAAACACGACGAGGACGGCGAGCATCATTGCTGCCACAAGCACGACGGCGAAGACAAGTAATTTTGATTAAGGCTTTATACTCAATGAGGCAACCGTCCAGATTTGGGCGATTGCCTCATTTTTTTTGACGTGAACACCAAATTTTTGCGAAAAAAATCTGTCATTATTTTTGTTTATGTTCCGAAAATGTGTAAATTTGCCAAAATTTGGTTCCAGAAAATGGCAAAAAATCACATTTTCGGAAGATAATTGATTAAAAAGACAATGGAACTTTACAGGGACATAATATCAAAACTTAGGGATTGGAAAGCCAAGTCAGACCGCAAACCTTTGATTATTAAAGGTGTAAGACAGACGGGAAAGACTTGGATTATGAAGCATTTTGGCAAAACGGAGTTTGAACATACGGCGTATTTCAACTTTGACACGGACGAAAGCCTTGCCGAAGTCTTTATGACACACAAAAATCCCAAGCGCATCGTAGAACAACTTCGCCTGCATACCGACGTCGAAATCTCAGCCGGGGAAACGCTCATTATCTTCGACGAAATTCAAGAATGTAACGAGGCATTGAACTCGTTGAAATATTTTTGTGAGGATGCGCCTGAATATCATATAGTTGCGGCAGGTTCGCTGTTGGGCGTGACACTTAGCAAGGGCAAGTCGTTTCCTGTCGGCAAAGTGGAGTTTTTAGACCTTTATCCGTTGAGTTTCAAGGAGTTTTTGATTGCAAAAGACAAAAAATCATTCGAATATGTTGAAAATCTTACGGCAGTCGAACCTCTGCCCGAAATAATATTCAACAAATTGTCGGAATATTTCAAGCAATATTTGGCGGTGGGCGGAATGCCGGCGGCTGTCAAAAAGTTTTTGGAAAACGCTTCGATGGACGACATCGACAAGGAATTGGATTATATTTTGGCAGCATACGCCCGCGATTTTTCAAAACACGCACCCGACAAAGACATTCCAAGGATTATAAGTATTTGGGAATCTGTGCCAAGCCAATTGGCAAAAGAGAACCGCAAATTTGTCTATAAACTTATCCGTCCGGGAGCCCGTGCGCGGGAGTATGAAGACGCGCTTCTGTGGCTCAACAGCGCGGGGATGATTTATCGCGTTTTTTGCAGCGTCAAGCCCGGATTGCCGCTAAAAGCATACGACGACATTTCGGCGTTCAAGATTTATCTTTGCGACATCGGGTTGCTCAGGCGACTGTCGGTGCTGCCCGCAGATGCTGTGGTCGGCAACAATCCGCTCTACACCGAGTTTAAGGGCGCAATGGCTGAAAATTATGTCCTGCAATCGCTTGTGCCTCAATTAGATTTGACTCCAAGATATTGGACATCGGAAGGCAAGGCGGAGGTGGATTTCCTAATTCAATACAAGACGGAAATCATTCCTGTCGAAGTGAAATCGGGCATCAATCTCGTCGGCAAAAGCCTTATCGTCTATGGCGAAAAATTCAGTCCCAAAACCAAAATCCGCTACTCGCTCTCCAATCTGAAAAACGACGGGCGTGTTGTCAACATCCCGCTGTTTTTGGCGGATTGGACAGGGAGGTTTTTGGAGTGAATACGTCGTTTGAGAGTTAACATACCGCAAAGGCATGATATTTTTTTGCTTGAAATATCAATTAAACAGTAATTGAAAAAGACCTTTACCCTCTTCCATATTGATACTATGCTTGCAGATAAATTGATTATTAAGATAAATATAAAATGTGGAAGTTCCTAATCCAAAATAGTTGCCACTTCCATTGCCAAAACACTTAGTATGACAATCTGTTTTGCCTGGACAAAGATTTATATAACGATCCCATACATCGCGATCGTTATTGGCTGTTTGTAATCTGACTTCAAGTCGGATATCTTCAATTGTTTCCCAAATGTGACTATTAATAACCAATTGAAGGCAAATGTACCTAACACTATTAATCCTAAAACGATCTCCTACACTAATAATGTCTTCTTCATCACACCATTGATGTGATATGTTTACTGGTTTTACTGTGATCTCACAGTCTAATGAAGGAGTTTCAGGTTGGTCTTCATATTCTTGTTCGATATTTG
>JAEEGK010019608.1_pt1 | contig 14482 bp, 16 predicted proteins | sample 8958771 | NCBI WGS metagenome assembly JAEEGK01 (sample SAMN16246547, study PRJNA631951) | gut metagenome | biome: gut microbiome; feature: rumen; material: SC-attached | host: Bos | place: Iran: Karaj | collected 2018-10
GGCCTTTGCAAGGCCTTCGGGTTTCGAACTCCCGACACGATGACACGAAAACAGGGTACCCATGAAGGGTACCCTGTTTTCGTGGTCGAAGTGGCGGGATTCGAATTAAAAAGGGGGCCTTTTTTTATTGAGCCGAAATCCATGAAATCAAGTAAAATCTACGGTTCTGGACGATCACATACTTAAAGATACGTGATAATATTATTCCCGTTGTGGTACGGTTGTGGTGCAAAAAAGCTCTAATTTAGTCTACAACTAGATGCTAAACTCTGTATCTATTTCATTAAGCGCTTGATGGTATTTTTCATCGTTAGTCAGATCCCAAGAATGATGGTATGGGATTTCTTTATCAACCGGAATAAAGCGCTCGTATCCATTTACATTCCAGGCAGCCGGAAGATTTCCCGCCATAGGTATTTTCTCATGAAATGTATTCTTGACTATCTCTTCTAATTCGCTTCCAACTGGAGCCCAGTAAACTATACCGGTCATTGCTATTTCCCCATAACTATCTTTACGCTCGGTAAGAATCTCCTTCATCCAAGTATTTTTATAGTTAAGGGCAGTCCAATTCCAATCTCGTTCAAATGTAGACCATGTATCATCAACACCACATTTCTTATCATACCCGGGCAAAGTAATTTGAGCATTTTTGACAGGCCAAGCTTCCCAATATTCATGATTATATAACGATATCGTCATAGCACGACAAATGCTATTGAGAGCCTGAATTCATGCTTCCGCAGATCAAATAAGCAGAGGAGCGTATTTCCAAGCGCTCAGGCATTGATGAAGGCTCTTTATCTGTCGACCTTTGAAATAACCAAGAAATGGACAATGCCCATCAGGAACTGGGGAAAGGTTCGAGGAGAACTTTCCATCATGTATTCAGGTAGACTTACAGACTAACAACAAAGCCTCTATCTCATAAAAAAATGGGATAGAGGCTATTTAAGGATACAATTATGTACCAAACACATTTATATTCCGATAAAATCGACGATGCGCTTTTTCTATCCAACGTAAAAACATCCCAATTTTCTAGAAAAAGCGAATAAATATTCACCTCTTATGATACCCACTTATAAACTGTATCGATAGTACTTTCATCCTTCATTCTTATTACAGAATCTCCCATGAACAACTTTGATTCACCATTTTCTTTATAGCGTAGTCCAATTCGAGATGTAAGATAGCCGTTATAACATCTTGCGTCATAAATGTTGAGTCCATCCAGTTCCAGTGGCCCTTTTAAGGCAACTTCATTATGACTAAGCGCTGCTTCTACGATACTTTTTGACTCTTCAGTAAATACCTTCAGGGCCTTATCCACCTCTGCATCAATCATGATTTTATCATCCATGTTTTGCAATGAAGGAATATTCTTCAACAATGACACTATCACAGGTCTTTCCTTCGCTGTAAAAGAGTATTCTTCGGCGCAGTGCATAGCATAAATTAACAGTGCCCCAGTATTATAGCTGGATATTCTTATGGGGAAAAAATATTCCGGTTGGGTCATAACCTTTTCCATTTTTTCAACAAAAATATCAGCACTATCCATATCGAGTTGCTTCAAAACTTGCCACTCTACATATGTAGCAGAACCTTCTATAGCCTCGACTTTAGTCTCATAAGAAAATTCATATGGAAATTTCTCGCTACGGTACTTTCTAAGTCTCATGAGCTCATGGTATTTGGACTCATTGAATTCTTTTAAAAGCTCCAATAATAGTACATTCTCATTAAGCTTAATACTAAGGTTTTCTGCATTGTACTGGTACTTATACAATGCTTCGAGTTCTCTTGCCCAACAATCCCACCCTTGTACCATCTGGAAAGCATGGAACATTTCATGGACAATCTTTGATGCCAAGATAGACGGTTTCAGTTCTTCTACGACATTCCATATAGCTATTGTTTCACCTTGAAATTCTATAGCAGTATTAGCGCAAAAATCTGCTGTTTTCTCAATATATTCCCCGTTAAAATAGCACTTCTGATCATCATATAGGGCAAACTTTAGTGGTTTGAATTCCTCCCAGATTTGCTCGAAGTCTAATGTAGCAACAGCTTCTTTTACCTGATTATACAGTTCTTCCAAGTTATATTTCCCCATCTTACTCTCCCCCATTACTTTTTCTCTTTAACATCCAAAAATGGTTTTCACCATCTTGGGAACTATCAACCTTGCAGCCAAGCTCTCTTTTTCTACCTTTATTCTTTAGAATTAGCATCCCCATAATAGTATTGGCAAATCCCGTCCAATTTGATTTATCTGATGCTAGTTCAAAAAGAAGCTTGTATTCCTGCCCATCTTCCAAAACAGAAAACTCGTTATAAAAATCTTTTACTGCATCCCAGCAGTGTTTTTCATAACAGATTTCAAAATTTGGATCATTCAATAGATTAGGCTCGTTCTCTTCTCCATTTTCTCCATCATTAACATATTTTAATTTGTCATATTCTCGGGTTCTGATACCTTATTGTCTGAGGATTACATCCACACAGATTAGAAAACTCCTTTATTGTCATATCTCGCATCTCCTTCTGAAACAGTTTTAACATTATAGTTAAGTATAAGGTCAATATCTTTTTTTGTGAAAAAGGCATGCACTTCCTAACTCGCAAGCACACGCCCAATATAGCATAGGTTCTTTGATTATTCTATTTTTTCCCGGTTTTCCTTACTATAGCTCACTTCTTTTTCTTCGGGGCAGGTAACATCGCCTCTAACAGATCGCGAAGAAACTCTTTGTTTTCTACATTATCGACAAGGAGCATCTCCTTCGCTCCCTCGTATGGAAGTTCCAGACCGGCTTCTTCGTTGCAGCTGCTGGTAAAAGCTGTTTCTGGTATAACTGCGTTGAATAACCATAATTTGTAACTAAAGCGCCAATTCCCATTATTCACACCTCCTGCAAAATAAAAAGCGTGTCTTTCATAGGATATATCAGGCCGTTGAAAAACACGCAATTCCATTGCTATCTTATATATCGACAGTTATCATAATATATTTATTATCAGCGTCCTTAAGCTTTAACATAAGTTTGCCATATTATCCTTCTTTTGTGTTTATAAATATCAGAAAATCCCTATCACTTATGTTGGTCCTCAGCAGGCGTCATATACTTGATTGGGATGGTATTGCTTTGAAAGTTCATGGGCTGGCCAAACTCGTCTTTTGTCCATGCCTCAAACTGGAATGTCCCTGCGCCGCTAATCAGGACATCCCGGGTAAAAGTCTTGCTCTCTCCTGCAGGAATGGATGCGAACGTATATAGCTTGGTATTCACCGCATACACACCGATATTGCTCACATCCACATTGCTGTTATTAGTTACGGTCACCGTGAAGCGAACCTGTGCGGGCATCGTATAGACAACATCACGGTCTACAGATGCTTCTATCTGCAACATGTCCTGCTGAGAAGAATCAGCATTATGCTTCTCATCTGGGTTGGATTCAGTACCGGAATACGTAATATGCTTAGTGAGTCCAGCTGCATAGGACTGTAACTCACCTTCTTCATTGTATGCGTAATATCGCACAACGAAAGTAATCTTGCCCTCATCCAGTTCTTTTTGTGTTATAGACCAGGCGCCTTTCCAGCTTTTACTGGACCCTGCGGTCAGTGTGGAAGAGTCAAACTCCTCTACCTGTTTTCCGCTGGGATAATACAATGTTACCGAGCCGGGGAGATCACTTTCACCAACATTAGCCACCGTAATAGAAACAGTGACGGTTTCCAACTCAGCAAAAGCAGTGGAACTCAGTTCCATGTTGAACTTCAGCGAATCACGGGTGGGTAACGCACCCGTTGTATCATTAGGCTTATTCGATGCTGTAGATGTGGGTTTGGGAGACGGGGACAATGTTGGTGCTGGCGATGGAGTCGGTGACAAAATCGGTTTAACGGAAAAAGAAGGTATTGATATAGTACCCACCGTATCCCAGGACCGTTTTGTGCCTAATTGCACAAAACTTTTCTTATCCCATTGATCATATAATTCCTTAACAATCTTTATTGGAATCGCAAATCCAATATTCTGCCCCTCATCAACCCCTGCAGAAGTAACTCCGATAACATTACCGCTATCATCAAATAAACACCCGCCACTACTTCCATGAGAAATTGGAGCGGTAAACTGTATCATTGTCATATTATCCTGCTTTAGGAATGCGCTAATATTTCCAAAGGCCACTGTATTTTGATAGCCTTCAGGGCTGCCTATCGTGACAACAGGTTGACCGCGCTTAAGTTCTCCATCTTCGTTGATATTTAAGGATTCATATTTTTTGCCATCAGGGAACAGCAAAATCGCAACATCTTTTTCTTTATCAGAAAGAACAACTTGATCCAATATATACATATTATCATCGTCATCAAGAACTGCTAAAGAAGTCGCTTGATCAATAACATGTTGATTTGTCACAAACAAATGCTCATCAAAGCATACAAAACCACTACCAAAAGACATCAATTCTTCATTTTTATCAAAATTTCCCACTAGGAAAACAGATTTCGTTTTTCTTTCAATGCTGTCATAATCCTCTCGGAACGAATATGCATTTACTGCTACACTATCCGTTATTTCTGTATTTGCATTTTTCTTTTCACCCTCATCGCCCATAGAAGTTCCCGGAAGAACTGCGCAACATAAGGTTACACACAAGCAGCCAATTATCTGCAGTAACCTCTTAGATATAAAATGCATGAACAGTCTCCTTTCGATAATCCGGAAATATCAGAGTGCCTCTTCTCCTTCCAGGGTTACCCTTCATGAACTCGATCCCATAAAACACCATTCATACGATTTTTTGAACAATCTTTGAAACAATGTGAATTATAGCATACTTGAAAATCCTCTGTCCATGATTAACCATTATAGGTTTATAAAACGATTGCATATTGGATCAAAACTTGTTTGAGCCATATTTGTCTCGTTCCCTGGCGGCCTATGGGCACACCGCCGCCCAACATCGGGACGGTTTCCGCGTTTGGCGGTATGCCAACCGGAACCGGGCCCGGTTTGTGGCGAGCACATGCGCCCACAGGCCGGGGGGAGGGGTGGGCGAAAAGCACGGGCAGTGCGGGCGGATCAGCCGAGCTACCGAAGTGAGCGGGACCCGGCCGCAAGACCGGATGCGACGCAGCCGCTGAAGGGGCTCCGGGGCCCCACAGTGGCTATCGCGGCGCACCGGGAAGGCGGAGAGGGGCTCCGAGGAAGCGAGGCCCGCCCGTGCGCCCGTGCCTGAGCCGGCGGAGAGAGACTCCGACGAGGCGAGCGACGTGCCTTGGCGAAGCGAAAGGGCTCGCAGAGGAAGGCGCACGCGTTAGCTGGCGGGAGGAGAAGCGGCGGTGCGAAGCCCGGCGGCGAAATGCCCGGAGAAGGCACGGATCAGCCGAGCTACCGAAGTGAGTGGGACCCGGCCGAAAGACCGGATGCGACGCAGACGCCGAAGGGGCTCCGGGGCCCCACGGCGGCTATCGCGGCGCACCGGGAAGGCGGATAGGGACTCCGAGGAAGAGAGGCCCGTGCCGACTACCGGGCCGCGCCGCCGGGCGAGAGAGCCTGCGCCACGACGGGTCCCGCCAGCGGCAAGCGTGCAGGCCGACCTGCGGCCCGAAAGCGGAGACAGGGCCAGAGCGACCGAGGAGGCGGCGGCGCGACAGCCGGCGAAGCTGTGTATGGATCCATGCTCCTGCGGATTATACAGATCGCAGCGCTGGCGACATAGCCGCATAACAATACAAGATAGGAAAAGGACACAAGCAGGGCCTACGAGCGCACAGCCGCCCAATGCCGGGACGGTTTCCGCGTTTGGCAGAATGCCAATGCGGAACCGGAACCGGATTGTGGCCAGGCTATGCGCCCGCAGGCCCGGGGGATGCGGACAGAGCCGCACCCGGAGATCAGGTTGGAAAAGGCATCAGGTCTGTGCGGGAGCCGGCGAGCGGAGCGCAGCGCAGCGAGCCCTGGAGTCTTCCTGTTATGCTCCTGATCATGAACATCAGGAGAATCGCCGGAATGTTGCAAATCAAGCCTTCAGGACCAATTTCATCAAAAAAGGCCCTGTTAATTGCCTGTAAGCAGGTATTATCCGGCATATTGAGGCAGCCGGAACGGCTTATGTCGGTCTGCTAAGATCGAAGGCTCTTTTCAGATACCTCCTGTATGACTCCCAGCAGCGTTTGGCCACTTCGATACAGTTATCACACGCTCCTTGCATGAAAAGATAATCAAGCAGTTTCTCTTTTGTGTCAATCAGATTCAGGTCCCCTTCTTTAGGACAATAGGTCTGGGCGTAGAACATGTCCTCCGCCAGGTGCGCACGGGGCGATGATCTGCCCCTGTACCGCAGCATAAATTCGTAAAAAGTCAGAATCATAGAAATACCTCCTAAAACAATTTATTGACCACTTTGATCACTTTTGCCACTTTAAGAAGGCGAAAGTGGTGAAAATGACGAAGATGGTTCCATATTCATTAGCAGCTGCTCCGGAAAATCCGTTTTGCCTCTGACCACAGCCGGGGCCGGAGTGATCAGTACCGCTGCTCCGCCATTGCATTTTTCTCCCGTTTGAATTCTGATTCCACGGGATTTCAGCTCGTCTTTCAATGCGTCCATGAGTTTTCCGGGATAAACCCTGGTCGGCCAGTCGATTCCCATATCCTTATACCGGACCTTAATTCCGGATGGATTCTTTTCCAGAAGCCTATTGCAAGCCTCCACGACTTCTTCCAGCATAAAAAGATTCGAAGCAAGATTCCTTGTCTTCCGGTTCAGTTCCGAAAGATTTTCATATCCTTTTTCCGTAAATTCCTCCAGGTCGACTCCTCCATCTTTGACAATGGAAAACAGGATACTCTGACCTTCCCGGGCATTGGATGACTTCACGTGTACCGCCAGCCGCTTCTGCTGATCATTCTCCAGTCGGCCGATATGAATAACGGACCGGCAGGCACCGGGGATATCCATAGAGCCTAAGGCCCGCTGGATGGCCGGTCCGTCCTTTCCGGCTTTATTGATGTGGCAGATGATCACTACCGCGGTTTCGTTCCGTTTGGCCATCTCCTTCAGTTCAGCAAGAACCGGCCGGGTTTCATTCGCCCGGTTCATATCCACCTTCGCACCGAGGAAGGCCTGCAGGGGGTCAAAAACCACCAGTTTGATCTCCTTTTCCTGGATATACTGTTCAATCTCCGGGGAGTTGAAATTCAGCCCTGCCGCGCTGGAAACGAAAAAGCAACGGTTGACATCCCCGCCGGAAGCGATAAAGCGCTTCTTCAGGGTCGTCATATCATCCTCAACGGAAAGGAGCAACACATTCCCCATTCCGCACGGAAGGCCCAGAAGGTCTGATCCGGTTGTCACCAGCGCAGCCAGCTTGCAGGCAAAAGCCGTTTTTCCGTCACCCGGGTCCCCCTGAACCAGGGTCAGCTGCCCCTCCGGGAGATACGGCTTCAAGAGGAAACGGGTATCTTCATCCGGCACATCCGCCGCACAGATCAGGCCGCCCGGCTGGGAATCCCGGAAATCATCCTCCGCCCCGCCTTTTCGTTCAAAGCGGTCCACCTGGCGGATGAGCTTCTCAACCTGATTGTCAGACAGTGGCGGATCGCACTTCTCATCGTTGATACGGAACAGTTCCTCCCGGATCTGCTTCATATCATATCCGCGCACACCACGGAGAAAGCATCCATACCGGTAGAGTGTTGAATCCCGGGTGCCCTGCGGAATCTTTCCTTCCGGAAGGATCGAGCTGGGTCCATCCTTTTTCGAGTCCGTTTCTTCCCGGGTAGGATTCGCTTTCAGGAGAGCCGGAATCCAGGAAGGAAGTTCTGCCATGGGCAGATCTTCCGGACTGCAGCCCGGTTTCCAATCATACTCTTTTCCGCTGGCGTGCCTGGCTCCTGCGCCAATGACATATCCGCCGTCACCACGGATATCCAGCTTGGAACCCAGCCGGCTGGTGCTGTTCGACAGATGGGAATTCCAGCGGAAATAGAAGTGCTTTCCCCTGCCGGTCAGTACGCACGGGGTAGGAGGAAGAGCACCATACTCTTCCTCCAGCCGGCGCAGGGTCTCCGCTCCCTCTTTCCCGTCAACATCCAGGACAACCAGGCCCTTTCCGGTCGCCACAGCAGGATTGCGGCCTTCATGTTGGTACCACCATTCCCGGACCCTGCGCGGATCGGATGATGCCTGTTCACGCCATCCTTTTACCGCCGGATGTTTCCCGGGGGATTCACACCTGGGGTTGCCGCACTCGCACCGCCCGTCCACCACACCATAAGCAGGGAATACTTGAAAACCGGCTTCTGCGAGCTTGGCAGCCCTGTCAGCAAGCCTGATTTCCATAATCCGCCTCCCCGCCCTTGGTCATTCGCTCCATCCATGCTTCCAGCTGTTTCCTGGGCACCAGGATGCGCCGGCCGATGTGCAGCGTCGGGAAGTCCTCGCGGTGAATCAGCTGGTATGCCACCTGCCGGGAAACACCCAGCAGCTTGCCGGCTTCTTCAACGGAGAGGGTAAGCTTTTCATTGGTCATATGGTTCCTTCTTTCTTCCGGCAGGAAGCCGGATATTTTTTTGTACCAAACTGTTGCTTTTGGCACAGGCATATGATATCATGTTGCATGTACCAAAGGCAAGTGTTTGGCACAAATGAACCTATAACGGGGAGGAACGGCAAAATGGCACGAAAAGCGGCAAAAGAAAAAGAGGGCATCGGCGCCCGGGTGGAAAAGCTGCGGAACCAGAACGGCTGGACGCAGGAAGAACTGGCGGATAAGCTTTTTGTCAAGAGAGAGGCACTGAAGAATAAGGAGCTGGGGCTCAGGCCATTTACGCTGGAAGAAACCTGCAGGCTGAGCAAGCTTTTCAATGTGACAGTAGATTACCTGGCAAACGGCACCAGCACGGAGAATGTGAGTATCCACGAACGGCTCGGGCTGACGGATGAGGGAATCGAAGCGCTGGAAACCTATAAAATGCTGGATGACGGCAACCGGATGAAAGTCATCAGCCATCTCCTTTCCTACATGGAAGTGCTGGACGCCCTGTATGAATACATGACCTTCCAGCCAAAACGGAAAGGATACTACCGGAAAACAATTACCAATGAAAAAGTCCCCTTTATCACCACGCTTATCAGCCCTGAACTGTATGAAGACCAGCTGGAAGCCATCCTGATGCGTGTGATCCGACTGGCCAAGCAGGGAAAGCGGCCGTCCTGGTTCTACACTTCCTTTGAAGACTGCGTAACATCCGAAGGGGACGAGGAGCTGATGCTGGCTGAAGAACCATCCGAATTCAAGCCGGCAAAGAAGAGCGGCAAAAAGGAACCGGAGCAGAAATAAGGAGGTATTACGGGTGAAACGTCCCAACGGGGAAGGCACAATCCGGAAACGGAAGAACGGAAGCTGGGAAGGCAAATATGTCGCCGGACGGGATAAAGACGGAAAACTGATCCGAAGATCCGTATACGGCCGTACCCAGGCAGAAGTATCCAAAAAGCTGACCGCGCTGACGAATGACCTGAATAACGGCGTATACATCACGCCGGACCAGATCACGGTAGCAGAATGGTTTGATCTCTGGACAAGTGAATACCTTGGAAGCGTGAAAGAAGCCACAAAAGCACAGTATGACTACCAGAAACGCATCCATATTGTTCCCGAGCTGGGAAGGATCCAGCTACAGAAGCTGACCGCTCCCATGATCCAGCGGTTCTATAATAAAAAGCTGGAGAGCGGTCTTTCCGCAAAATCCATCAAGAACCTGCATGGAATCCTCCATCGGTCCCTGAACCAGGCTGTTCTCTGCCAGTACCTGAAGGTCAATCCTTCACTTGCCTGTCAGCTTCCCCGGGTTGAAAAGAAAGAAATGAAGACCATCACCGGGGATGATCTGAAAGCGTTCCTGGCGGAGATCAAAGGCAAGCCCTATGAGGATGAGCTGTATTTCGCCATCTTTACCGGCCTGCGGGAAGCGGAAATTGTCGGTCTGAGCTGGGACTGTGTAGATTTTGACAAGCAGATCATCCGGGTAGTAAAGCAGCTGAAACGGGAACGTAAATTCTCCGGAAACAACGAATATGTATTCGATACACTCAAAAACGGGAAAACGAGAGTCGTATCCCCGGCCCCGGCCGTTTTCACCCTGCTCCGGAAAGTAAAGACCCGGCAGGCGGAATACAGACTGAAAGCCGGAGAGAACTACCAGAATGAATATAACCTGGTATTCACAGACGAACTGGGGCATCATATCAGCACCAGCACCATGTATCACGCATTCAAATCCCGGGTGGCGGCTATTGGCCTGCCAGATGTCCGCTTCCATGACCTCCGCCATTCCTTCGCCACCATCAGCATTGAAAACGGCGATGACATCAAAACGGTTTCCGAAAACCTCGGTCACGCCACAGTTGCCTTCACTCTGGACGTGTATGGCCATGTAACGGAGAAGATGCGGAAGGACAGCGCAGACCGGATGCAGAAGTATATTGATTCTGTCGGGGGATGAATATTCTCCCCATGCAAAGAACCGTGGCACAATCGCCACGGTTCTTGCTTTGATTTGATGCTGCCGTTGCTGTCAGACCGGTATGCCATCAATACTGATATCGGCATTTGTCAGATCTTCTTCATGGAACGGAACCGTCCAGTTGTTTCTTTCCATATCATCAAGAAAACCTTGTTCCAGGCCGACCTGATAATTCTTGACATAGTATACCAAGTCTCCCGGCCATGCCCATTTGCCGTCCGTATACACAGATGGAGCTCCCGCATTTCCGTTTTGCGGATTAACCACATCTGTCGTGTTTCCCGGGCACATTATTACAAGTATCCCATCCAGGAGATAATGAATAATGTTTTCCAGATTCTTCTTTGGCAGTTTGTGAAGATGCTCTTTGATCGAAGGATCTGTTTCATCTGCATGCTCCATTTCGCTAAAGTATCCAGTACGTTGAAGATTCATGATTATTTCCTCCTTTTTCTCTGTGGTTTGTACTCAATCCAATGCCCGGTGTTCTTTAGCGCAGTTGGGCCAATTGTTACCTTGCCATTTGGGTGTATCCAGACTTTATCAGACGGTGCCAATACTGTCTTGCCAAGTTTGTTGGCGAGGTTCTGCGCAAAGCCATTAACCTTTTTCCCTGTATAGCAGGATACCAGCCGGACAGGCTTCTTGGACAGCTCTTTATCGTGTTTGTACATTTTTGCCAGGCGTCTGTGATCAAGTGTAATCCATTTGTCACCGCGTTTGATCTGAACACTGTCCTGCTGTCCATGAATAACAAGGTCCGTGTATCCATCTTTAGGTTTCAGCCATTTGACTGCTTTGCCGAGATCGGCGTCATCACCCGTATATGACGGAGATAAACTAACTGCCCTGTCTGATGCCCGCGATGTATGCCCGAAACCACCATGATATCCAGTGCCCATCACGCATCACCTGCCTTATGGATCCGCGTAATGGGTGCCTCAAACTGAATGATAGTTAACCCAGTGTTCATGTACTTTCCGAATATCGCCTCAGGCATGGCCCCATATACAACTATACCCGAAGGAGATAACGTATGAATAACATACTCCAGGCCGGCAATAAAATCCTTTCTGGTAATAACATCCTTCAGTGCGCCGTGGGAACCGATTGATATCACCGAATGAGTCGATATTCCAAGACAAGCCGTACGATGTGTGCGAAAATCAGCCCAGCGGATATTCGGGATCACTTTCACTCCGTTTTCCTGAAGCCATACACCGATAGCCCTGCTTCGGTAAATATTCCACTTCTGCATGCATAATGGCATATCCCGGTACAGACTGAAATCCGGCGTAATAACTCCATTAAAACGTTTCAGAATCGGAAGATACTTTGCCGGGTTGTTCCACAGACGGACAAAAGCGGCATCGTCTTCGTAAAAACATACCCACTGATCATAATCCTGGCTTCGGAGAGCTTTAGAAAACGTGACAATCTGATTTGGAAAGACATATGTCGGCTTAAGAACCGGGATCTCATCATATCCTTCATAATCAGCGTTCCTCACCAGAAATGCATGGAATACATCCTTGCATCCCGGGCGTAATGATTGTTCAGTCATAAGTGTTCCTCCTCGCTCTGCCCACGAGCGAAAAGGCCGGATACGGGCGGATATATGTATCCGGCCCTTGATAATCCGGAGGAACTATGCTAAACTATACTAATGTCAATAGGAGGATGTTCAGCATATTCCTCCACTGCGTCTGTAAGTTGTGCCACCAGCTTACAGGCGTTTTTCTTTCGGTAATACCCTCATAGGCACCATCTCCTTTCCCAAATACGTAGCAAGTTATATCTTCAACACGTCCAGCAGGTCATAGCAGTTATAATTCTTGTTCCTGCGTCTGCTGTCTGTGTAGAGGAACTTGTGATTAGTCAGCTGGCCAAGATATCGGTTTACTGTGGTATATGATAATCCGGTCTCCTGCACAACCATGGCGGCTGTCAGAATCGGATGCCGGTAAATGGAGTCTATGATTTTCACAACCGCGCTATTCTTTATAACCTCGCCGGCTTTACGGATATGTTTCTCATACAGCGCATTAATACCATCGATAATGTAAATATATTTTTCACACTGCTTGGCAACAGCAGACAGAAAGAATCGAATCCATTCATTCCACTCGGCTTCTTCCCTGGTTTCATTTAACAGCCTGTAATACATAAATTTGTCAGACTCCAGCGCCTCACTAATAAAGAAGCAAGGCAGTTCAATCTGCTGTGCATAATGAAGATACAGGGGAATCAGTATTCTGCCTACTCTTCCGTTTCCATCGTCAAAGGGATGTATTGTCAGCATCTGCGCATGAATTATTGCCGTTCTAACTAAAGGCTGATAATTGTCAGACGGGTTATTCATATAATCAATTAAGTTTTTCATGAGGTCTTCCACACATTCCGGCTTCGGCGGAACATATGTAACATCATGTGCTCCACCAACAAGGCCTATATAATTCTGGGTTGTACGGTAACTCCCAATGATGGAATTCTCACGTTTACGAACATTCCCTGAAAGAAGTGTTTTATGAAGCTGACAAAGCAGATCCTTTGAAAAAGAATTACGTTTCAGCTCTTGGAATCCCAGAAAAGATGCATTCAGATAATTCCTGGTTTCGTTAATGTCCTGATCGTCCTCCTTAGGCGTAATCTGATCAAGAAGCATACCGTCCAGCGTAGCTTGGGTTCCCTCAAGTTTTGTCGATGCTAACGCCTCTTTATTCTGAAGAGTAGGAAGAATCCAACTGCTGCTAACTTTGCTGTCGTTTAATTTTGATTTATACACCTCCAATTTTGATGTTGCGCTGATAAGGACATCTAAAAAGCTGCATTGATCTATCTTCGCCGGATCGACTGGTAGCTTGGGAGCCTCAAAAGATTTCCTCATGGTTCACTTCCTCCTTTTGGTTTTATTATATCCCGTTATTTCCAAAAGTCAATATTATTGGTAGTTACAAATTAGTTACTCCCGGTTTTATTGTTGACGCTGCTTTCCGGTTGTTTTGAATAAAAAACGACATGCCCTGCCAAGTTGTATTATCAATATTCAAGCATCACAACAAAACTGTATCAATTCCAGACAGGTATATTACACAGAGATACGGGACTTTGGATCTGCTCATAATCCAGGATTCATGTTCCTTGCTCTTTCTATTTTATAAAACTCAGTTGTGGTACGGTTGTGGTATTTTGACAAAAGCAAAACCCTGTAGTCGTTGAAACTACAGGGTTTTTACTGTCGAAGTGGCGGGATTCGAACCCGCGGCCTTTTGGTCCCGAACCAAACGCGCTACCAAACTGCGCTACACCTCGTCACTGGAGCCGATGAGGGGACTCGAACCCCTGACCTGCTGATTACGAATCGGCTGCTCTACCAACTGAGCCACATCGGCACAACCAGCAACGGGTATTATATCAAAGCCCCTCATGTTTGTCCAGCATGAATTTTCGGCCTGTTTTCAGACCGTTTATTCCTTCAGTTTTGCCCGCGCGGAGTCAATCGCGCGCTGCACCATTTCGGGTGCCGGAGCACCGGGAATCTTCCGTTTCTCGACACAGGAGATCATACTCAGGTCATCGAAAACGTCCTGCTCAAAGGCGGGATGGAACTGCTTCAGCTCATCCAGCGTCAGGTCCAGCAGGGCCTTGTTCTCGTTGAGGCAGTGGGCCACCAGCTCGCCGACGACCTTGTGGGCATCACGGAATGCTACACCCTTCTTCACCAGGTAGTCCGCGCAGTCCGTGGCGTTGGTGAATCCGCCGGAAGCGCCGCGCTCCATGACATCCTTCCGGAAGGTCACGGTCTTCAGCATGGCGGTGAACACCGTCAGGCCCTTCACCAGGGTATCCCGGGTATCGAAGAAGGCTTCCTTGTCCTCCTGCATATCCTTGTTGTAAGCCAGCGGCAGGCCCTTCATCACGGTCAGCAG
>JAEEGK010019612.1_pt1 | contig 14481 bp, 13 predicted proteins | sample 8958771 | NCBI WGS metagenome assembly JAEEGK01 (sample SAMN16246547, study PRJNA631951) | gut metagenome | biome: gut microbiome; feature: rumen; material: SC-attached | host: Bos | place: Iran: Karaj | collected 2018-10
ACATCACAAAATACCCGCCCGTCTTGATTGGGAAACAATCCAAGTAGCCTTCTTCGGGGTACATGTCGTCGGGTATTGCCGTGAATTTCAGGTGCTCCATTACTCCCCATTCTTCGAGTGGTACGCCGCATTCTTCACCAATGCCGTTTTCAAGTTCGTCGGCGATTCGCTCATAATCTTTTGGGTCTTTGCAGAGTTGTTTTAGGATTTCGCAGGCGAAGAGTTCCGTGCCCTGTTCTTTTACGAGTTTTTCGCCGTCCCAGTGGAAGGTGCATTTTTTGTTGGTTGCATCGGGACCTTCGCCTACCCAGATGTTTACGGAGATGTCGCTGTCGCCGAATGTGAAGACGTCGTAGCTGCCCTCGCCGCTGTCTTTGGAGGCAAATTCGGTGATTGCGGATTCCGCCTGGCTATCGGAGAGGCGGCCGTCGTTGAATGTCTTGGCGTAAAACTTGAATTCGTGCGAATCCCTCGGAGCTTCGGTGTCGGTGGTCATATCGCAGACGTAAACCTTGTAGCCGCCGCTGTTCAACGGATACAAGTGGAATGTGATTTCGTGTTGTTCGTATTCGCTTTTGCCGTCGTATTTGCATTGTCCTCCGTTGCCGTTGGTGGTGAATTTGTGGTCGCTGTCCAATAGTTTTGCTACTTGTTCGGCGATGGTGGCGGCGGCTTCCGGTGTTGCCGTCGATTGGGCTGCTGCCGTGGTGTCGGTGTTGCTGTTCTGTGTGTTGGTTCCTCCGCCGCATGATGCGATTACGAGGGCGAAGAGGGGGATTATGATTGTTGTTTTTTTCATTTGTTTGTTGATGTTGTTATCGTTTTTATATTAATTGACGTCCGAAAGGTACGTTTTTTTTTGTTGTTGGCAAAATGGATGGGGCATATAATCAACAATCTTCCTGGCGGCAACAAAGAGATTGCCGTAAAATGGAACGGGATGAAATTTGAGGTGCAGCAATAAAAATGTAATCCTCAAAACTCGGACACGCCAAGATATTTTGCGAACCCTTCCAACGGTTTGTTTTCGGGGGCGCGGACAAATTGTTCTCCGTTCCATATATAACGCACGTTAGGATACTTCATATCGTATGGAACATCGTCGTAAGTATCTAATGCGATGAGTTTTTCTAACGCTTTCGGAAAGGATACATTGCCTTCCTTGTCGTAGCTGCGGATGCCAACATACACCAATAGCTGTTCGGCATCTTTGTCGTAATAAGCGGATGATGCCGTTTCTACTTTCTTTTGGATGGCATCGCGTGCGTCCTTTGGAAACTTGTCGGCGTCAGCAAAGAAATCGTCAATGCTTGGTTTGGGCAGAAAGTTGGGTCCTTTTACAAGTTTGCCGTCCTTGTACGTGAATGTTTGGTTCTGGAATAGCACATAATACCCGCCATTCTTCAATGGGAAACAATCGAAAAAGTAGGCGTATTCGTCAAAGATGTGCAATTCAAGGTGTTCGTAATAATCGTTTTCGCCATTCCAATATATCTCGTTGAATGCATCTTTGCCAAAATCATCGACTTTGATTTCGGCAATTGCGCTCAGAATATTGTAGGCGATTCTCTCCTTGTCGGGGCTGGCCTGTGGCTGCTCCGTATTTTTGTCTGCTGGTACGGTTGCTCTTCCTCCGCAGGACGCGATTGTTAGCGCGATTGCGAGGGGGATTAGGATTTTTTTCATGGTTGATTATGTTAATTGTAGGGACGTGGCGTGCCACGTCCTTGCGATTAATGGCGCGCCGCGTCCTTACGGATTGATTTTTCGCCACAAATATACAATGATTAACAAAAAATCGAAAAAAAATGAATAAAAATTGCCGGACAATCATGATTTTTTTCATATTTTTGCAATTGGTTAAGGCGTTTTTGGTAATCATCAATCTTAATTATGGACTCATCAAACACTCCCCTGATACAACGGTTGCCGCTGAAAGAAATTTCGGCTTTTTATGGCGACAATCTCAATTTCTTTGTGTGCCAAGGGATTTATATGGTACATGGAGTTGATGTGGACGGCATACCGACGTTTTTGCAGCCCGGGAGTATCTACCGAACCGACGAAAATCGTGTCCTCTACCTCGAAAAAGGTCGTGCAAGGGCGGTTTTTAATATGATGCTTGCAACAATCGAGGCTGGCAGCATTGTGTATGCGGGCAGGGGGACGATGATTCAGATAGAGTCTGTGGATGAGCGACTTACAGTGTATGGCATAGCCGCCGACAATACACTCACTGCCGATTCTGACGGCGCATTTATGGCGGGCAACGTCCGGCTCTCAGAACAACAAGAGCAATTTGTCAAGAATTTTTGGCAGACAATTGCGGCGTTGAGGCAGGTTGACAATTTCCCGAAAGACGTTTTGGTGTCGATGTCGAAAGCCTACCTCAAATTTGCACAAAACGCCGTGAAGGAACAAGAAAAAACGCTCTCTGACGGTGGCGGACGTGCATACGAAATTTTCAGGAAATTCATCTCGCTTGTCAACTGCAACGCCGTGAAAGAGAGGAACATAGCCTTCTATGCCGACACACTTTGCATCTCGCCAAACTACCTCTGTTCGCTCATCAAACAGGCAAGCGGCGAAACCGTGATGCAATGGATTGACAAACAGATAGTTTTGGAGGCTAAGGCGTTGCTTTTGCGCGGCGGGTCGAGCATTTTGGAAATTTCCGAAACCCTCAATTTTGCCAATCCGAGTTTCTTCTCAAAATTTTTCAAACGCCAAACGGGAATGACGCCGGGCGAATTTAAGGCGACGTCTCCTCATTCCGTCTTCCGATAACTTCCAACAGCCCAACCATTTAGCACCGTTGCAAAAATGCCAAGGGCGAGCAAGTGGGATTTGAGGTCGGCGATGCCGCTGCCTTTGAGGAATACCATTCGCATTGCCTCGATGAAATATTTGAGGGGATTGAAGGCGGCGATCCATTGCGCCCAATCCGGCATACCCGATACGGGCGTGAACAGCCCCGAAATCAGCATAAAAACCAACATAAAGAAAAACATCAGAAACATAGCCTGTTGCATCGTGGAGGCGTAGTTGGAAATCACCAAACCCAACCCCGAAACCGCTGAAATATACACGATTGCGCACACATAGACCGTCAACAGGCTGCCCGCCGGCACGATGCCGTAAAAAAGCCACGCAAGCAATATGCTCACCGTAAATACAAACAGACCTATCGCCCAATAAGGCAGCAACTTAGAGAGAATGAAAACTCCTCTGCCGATGGGCGTTACGTTGATTTGTTCCATCGTGCCTTTCTCCTTTTCGCCCACGATATTGAGCGCGGGCAAGAATCCGCACATCAGCGTCAGGAGCATCACCATCAACGCCGGAACCATAAAGACGCGGTAGTTGAGTCCGGGGTTGAATAGGTAATAAGGTTTGATGTCAAATTTGATGAGGTCGCCCATAGATGCCTGAAAATCAGACGAATAATCCTGAACAATTCCCGAAATGTACGATGAGGCGAGCGCACTTTTTGTGCCGTTGACACCATTGGCGGCTACCGAGACGGTAACATTGCGGCTGTTTACGATGTCATTTTCAAAACCTTGCGGAATCTCGAAAATAATGTCCGCATCGCCCGATTCTATCAGCCTAAACGCCTCATTACTACTGCAATGCGCCACGAGCGAAAAATATTGGGAGGCGGCAATTTTATTCACCAAACGCTCCGACAATGTGCTGCGGTCGTGGTCGGCGACGGCAAAATTGAGGTTTTTTACCTCCTGATTTGCGGCGAAGGGCATCACGCCAATCATCATCAGCGGCATCATCACAAACAATTTTGGCAGAAAACTGTTTCTGAAAATCTGTTTGAACTCCTTGATTATCAAATATTTCAGCATCATAGTTCGCGTTTTTTTAAGTTTAGAGACGTATTTTGAATTTTTTCAACGCCAACGCCACATAAAACGCCGCCATAAATCCAAGGACGGCAAATTCTGTGATTGCATTTTCAAAGCCAACGCCCTGAATCATAACCTTTTTCAATGCTGCGATAAACCACCGCGCCGGCACGATGCACGACAGCCATTGAAGGATTTTGGGCATACTTTCAATCGGAAACATCAGCCCCGAAAGCAACATCGTTGGCATCATCAGCACCATACCGCTCGCGAGCATTGCGGCGAGTTGAGAATTGACGATTGTGGAAATCAAAAGCCCCAACGCCAACGCCACAAAAATGTAAAGCAAACATAACCCCAACAGCAAGAAAATGTTGCCCGCGATTGGCACGCCGAGCATAAACCGTGAAAACAACAATATGATGGCGAGCACCGCCGCCGACACCGTGAAATAGGGCGCGAGTTTTGCCAAAATTATCTGAAACGGCGGCAGCGGCGACGCCAAAAGCATTTCCATCGTGCCGCGCTCTTTTTCGCGGACTATCGAGACAGATGTCATCATCGCATTGATTAACAACAACATAAGACCCATCACGCCCGGCACAAAATTATATTCGCTCTTGCCGGAAGGGTTGTAGAGCATTTTTACATTGGTGTTGATGACGGGTGCTGCGCCATCCATCCGATTGAAATCCAAGAGACAGCCCCTCAAAACTCCCTGCGCGTAATTGACGTACATCGCCGCCGAATTTGCCTCCGTGCCGTCCGCCAAAAGTTGGAGCGACGCGCCCGCGCCGTGATGGAGCGATTCGGCAAAATTTTCTGAAAATACGACTGCAAGATTGATTTTTCCATCGTTGAAAACCGTCTGCAACTCGTTGGGAGAGTGCAAGATGCGCGTTATCTGAAAATAGCCGTCGTTTTCCAAAGCCGTGATAATCTTCCGCGTTGCAAAATCGCCCGAAAGATCCAATACCGCTGTCTGTATGCACTTGACCTCCGTGGTGACGGCATACGAAAACAGCACAATCATCACAATCGGCATCAAAAACAGAATCAACATCGTAACTCTGTCCCTGAAAATGTGGATGAATTCTTTTTTTACAAATGATGCAAACCTTCTCATAATCAACTCCTTTTTGCGGTTCGGGCGAGGTAGAGAAACACGCCGTACATATCATCCGCGTTAAATTTTTGTTTGAGATTTCGGGGCGAATCTAAGGCTTCCACTCTGCCGTCCACCATTATCGAAACGCGGTCGCAATATTCCGCCTCGTCCATATAATGCGTTGTTACAAAGACTGTTATGCCCTTGTCGGCGGCATCGTAAATCATCTCCCAAAACTGCCGCCTTGCCACGGGGTCCACGCCGCCGGTCGGCTCGTCCAAAAATACGATTTCGGGGCTGTGAAACACCGAGAGCGAAAATGCGAGTTTCTGTTTCCAACCCAACGGCAGCCCGCCAACAAGCGTGTCTGCATATTTTTCGATGCCAAGGCGACCCACCGTAAGTCCAAAATTTTCACGTATTTGCGACGGCTTCATACCGTAAATTCCGCCAAAAAGTGTAAAGTTTTCTTTGACCGTCAAATCCTCATAAAGCGAAAATTTTTGGCTCATATAACCGATGTGCCGCTTGATTTGCTCTTGCTGCGTAAAGACGTCAAATCCCGCCACCGTAGCCTCGCCCGATGTGGGACGGCTCAATCCGCAAAACATTCGCATTGCGGTGGTTTTGCCCGCGCCGTTGGCTCCGAGAAAACCAAAAATTTCGCCTTTTTCCACCTCAAACGAAATCCCATCGACAGCCGTGAAACTGCCGAATCGCTTGGTCAGGTTATGTGCTGTAATTACTTTCATAATCGCTAAATTTTTGCCATAAAACAATCCTCGATGGTCGGCTGTATCTCGCTGATTACGAGATTTTTATAATTTGACAGATATTGCCGCAGATGGTCGATTGAGCCATCATTGTCCCTAATCCTCAGATGCACGCTGTCGCCAAACGAAAACGCCGTTATCGTATCGGGAAACGCCTTTAAATCAGCCGTTAATGTCTTCATCGAATCTGCGGAAACGCTGAAAAGTTTTCCATCGAAATTCTTGACCGTATTTTCGGGAGTGTCAACGCCGAGAAATCTGCCGCCGCTCACGAGCGCAATGCGGTCGCACATCTGCGCCTCGTCCATATAAGGTGTCGATACCATAATAGTCAACCCCTTGGATTTCAATGTTTTGAGCATCTCCCAAAATTCGCGCCTCGACACCACGTCCACGCCCGTGGTCGGCTCGTCCAAAAATAGGACTTCGGGGCTGTGAATCATTGCGCAACAGAGGGCGAGTTTCTGTTTCATACCGCCGCTGAGTTTGCCCGCCGGACGGTCTGCAAACCGCCTCAACTGCGAATAAATCTCCTCAACGAGATGGATATTTTGCTCGATTGTGGTCTCAAAAAGTGCGGCAAAAAACCTCAAATTTTCCTCCACGGTGAGGTCTTCATACAATGAAAATTTGCCCGGCATATATCCGAAAATCCGCCGTATCTTCTTGAAATCCTTTACGATGTCCATCCCTGCCACGGTTGCGCTGCCGCCGTCGGGCAATAGCATCGTCGTCAACAACCTGAAAAAAGTTGTCTTGCCCGCGCCGTCGGGACCGATGAGCCCGTAGAGTTCGCCCCGTTTCACCTCGACGCTCCACGAATCCACCGCCCGCACCCCTCCGTAATTCTTTGATATATTGATGGCTGAAATCATTTTTTGATTTTTTGATTTGTTGATTTTTTGATTTGTTGATTTTCAATTTTCAATTTTCACTTCCCCATACATCCCTCGTTTGATTCTTCCGTCGTTGTTGACGAGGATTTTGACGGCATAGACGAGGTTTTGGCGTTCGTCTTTGGTTTGGACGGTTTTGGGGGTGAACTCTGCCTGTGCTGAAATCCACGTTACAACTCCTTGATACTCAATGTATCCGCCGTCGGCATCGTCGGCAAACACTTTTACGGTGCTGCCGATTTTGAGGTTGGCGAGTTGGTTGTACGCAAAATATGCACGCAAATACATCCGGCTCAAATCAGCGGTTTTGAAGATTGGTTTGCCGGGCGCGGCATATTCGCCCTCGCGCATATATTTTGCGAGAATTGTGCCGCCGCAAGGTGCTGAGATTCTACATTTTGAGAGTTTGTCGTCAATCTGCAAAACCTGAATCCTCACGCCTTCCGATTGTCGTGAAAGGCTTTGACCGGTTTTTTCGAGCGAGGAGTTGAGGGCGGCTTTCTGCGCCTTCAAGTCGTTGATTCTCGTGGTGATGTCGTCCAAATCCTTGCGGTTTGCGGCGTCCTGAGCCACGAGTTTTTCAAATCTCAGGCGGTCGGTCTCCGCCTGTGCAATCCTCGTTTCTATCGACGACAACTGTTTCAAGATGTCGGGACGCTGAAAATCAATGCTTTCGGCGTTTTTCAGGAGTTGGAGTTTTTGCAAATGGAGTTGCATTGTGTCGATGACGCCGAGAGTTTTTCCGGCGGGAATTTCGTCGCCTTCCTCGATGTTGAGCGACAATATTCGCCCCGACGCCTCCGCGCTTACGATGGTCTCCTCCGCCTCAAAAACTCCCGAAGCGTCAAATCCTTTTTGCTCTGCGCCGCACGATGATGCCATCATCGCCACGACTATTAAATATTTGATTTTCATATCGTTAAAGTTTACCCAAGGTGTTTTTCAATTGATATATTGTTTTGAGAAGTTCGATGTTGTGGATTTTTTGGTTTTGACGGGCGATGTTTTCGGCGGAGATTTCGTCGAGATAGTCTGAGACGCTCGCCGTGCCGTTTTCAAGGCGTATTTCGGTGCTGCGGCGGATGTTGCCCTGGATTTCAATCTCCTTGTCGTCGTCCTCCAATTGCCGTTGAATATTTTGAATTTCAGCATTTTGCAGCCGCGACTGAATGTCTGTGTTGAAGATGAAAACATCACGCTGAACGTCCATTTGGTCGGCTTGGATTTTGATGATTGCGCGGTCGTTTTTCTTACGGTAAAACGCGCTCACATTCCAATTGAACCTCACGCCCGCAATGCAATACGGCTGAAAACCGTCTTCAAACATATTCAGGGCGGGATTTGCGTATCCGCCTTGCACAAAAGCCGAAATTTTTGGCGCATACTGCATCTTGATTTCCTTTTCCCTTACGAGCAACAGTTCTTTCTGAGCGTCAAATAGTTGCAGTTCGGGGCGCGTTACCGTCAAATCTTCGTCAATGAGATTTTCGGGCATTTTCAGTTCGATGTCTTCATCATAATCATCGCCTGTAAATGCGCTCAAAATTTCGAGATACGCCGAGCGCAAATTTTTGAGGCGGGCGGTCTGTTGGTGGGCGCGTATCTTTCTGAGTTCCACGCGGTTGAGGTCTGCGCCATTTGCCATTCCGCTGTTTTTGAGGGCGGAGATTTTTTTGTAGGCGTTGTCGATGTCGCGTTCGTAGTTGAGATTTTGTTCTATCTGCGCATCAATGGTCAATATCGCAAAGTAAACCTCTGACACTCTGTTTCTTACGGCGTACAAATCGGATTCGTGGCGTTTGAGGTCGGCTTGGCTTGCATATTGAGCCGAAAGTTTTTTCACGGCTACCGAATTGCCGTCGTAAATAGTCTGCGACACCTCCGCCGCGATAGAATATTGGTCTTTGCTGAGTTGCGGAACATCAACACCGGGCAACGATACGGGAATTTTTGTAACGTCGCTCTGCCAAGTGGCTTTGCCTGAGATTGTTATCTGCGGCAAGAGACCTTTTTTGGCGTTTTCAACATTGTAATTGAGGCTCTGTTCGATGAAAGATTCATTCCTATGAATCGGGTAATTCTCCGCAGCCCTCAGCATACAATCGTCGAGTGTAACGCTCTGACCGTCAACACCCAACGCCGCCGCCAAAATCAATATTGTAAAAACTGTCTTTTTCATAGCATTAGCATCCTTAAATTGTTACGATGCAAAATTACAGACAGTTTCCCGTGCTGCCGTTATCCGTTGTTATTAAAAAATGTTCCGATTGTACTGAATTGGCTCATCCTTGCGGTGGAGCGCAGCAAAAAACTTGTCGTCGGCGATTTTTGAGGGTGGGCGGTACATTTTTTGCGATGAATCATTAGATGTACAACCCAAAACAATTAATGATTATGAAAGCTATAAAATTTCAATTGATTTTTGTTGCGCTGTTGGTACTCGCAACGGGCGTGTCGGCGCAAAATCCGTATGCCGACATTGAGAAAGACTCGTACGCCGATGTGTTGAAATTCGCAGGACAGAAGCCAAGCATCACCGATTTCGCGACATACTACATTGGCGAACCGACGCCTCCCGAAGAAGACGATGGTTTGGAGTGCGGTTGGACATGCGACTTTCGTGACGTTTGGTCTAAATACCGCAAACACAAGCCGTTGACCACAACAGAGGAGTGGACTGAGAAAGTAACCGTTGACGCTAAAAATGGTTATGCGTGCATTGAGTTATATTTTGCCGTGAAAGATCAAGACTATAAACGAGACGCCAAAATGGAAATGTGCTATTGGAACTGTTCTGATGGTAAGCACAAGGTATTTGCCGTTTCTGAGTCATGCTCTGAAAACGGCAAGCTGATGGGTCTGGGAGGTTTCTTTGGCGGCTTTGGACTCTATCTCTACAACAACGATACGCACAAGATTTATCGCTGCTCCGCGTCAGAGTTGGGCGCAGAAGTTAAGACCGGCTACGAACACATTAGCCAAGACCACAAAGATGACGAGTATTTTCGTATTGACAACAATACTGGTGTGCGCACGAAGATTACCAAAAAAGAGTGGGAAGATTGGACTTGGCCTTTCGTAATCTACACTCTTCCCCGTGTCGGCAAAGACATCAACGCCGTAATTTACGACCTTCCCGGCGGTGAGACGAAAAAGATTCTCGTAAAATGGAACGGATTGACGTTTGATGTTCAGAAATAACGGTTGCAATCAATCTTTATAAAAAACGTGCGGCATACCTCATTAGGTGTACCGCACGTTTTTTTGTGCATGGAGACGTTGGTATAACGTAATTATTGCTTTATGAATTTTTCGGCGGCGACGGAGAATTTGAATTTGGCGACGACGGCGTTGTCGTTTTCGGTGTCGCGGATTGTGAGGATGTCGCCTTCGATGTATGGGTTGAGCGTTTCTGAGGTTTGGTAGTCTTTGAGTTCGGGCTGGATGCCGTGGAGATTTTTTCTAAGGTCGCCGCTTGTTGCTTGCACCGTGCTGAAATACTCTTCGATGGTATATGTGCCGTTGCGGGTTTCGTTGGAGATGGAGCAGTCGTCGGAGATGAGATAGACTTTATATGCCGACCAATTGTCGTTGCTCTCGGTGAGGTAGTAGTGGATTCGGCGGACGTGCATTTGCTGATCGCCTTGCTCCACGTAGATGCTGCCGTCGCTGACTTCGGGCAGGACGTTGAGGCCAAACTCTTTTTGGAATCGCGGCTTGAGGTTTTTCCAAATCTTGAAAGCTACGTATTCGTGAGGTTGGTGTTCGTTGACGAAATTTTCGCCGTTCCAAGTGTAGGAGAGGTAGAGTCCGGGGTTTTCGAAGTCGTCTTCGTCGCCTTTCACTTTGGACTGCGCTACGTATTGGATGGATTCCTTGTCAAGGTTGAGATGGTATTTGTCTCTTTGGAGGGTCTTGTCGCCGTCCCGCCAAGCAAGGAAGTCTTCAATTTCGGGTACGGGGAGAATCTGGATTTGGGAGGTGATTTTCTCGGCTTTTGAGCCGTCGTATTGCCAAATGGTGGTTTCGGGCAATTGGTAGTATTGGTCGTCGTCAGAGCCGTAGTTGCCGTTGTATTTGGTCATTAGGGCTATCTGCGTGCCGTCCCATTTGTCATAGACGCGGAACTGGTAGGTGTAGCCGTTTTTGAAGGAGGCATCGAAGCCGTTTTCCCATACGCAACAGCCGTCGTCATCCAATTCGGCGGGGTCTTGGAAGTTGATTGCCTCGAAGACTCTCTTCGCGGTGTCGGAGATGCGGTTGCTCTTTTGCATCTCTGCCAGGATTGCCGATGGTTTTTGCGGCTCGGCTGCGGGCTGTTCTGCGGTCTTTTGTGGTTCGGTGGTCTGTTTGGCAGTGCTGTCTGCGCCGCCTTGAGCCTGAGGCTGTTGTGTTCCTCCGCCGCAGGATGCCACCAAGAGCACGAGGGCGAGGAGTAGGGTGGTGATGATTGTGTTTTTCATATTAGTATTGTGTTAGTTATTAATCTCTATTGAACAGTTTGTGCGCGAAGATGATGATTCGGGATACGACGTGTGTGATTATAAAATCGCCGTCGAATATGTCTTCTAATTTTTCTGTGAATTTGCTCATTGTTGTACGTGTTTTTTTATGTTAATTCGCATTTGCCGTTGCTAAACATGCGCGACAATTTGTAGTTGAGATACGCCTCCAATTCTTTGGAATTGAATGTGTAATAACCTCCGCTCTTGTATTTTTTCAGGACGGAGATATAATTGATAAAATCCTGATTGCAAATTATTTGCGTCAAAACATCCATGCTGACTGATGTCAAAATATACAATCCGCTGTAGACGCCGCTGCCTGCTGGTACGGCGTTTATCTTGATGCTTTTGACATCTTTCAAAATCGTATTGACGGTGTATTTTTGCGACCAAACATCCTTCAGAGCCTGTGTCCGTCCGTAGAGATACCAATCGGGATTTTCGGTTTCGGTCTTGCCTTTCAAGAGATGTTTTTTGTGATTTTGGAGGTAATTGGCAATCGCATCATCCTCAAAAATACGCTCCTTTGGCTGCGGTTTGCCGTTTTTGTCGTAGGGGAAAAACGCCATGTGCCATTTGCCCGTGGAGGCTTTTATGGTGGGAATCAGGAATTTTTTGAAAGGAAAATTATCACCTATAAAAACCGAATCTGCGAGCGTGGCAAATCCGTTTTTTACTTGGACGCATTTTTTGTGATTGGCGGTGAAAATTTCGCGCAGTTCTTTAAGCGTCTTTCTATCAGAAAGATACATCGTGTTGCCGATGATGGTTTCTTCGATTGTGAGGCGTTCGGAATGAGAGTCGCCGTATTTTTGATAATTAAACACATTGTGCCTGACATCCTTTTCGAACAGCGAAATCATCGTGTAGGTGGTGGCGTCAAACGCCTGAAAATGTCCCAAATCGATGAGCTTGACGAGGTTGTGATGGCATGAAATGTATTTTCTCAGGACGCCGCCCGCAACGCTGTTGATCCACGACGAAGGTGTTATGTAACAGAGTTTTCCGCCGGGGCTGAGCATATTGAATCCAATCTCAAAAAACACCAAATAAAGGTCGGTCATGCCGCCTTCCGCAAATTTGAATTTCTTTACCGCGTCGTAGTTTTCGAGATTGTGTACGCGGACGTATGGCGGATTGCCAATTACAAAATCCATTCTGCCATTATAATCGTCAATGGTAAGAGTATCGGCATTTTTTATGTCCCAATCGACGTTTTGCAAGCCGTATTCTGCGGCAATGTTGTTTAGGTTTTCAAGGCATTGATTATATGCGTTTTGGTCTATTTCGATGCCGTGGATGTATGTTTCGAGATGTTGTTTTATGACCTGTTGGTCGCAATGTTTGATATAACGCCTAACAATTTCGCACAGGAAAGCCCCCGCGCCGCAACTATTGTCGATGACATGTTTGCCGACAATAGTTGCGCCGCAGTAATCCGCTGTGTCAAGTATTTCATTGACGAGGAAATCCGGTGTGAAAATTTGACCTATCTGTTTTTTTGCCGCCATTGTATTGGGGGGTGGTTATTCGATGCCGTCGTAATCCTCGCAACAGTATTCGCCTATTTTGATGTCGGATAGGCGGTGGAGGGGGATTTTTTTGAGTGACGTGGTTGTTTTCTTGGTGTCGTCGTCCGTCATTCCTGTGGTTGTTTCCTTTTTGAGGGTCAGGAGGTTGTAGGATTCGTTGGTGGCGGGCTTGTAGTAGGTGTCGTAGCCGATGAGGTAGAGGTCGTCGTCTTGATAGCGGACGGTGTAGTCGTCGTTGCCATCCGCGCCACGCTCGTTGGTCCATGTGGTGAGGATTTTGATGACGCCTTTTGGGTTGATGGTGATTTCGGTGATGTCGCGGTCTGAATTTTCGTCCTCTACACTGTATTTTTTGTTGAAGTCGGTGCCGGCGATGCTCACTTGCAGGTCTTTGTTGGTGTAGGTGATGCAGTCTTGTTTGCCGTCCTGATTGATGTCGCCAAATACTTTCGAGCCATTGCCGCTGTCAGCGGATTGCTCGTCGGTATTGTCGGAGCTGGGCTGCTGTGTGGCGGCGGGCTGCTCTGGCTCTTGGGCTGCTGGTGTGGCTGCCTTTGCCGTGGTGTCGGCGGCTGGTGCGCCGTCGGTGGTGGTGTTCTGTGTTGTGCTGCCTCCGCCGCAGGATGCTGCGAGGAGCGCGAGGGCGAGGAGGGTGGGGATGATTGTTGGTTTCATCGTTGATGTGTTTTTGTTTTTATAATAATTGACGCCCGAAAGGTACGTATTATTTTGTTGTTGGCAAAATGGATTGGGTTATTGTTTTACGAATTGTTCGCCGTCCCATTTGTATTTGGGGATGTTTTGCCAATTGATGCCGATATTGTTGAGCTTGTTGCGCACTTCGCTGGGCATGTCGGCATCCCAGGACAGGGAGTACGAAATCGACAGTTCCTGTACGGTGGGAGAGTAGTTTATATTATAGGTTGCCACAAGGAGAGGAGTCTTATTGAACACTTCTTGGAGGGCGGCGAGTTCTTGGTCGAGGCCTTCGCATTTTTGGGCGTCCAATAGTTCTGACAGCTGACACATCGGCAATTTGAAATTGGATTCGGTGATGTTGCCGTCTTTGTAGGTGTACGTCTTGTATTCACGTATATAGTTTTGACCGTAGCACGTCAAGACCGTATAGCCGCCGTCTTTGTTCGGGAAACACATCACGTAGTATTGAGGAGCGTCAAATTCGTCTTTCCAGAGACGATATACGTTGTTGTTTTCGCTCTGTTGGTTGTCGAATTCTTCTTCAAGGTTGAGTTTTTGAGCCACTTGATAGGCGATTGTGGATTTCCATTCTGCCGGGATTAACTCAAAATACTGCAAATCCTCTTTCCACGGCTTGCTGTCGGCGTCGCGGGCAAATTTTTCGCCGTCCCAATGGTACTGAATGGTGGGGAAGTAGTTGTCCTCTTTCCTTTGGAATCCTTTGAGAGGCTTGGGCAGCACGCCGCCGCGCTCGTCCAATTCCCACGCTTCAAATCCTACAGTGAGTTTGACATTGCCATCTTCGTTGTAGAAGCTGTATTCTGGGTTGTTCATTGACATCGACAAGACCTTTACTGCCTCTTGGGGGAATTGGTCGGAGTTGGAATAGTAGTCTTTGATGCCAGGGGTTGGCAACATACTGTCTGCCTTGTCGAGTACGCCGTCCTTGTAGATGTAGGGGAAGTACGACCAATGTTCGTAGTCGCCGCACGACATTGTGGAATACATCACAAAATACCCGCCCGTCTTGATTGGGAAACAATCCAAGTAGCCTTCTTCGGGGTACATGTCGTCGGGTATTGCCGTGAATTTCAGGTGCTCCATTACT
>JAEEGK010019616.1_pt1 | contig 14479 bp, 12 predicted proteins | sample 8958771 | NCBI WGS metagenome assembly JAEEGK01 (sample SAMN16246547, study PRJNA631951) | gut metagenome | biome: gut microbiome; feature: rumen; material: SC-attached | host: Bos | place: Iran: Karaj | collected 2018-10
GTTCATTGAATCTTACCTCGATCAGAGAATCCTCGAAGACGATCCATTTGCTACACTTGATCCAGATGGTCCAGGTGCTCTCATGGAAATTGCAGAAGCTAAGGGACGTTCAGTTAAGGCTAACCTCCACCTTGGTATCTGTGGTGAACATGGTGGTGACCCGGCTTCTATCGCACTGTGCTACAAGCTTGGTTTGAACTACGTATCTTGTTCTCCATTCCGTGTACCACTTGCTCGTCTTGCCGGTGCTCAGGCTGTTATCAAGGCTGGAGTTAAGAAGGCTCCTGCTAAGAAACCAGCTGCAAAAAAAGCTCCTGCAAAGAAGCCTGCAGCAAAGAAAGCAGCTCCAGCTAAAAAGCCAGCTGCAAAAAAATAAATAAAGGTTAAATCCTGATTTATAAGGGCCCTTCTTAAAAGATGGGCCCTTTTTTATAAACAACGGAGTTATTTAATTATGAAAAAACTAAACATTAAACTTTTTGCCATACTTTTTGTGGCTGCTTCTTTACTTGTTTCTTGTGCTTCTAAGCCAAAGGCTGCACCAAAGGCAACTCTTACAAGAACAGATTCAAGACTCTTCTGGCGCATTGATGGAACAGATGCAAGCGGAAACCCAAGTACCGTTTATATTCAGGGAACCTTCCACCTTGGTGATGAAAGAATCTTCCCTCTTTCTGAAGAAGTAATTAATGCTTTCCAGAACGCAGACCGCTGGGCCGGAGAAATGTCTACACAGGCTTATATAGATCTTGCTTCTATGGGCGATGTTCTTAATGCACCAAATCCGGACGGAAAGCTTGTAACAGATTATCTTACTGAAGATGAAATTGCTTTCCTTACCAGCGTTTACGGTGATGCTCTTCCAATGCTTGCTACTCTTGAACCATGGCAGATGTCAAACGGATTAAGTGTTCTTTCATTTGTGAACACAGGTTTGAATGCTCAGTATGGTCTTGATAACAGCTTTGTAGCAACCCTTTCTCAGATGGGAAAAGAATGGGAAGGTATGGATGAGCTTCAGGTTCAGCTTGATGTTCTTATGTATGGAAATTATGATGAACAGGTTGAAATGCTCAAAGACAATATACTTATGCTCACAGATGAAAAGCTTTCTAAGTTGAATGATGAAATTACTGTAGGACTTTACGAAGCTTATGTTGCAAATGATGCAGACAAAATGCTTGAGCTTCTTAATACAGAAGTAGATTTTGAAGGCAGAAACGAAAAATTATACGATGCTTATAACAAGCTTGTTTTTGAAACCCGCAATAAGGACTGGGCTGTTGATATTGCCAATTACCTTGAAGAGGGTGGAACAACCTTTATTTTTGTAGGATCAGGACACTGTCTTGGCGACGTTTCTATCTTTGAATTCCTCAAAAAGAACGGAACTATTAAATAAGCTGAAGAAAAAATAACAGTTTATTCTAAATGTCAAAGGGATGGTTTTATAATCATCCCTTTTTTTTTTTTACTATTGGGTGTAAAATATAAAGGATGCAGTATATTATAGAATACGAAGTAGCAGCGATCATTCTTTCTCTTGTAGTACTTTTTAGTTTCTTTAGAAAGAAAATCGTAACAACAACTCTTACAAACTCATTCATGGTTGTGCTTATTGTAGTTTTGTCTGCATCTATAATTGATATAGCGGGTGTATATGCCATGAATTATTGTGATAATGCACCTCTATGGCTTAAATATTTTTTAAACACGGCATATTACGCAGTATTTTCAATCTTTCCAATAGCGTTTTATAATTGTATTCGCGGTTCAATTGTTGAACATTACACCCGTACAAAATTCAAAAAAATCCGCTATTTTACTCCGATCGTTATTGCCGAGCTTCTTATCCTTACAACTCCATTTACACATTTTGTATTTTATTTTGATGACTTGCTTGGTTACCACTGGGGACCGGGCTTTGTTCTTATTTATGTGTCTGCCGCACTCTATTTTGGAGGCGCCATTTATAAAAGCATTCTGTATAGAAAGCTGGCTGATACAAGCCATAGAGTTACAGTATATTTTTATACTATCTCCTGTGTAATAACGGTAATTATTCAGATTTCGGTTCCAAGGCTTCTGGTTATAGGTTTTATTGCAACAGTTTCGGTAATGATGCTGTTCCTTTCTCTTGTGAACCCTACCAATTATCTGGATAAAGAAATGAACATTCTGAACCAGGAAGCTTTCCGTGCAGTTACCAATCAGTTTATGCAAAAGGAAAAACCTTTCCGCATTATTGGTATTCATGTAATCGGCGTAAGCTTTCTTAATGAAACAATTGGTCTTGAACATAAAGCTCAGATTTTAAAACAGCTTTCGATTCTGCTTAAGACAGCAGCCGGTAAGTATCAGGTCTTCAGAGTTTCTGGTAGCCGGCTTATGATTGTTATTCCTGATGATGAGGAACTTCAGAAAAAAACAATTGAACGTGTGCATAATGTTTTTTCTGATTCAATCTTGATGGGTGACTTTAAGATTTCGTTGACCGAGCATATTGCAGTTATGCGATACCCGGATGACACTCAGTCCATTGATGATATTGAAGAACTGATGAGGGCAACGCTTCATTCTATTCGTGATGCAGAACCGGGAACTGTTGTTCATGCAGATAAAGAAGCTCTTAGAAAAAAAGAACGTGAACTAAAAATTCTTCAGGTAATGAAGCAGGCTGTCCGACGCGGAGATTTTTATGTTGTTTATCAGCCTATTTATTCTTTTGAACAGAGTCGGTTTACCACAGCAGAAGCTTTGGTTCGTCTGGAAAATGAGGAGCTTGGAGAGGTAAGTCCTGAAGAATTTATTCCTGTAGCTGAACACAATGGAATGATTCTTCAGATTGGAGAATTTGTTTTTGAAAGCGTTTGTCGTTTTGTTCTTCACCAGAAAATCTGGGAAAAGGGAATTGAATATATTCATGTAAATCTTTCTGTAATTCAGTGTATGCAAAAAGATCTGGCAGATCAGTTATTTAAGATTATGGATTTGTATAATCTTGATTACCGCTATATTAATCTGGAAGTAACAGAATCTGCTGCAATTGCCTCCAGCGATGTTCTTATGTCCAACATGACTCGCCTCATAGAACGAAATATGAATTTTTCTCTTGATGATTTTGGAACAGGCTTTTCAAATACAGTAACACTTATCCGTTATCCGTTCCACACAATTAAACTTGACAAGAGTATGGTTTGGGAAGCAATGCACAATCCAAAAGCCGAAACTGTTTTGCGCAATACAATAGAAATGGTAAAGCTTTTGAAAATGGAAATTGTTGCCGAGGGTGCAGAAACCCCAGAACAGATAGAAAAACTTAAAGAAATGGGAGCCGATTTTGTTCAGGGATATTATTATTCCAAACCAATTACCCGGGATGATTTTATACGGCTCATAACGGAAGATTCAAGGAGATGGTAGGCATATGATAGATTATTATTTCCGATTTGAAGTTGCCGCTATTATCGTTGTATTAGCCGTTGTAATAACCTTTTTTAAAATCAATAGAATTAAAACAAGGGCTTCTTCTGCATTTACAGCTCTTACCTGGCAATGTTTTACAGCCAGTCTTTTTGATATTATTTCTATTTTTCTTGGAAAGAATATTAATGCATCAAACCTGTGGTTAAACTATATTGTAAATATAATCTATTACTTTATGTTTAATGCCATTCCATTGTGCTTTTACATATGTTTGTATTATCTTTCTGAACGTTATAAGGTAATGTCCAAAAAGCGCTACTGGGGCTTCTTTGGAACTTACTTGTTAATTTCTGCTCTTCTGGTCTCTACACCATTAACACATATTATATTCTGGTTTGATGAAAATTATGTTTTCCATCATGGTTATCTTTTCTATGGTTATTATGCTTTGGCACTCTTTTATATGGGTGCGGGTATGACACATTTTATAAGACACAGAAGCCAGTATTTTAAAAATCAGATTATTTCTCTTGTTACATTTGTATTATTTTGTGTTTTCTCTACAATAATCCAGATATTTTTCCCTCGCCTCATAATCACCGGCTATATGCTTGCGATTACAATTCTTATTACGTATCTTTCGCTGGAAAACCCGGAAGACTATATTGATAAGGATATGGGAATTTATAATCTTCGTGCTTTTATTGTAAAGGCCCAGGAAAATTTTGATATCAATCAGAAAATGTATATTCTTGGCATAAGCAGCGAAAACCTGGCCCATATTCTTAAGTCAATTGGCGAAAGCAATAAGAGGTTGTTTTATAAAAGAGTTCTGGCTTTCTTTAAGGAAACCTTTAATAATCAGGACGTATTCCGGCTTTCTTATGAAAAAATTGCAATTCTGCTGTCGCCGGATTCAGATGAAGAAAGACTTAAGAAAATTCAGGAAGTAAAGGAATTCTTTAATAATCCTGTTAAATGCGGTGATATTCAGGTTTCGGTTTCTGTTACATTAAAAACTGTTGAAACTCCAAATGATGTTTCTACAATCGAAGACCTTATTGATTTGCTTGAAGATTCTCTTGAAGAAAAACCAAGTGTTGACTTTGAAAACATACTTCATGCAGATGTAAACCTGTTGGAAAATCGACGCAGAGAGCACAAGATTATTCAGCTTTTGGAAGAAGCTGTAAACGAAAATGCTTTTGAAATTGTATACCAGCCTATTTACAATGTAGAAAAGTCCGGTTATACAGCAGTAGAAGCTCTTGTTCGATATAAGACCGAAGAATTTGGTTATATTGATCCTCAGGAATTCCTGCCGCTTGCCGAAAAGAACGGTCTTATGCTCAAAATAGGAAGTTATATTTTCCGCGAAGTCTGCAAATTTATATCTGAGCAAAAACTCAAGGAAAAAGGAATTGAAGAGGTTCATGTAAATCTTTCTGTAATTCAATGTATGCAGGAAAAGTTATACGAGCACATTTTTGACATAATGGATCATTATGATATTGATTACAGCTATATCAACCTTAATGTTACCGAAACTACAACAATCATTGCCAACGAAATTCTTTTGCGCAACATGAATATGATGAAATCTCATAATATGTATTATTCTCTGGATAATTACGGAACAGGTCTTTCAAATACAAATACTCTGGTTAAATTTCCGTTCAAGATGGTAAAGCTGGATAAAACTCTTGTGCACGCAGCTATAAATGATGAAAAGGCTCGAATCATTCTGCAAAAGACAGTTTCTATGGTTAAAGACCTTGAAATGAGTGTAGTAGCCCAGGGTGTAGAGGATTTGGGAGAATATGATATGGTTGTTTACCTTGGTTGTGATTTTATCCAGGGTTATATGTTCTCTTCTCCTCTTACGCCGGAAGACTATCTTAAGTTTATTGCCGAAGCTAGAATCTGAGCCAGTTCATCTTACAGTTTACATAGAAGGTGAACTTTGTTGCCTTTAGAATATCATCTGTCTTTTTACTCAAATCTACCAGACCTGCATAACCTATTGCAAGCTTTTGAGTTCCGTTCATATTAAAGTTCAGTTCAACAGCTGCATTTACCTTCTTTTCAAGATTAAAGTTTAACGGTAATCCTGTTTCTGGAGTTTTTCCGTCTACAGTATTCTTTCCAAAAGAGGCGAGCCCCTGAGCTTTAACATTTAATTCTCCCAAGCCACCCAGAATATCCGGCAATGTGTAGGTATAAGTAAGCAGGAGCTTTCCCGGGAACAGACAGTTTTCCTGTATTCCGCTAAAGTGTGCACGGCTCATAGCTGGTACAGACATAGAAGGGAAATCTGAATAACGGATTACAGCGGCTGCTTCGTGCTGACTTCCTGAAATCTTAACAGTCCCTGAAAATTCTCCTTCATATCCGGCAAACAATTTTTTGCGGTCAAAATCGTAGCTGGCTATTGCAAGATTTACAATATCAAGGCGCAGTAAATTATCTTTTTTTAGATTAATTCCCTGGTTGTATTCAAGTCCTGCCTGGAAAACCAGCTGGTTTTTAAATGGGAGCTTTTCATTTACAGCAAACGCTTCTTCCTTTGTCTGTGTAAAGCTGGCTCCTGCAAAAGAAATAAACTGAAGGAGGTTCCATTTTAAATATTGTTCACGACCAATGATTGGAAGAGTGTAACCGGCAATTGCACTATTGCTCATATTAAACAATTCTTTGTTTTTGTTAATGTCAAACAAAGAGGTTTGATTTCGTGAAATAAATAAATCTAAAGTTCCAAAAACATTTGGAATATCCAGAATTATTTCTCCGGTAAAGTTTTGAATTCCAGGATAATAGAAGGCATCCATAACAAGGAAGCCCTGATTCATTTGAAGGCGAGGAAGACTTCCATAGAAGAACCCTCCAAGACCAAAATAGTTTTTATCTGCAGTATTTAAGAAATTTACAAATGGCATATAAAGCATTGGTGTAATATATGGTCTGAAGAAGGTTTCATTTGTAAGTTCTTTAGTTTTTGGTTTAAGCTTTGTAAGTTCATCGATTTTGGAATCAGAACGATGTTTTGGCTTATCCTTTTCATCTGTACTTGCTTCAACAGTATATGGAGTAAAATCAGGATAATCATCTATTAAATCTCCAAAGGTCATAATCTGGCCTGCAGGAGAAGGTCCTTCAAAGTCAGGAATGTTTCCCCATTCTGTGACTGGTTTAATCTTGATAACACTTCCTGTAGAAGCCTGCGAACCGTAGAAAACACCCATATCATTTTTGTAGGCCCACAGAGTACCAATAGGATCAGAAAGCATAGGAGTGCAGGTAAAGGTTTGTCCGTCCGAATTTGGAACTGCTTCGTAAATTTCAAGACGACCACGGTCATTTGAACAGAAGGTAAGGGTTCCGTCTTTATTAAAAGAAGGAGCAGAAGGATCTGTAATAAAATCGTAAGCGGTATTATTTACAATTTTGTATTGAAGGGTTTGTGTATCTGCAAGAGCAACGCAGGCTCTGTCTTCTTTCAATACAAGAAAGGCAATCTTAGAACCGTCTGCATTCAATGCCGGCTGAACAAAATGATATTTATTATCCTGGAACATTACTGTTTTTTCGCCGGTCTGGGTATCAATTCTTACAATGCGCATTTTGAGACCGGATTGTTCTACTGCAACAAGAACTTTTCCGTCGCGGCTTACAGCTGGCTGGTAGTAAGAGCTTGCATCATGAGTAAGCTGGGTTCGTTCCTGTTTTTCTGTAGACCATTTAAAAAGCGGATAGCTTGTTTCGTTATAAGGAGGTCTGTCATAGCGGCTGGAAAAATTCGAAAAATAAACATTGAGGTTTTCATCGGCAGCAATATCGTAGGCGCCTTTAAACAAAATGGTTTCTCTTTTAGATTTATTGTCTTCGTAGTATTCCATTCCTTCCTGTTTGTCTGGTTTAAGAAGAACTACATAAGAATCAGAAAAATCTTCGCGTACTGTAATCATTGAACCGTCATCCAGAATAATTGCAGGTTCATAATAATTACTGTTCATTTCGTTAGGAGAAATTATTTTACCTTCCGGAATCTGGCGTTCTTTGGCATAGCGTTTTTCCAAAGAAATTTTCATTTCGCGGTAAATGTCTTCTGGTGTATGACCTGTTACAAACTTAACGCTTTCTTCCCAGGAACGATTATCTGTTCTGTTGCGTTCAATATCTGCAAGAGCCTGAAGTCCCCAGCGGTCGGCAATGCTTCTCATAATAAGATAACCGATAACATAAATCTGTGAATAAGGAGGTTCCTGTTCGGTTCCAACCAGACGGTATGGGATAAAGCCGTTGTCTATTGTTGGAGCTTTAAAAGACATTTCAAAATATGGACTACGGCCGCGTCCTCCGTTAGATAATTCTGTCTCTAAAACTGTAGTAAGACCTTCAAGAGCCCAGCCGGGAATCCTGCTGTAGTCCATTCCTCGAATTGTTTCTCCAAAAAGCTTGGAAGTCAGATATTCTTTGTCTTCAAAAGTGATGTTTGCAATATGAATAAGTTCATGTGTAAAGAAAAGCTTCATCCAGTCGTCACGAAAGCCAAAATAACTTTCGATTACAGGAGAATCATACATAACAATTTCTGGAGGAGAGAAGAATGTGTATGCATTTACAATATTCAGACGGCTGAATACATATACGTTTGTTTTTTCCTGCGGCATGGAATAAATTTTTGCAATCTTTTCCCACGCTTCATCTGCAAATTCCGCATATTTTTTTGCAGCTTCTTCGGAAGCAGCTTCGTAAATAAAACGAAAGTGGGTGGTTTCTGCCTGTCTCCAGCCTTTAAATTTTACATAATCGTTTGCAAAAGCTGTAGCGCCGATAGCCATCAAAATTGCACTTAAAAAGAGCGTGCGTAATACGTTTTTCATATTTTTCTCCATAAATAATTAAACAAATTAAGAGTTAATTTGGTTACTTAAAATAGGCAATTATGTATTTACCGCCTGGTACAAATCCAATTCGTTTATAAAGTTCATTGGCGGGGTTGTTGCGTTCTTTTACAAAAAGGCTCAGTTTGCGGCCGGTTTTGAGCACGCGGGCACAGATGGTGTAAACAAGATTCCATGCATAATAGTTTTTGCGGTAAAGCGGATGGGTATAAACTCCTCCAAGCTGAACATAATCAAAGCCTATGGCATTGGTGTTTGCTTTGGCTACAACCTCGCCGTCTGTCCAGAGCGCAAAACAAAGCTGGTCTTTAAGAATTGATTTTAACTGAGCAGAAGCTTCTAAGTCGGTAACCTGCTTGCCTGCGGGAGCAACTTCTTTTGCCATGTACATTTTTTGCAGAGGAAGCAGGTATTCAAGTTCAGCGTCGGGATCTGTACAGCGTTTTATTTCGTCGTCACAGCTTAGTTTTTCTGGAGGAGGAAGCGGAGTCTGTAAAAGCTCCATGGTATTGTAGTTGTTTGTCTGGTACGGGGCATTTCCGTTTTCTTCTAATGCCTGAATGATTATTTGGCCTGCTTTGGCGCTTCCGTTTAAGCAGCAGAGTTTTTTTCCGTCTAAGAAGTCCATCATAACAGATTGAAACTCTTTTATAAGGCCGGCTGCAGTAGCTGCGGCGGCTTCATCAGCAGAATTGTCTTTTTCCAAAAAAGGAAAGCAGTATAGGAGCGTCTTATCAAAATAAAAAACACCAAGAATGTCAGCCGCGGTTTGATTTGAGACAATAAAAATATGACCCTTTTTTTTGCGGATGTGGGAACAAAGCGTAACACAAGAGCTTTCCCAGGGCAAAAGAAATTCCTTAAGCTTTGGAATATCGCCTTCAACCGCTTCAATAATCTTCATTATTTATATTTTAACATATCAAAAAGCAGACTTGCAACAACCAAAAAATTAAAAAAAAAATTTTAAAATATGTTGACAAGAGAGGATTTGCATTGTATTATTGTATTATATACTTAATACAGTAATACTAAACGGAGGTTTTTATGGAATATCAATTTACAAATGATAAGCCTATTTATCTTCAGCTTATGGAAGTCTTTAAGGTTGCGATTGTTTCTGGTGAGCTGCCTAAAGGAGAGCGGCTTGAATCGGTAAGGGATCTTGCAGTTACTGCAAAAGTAAATCCTAATACAATGCAAAAGGCTTTATCTGAGCTTGAACGAATTGGGCTGGTACGTACAGAAAGAACATCTGGACGCTTTATTACAGATGATGAGGAGTTAATTCTTAATATGAAAAAAGAACTGGCAGAAAAGGAAATCCAGGCCTTCCTTGAAAAAATGAAATCTATGGGCCTTACAAAGGATGCCGTAATCAAAATGATTGAGGAGATGTAATTATGGATGCAATTCTTGAATTTAAGAACATAACAAAAAAATACGGAAAGAAAACTGCCCTGGATGATATTACTTTAAGTGTTCCACGCGGTTCAATCGTAGGCCTGCTTGGTCCAAACGGCAGCGGAAAAACAACACTCTTAAAGCTTGCAACAGGCCTGCTTCAGCCAACAAAGGGAGAAGTTCTTGCCTGTGGTTTTAAGCCAGGGGCCGAATCAAAGGATTTAGTTGCCTACCAGTCAGACAAGGTTTACCTCAACGACTGGATGAATGTAGAAGATCTTATGCAGATGCTCGGAGACTTTTATACCAACTTTAATAAGGACAAGGCCCTGGACATGCTCAAGAGCCTTAACATCAATCCAAAGGACAAGCTCAAGGAAATGTCCAAAGGTACTAAAGAAAAGGTTCAGCTCATTACAACAATGTGCCGTGATGTTCAGCTTTATCTTTTGGACGAACCGATTGGTGGTGTTGACCCTGCAGCCCGTGACTACATTTTGAACACAATTATTTCTAATTATCAGGAAAATGCAACTGTAATAATTTCTACCCATCTTATTGCAGATGTAGAGCCTGTTTTGAATCACATTCTGTTTTTGAAGGAAGGCCACATTGTCCGCCAGGGTGATGTAGATGACATTCGTGAAGAAACAGGTAAATCAATAGATGCACTCTTCCGCGAGGAATTCAGGTGCTAGGTAGAGGAGGATATATATCATGAGAAATCCATTTCCAAAAATTGGTAAAGTAATTAAATACGACCTTAAACATTCATCAAAAAGACTTCTGCCGCTTTACGGAGTTCTGCTTATACTGGGACTGCTGGTTGGAATCTTTATTTCGCCAAACAGATTTAATCAGTGGGATTCAAGCTATTACAAAATGGGCTACAGAGATTTTATTACAGTTTCTCTGGTTATTGCCTATGCAGTATTCAGTTGTGTTGCAGAAGTAATGACAATTGTTGCAATTGCCCGCCGCTTTAAGCAGAGCATGCTGGAAGAAGAAGCTTACATGAATCTTTCTCTTCCTGTAACAATGGGTGAACACCTCTGGGGAAAATTCATCACCAGCTTTATCTGGCTTTTCTGCTGCGGACTTGTAAATATTGTTTCGGGACTTTTCTGCCTCATCAGAATGGATCTGCCAAATCTTATAAGACAAGTTGCCAAGGAGCTTCCAGACTTTAATCAGGAGCTTATGCAGTACAACCTTTCAATTGCAAAGATTATAGGTATTGCTTTGCTCTTTAGCATTGCCCTCAGCTGCTTTATTATTACCCTGATTTATGTAGTAAACAGCTTTGGCCTTATAATTAAGAGCCGCCGCAGCTTCTGGAAGGTTTTGATCATCGCAGGTCTGCTCTACATCAACGGCTGGATTTTCCGCCTGGTTCCGGACATCAACACCATTGGGGTGCCTGATGCAGCTATTGGTGGCGCCATGCTCAAAAGCTTTGGAATAGCTTCCCTTATCATGGTTTTGATTTCGGCAGTATATTTTGCTGTGACACAGTATATGTTCACTAAGAAGTTGAATCTGGATTAAAAGAATTCTTTATTGCCAATGGGGTCCCTGAGCTTGTCGAAGGGACCCTTTTCTATCTATAACTTGGCGAAATAATACTTATCATTATTGCTAAAAGAAATAATATAAAGAGTTTTATTTTCATTTGTGGTAACCGTAACATATGATTCTGAAGCAGACTGTAAAGCAGAAGTCATGTTACCATCATAAGTATAATCATTTTGTTCTGCAATGGCTTTATTTCCTTCCCATTTTCGGGTGAGACCATTTTCATTTAAAAATGTCTGAAGTTTTGCCTTGTTATCATTATCCAGAACAGCTACATCTTTGTATGTTCCAGAAGCAGTTGATCGCTTTCCATTTGATACCGAGAAATTTAGAACTATTACAGTTTCTGCAGAGATATAATTGTAGTCAATATGGTTGTCTTCAAACCAAAGCGAAGTTGAACTATTTTCGCGTGTATAAACCCATTTAAACACCCAGTGCCCATTAGAAAGGTCAACATCATCAGCCGGAATTGTAGCGTCTTCTGCAGCAAAAAGTGGAGTGGCATTGGAACTAGTATCAAGAGAAGGGGCATCAGAATTTGAAGAACAAGCAATAAGCATACCTGCTGCAATCAATACCAGAAATGCAGCTAGAAGGGTTTTGATTTTTTTCATAGAAGAATCTCCTAAATTTTAAAGTTTCTTCTATTATACCCCCCCCCCATGAAATTCTGTCAAACTTAATTTCTGAACGAATGAATCTGTTTATAAGTTCTTCAAAATCATCGGAATATAAGCCGCATCTAATACACTAAAGGCAAAGTGTTTTTTACCTAAATCTTTTATAGAAGCACCAATATGATACATGATTTTTTGATCAATAATCAAAAACCTGTCGTGAGCTTTTGTTGTGAAGTTTAGTGTCAGTGTTGGATATTGGGTATTGAAAGTTTGTACATCCAGTGGTGTCAGTTTTGTTTTTGGGTCTGTGTAAATAGTCACATTAACGCCTTTCGTCTTTTTTGCCAGACGTTGTAAAATGGACAAATCTACATAGTTATCAATGAGGATAATCTCCTTCTTTGCCTGGGCTATGAAGCTTTCGAACTTAGCGTAAGCGTCGAAAATCTGCCCCTGGAAGTAGATGCCTTGAGTTTCTTTTACGTTATATTTATCCATTAAGGAAAAGAGTTCATCTATCTTTTTATCTGATTCCAAAAGATGTTTTCTAATAATATCCAGTTCTGCAAAAACATGAGAATTGTTCTGAATAAAATGCTTCATTTCTTTGAAGGTTCTGATGAGTAATTTACTTTGGGTAACGGCAAGATCTCCTTTAAGAACAGTCATAAGCATGTAGATTCCTTGTTCTGTGAAAGCGTAGGGTGCGTATTTTATGTTACTCCCACGGCCTTTGTTCAAGGTCAAATTTTTTGACCTTGAAAGTGCTTCAACTTCTGATTCATTTAATTGAAATCTAAAATCATCATCAAATCGTTCTATATTGTTCTTCACTTGTTGATTAAATGTTTTTGTTGAATAGCCGTATATTTCTGCTAAATCAAAATCCAGCATAACCTGTTGTCCGCGAATTAGCTGAATTTTTGAACGAATAGAGTTTTCTTCTAAAATTGAAATTTCATTTTCCATACCATACCTCTGTGAGTTTTTTGAGATTCAGCGCCTGTCCAACACCGGGCCTGAATTATGGTAAAGAAAAATAAAAGATGTTTTATGATGGCCCTTCGACAAGCTCAGGGACCACGGGAATTATAACCACACATACTAAAAAACGCTGATAATTGTTGGATATGACCTTCTGTGCGGTGGCTTTACGATTTAATTATAATGGGTTTTTGAGATAAAGACAATGGAGAAGTTTAAATACTCTCTTTTTTAATTTTATCTAGTATCTTATTTACTCCATGGCGGATTTCTTCGACAATTTCGTTGGTCATCTGGGCACGGATTTTTTCATTTTCCGGGGTTTCTTCTATTACAACCGGAGTTTTGTCTTGAGGGACAAAAAGCTGATAGACTTCGACATTTAAGGCATTGGCGATTTTGACTAATGTGTCTGTACGTGGAAACCTGCGTTTACCTTCAATATCGTTTATATTCTGAGCAGAAACTCCTATTTTTTCTGCCAAAGTTTCTTGTGTGAATTTGCCACTTCGATATTTTTTAATGTTATCTGAAAAAATAGCTTTCAATTCATTTTCTGTCATACTTGCATTTTGCAAGTGAAAATCAAATTTTAACACTAGCGTTAACTTGTTGTTAATAATATACTATCAATACGCAAGTATTAGGGAAATATCTGCGTTTTGTAAGTATATGAGCAAAACCAAAACTGATTCTTCTGTTCCAAAATCTCAAATCAAATCCCGTGAACGAGTTGCAAAAAGAGGCGAAGTTTTTACTGCCGAACGCGAAGTAAAAGCCATGTGCGACCTTGTAAAAGATGAAACAGAACGCATAGACAGCAGGTTTTTGGAGCCAGCCTGCGGAGATGGAAACTTTCTGGCAGAAATTCTGGAGCGAAAACTCGCGGCTGTTACTCGTACTTATGCAAAAAATCCAAATGATTGGGAAAAATATTCTGTTGTAGCTGTTAGTTCTGTTTATGGCGTAGACATAATGGCGGACAATGCAGCTGTCTGTCGAAACAGGCTTTTTGAAATATGGCAGGAAAAGTATGAAAAGCATTGTAAAAAACTACCTGTAGAACAAAAGGAAGAAACAAAAAAATCAGTCCGCTTTATTTTAGAACGAAATATTCTTTTGGGTAATGCTCTAAGTCTTAAAGAAGTTGATGAAAATCAAAATGATAAAGAGTCTCCAATAGTATTCAGCGAATGGTCGCTCATCGGATTATCCCTCAAGCGCCGTGATTTCATTTTTAACGATCTCGTGAATAAAAACTGTAAAGCAAATCTTGTCTCAGATAACGGAACTCAGGCAGAAGTCTTTTCCCCTGTAAAAGATTATCCGCTTGTTCACTATAGAAAAGTTTATGAGGGAGAACGCTTATGACAGATACTCTTTATAATAAAACTTATAATCCAGATGTTCTTTCGTGTCTTGCAAATCTTAGTAATGATGAGGTATTTACGCCTCCTAGTGTTGCTAATGCAATGCTTGATTTATTACCGCAGGAAATATTCAGCAATCCAGATGCTAAATTTTTGGATCCAGCTTGTAAAAGTGGAGTCTTTATAAGAGAAA